>ERZ772772.2830-NODE-2830-length-10128-cov-7.131937_pt1 | contig 10128 bp, 11 predicted proteins | sample MGYA00511484_ERZ772772 | MGnify/ENA primary metagenome ERZ772772 (study PRJEB29015, sample SAMEA2737913) | human oral metagenome | biome: human oral; feature: human-associated habitat; material: dental | place: China | collected 2088 ... | reverse complement strand
TGCGATTCATACCCATCACAACGGTATCCACAAAGGCACTGTGGCGTTCGATGCGAGCGTTCAACTCCTTTATGTCGATATTTTGACTCATAATTTTTTATTTTATAATGTGTGTTTTTACTCTAATTTAATACATCTCTAAAATCTGCCTCGAATGTTTAAAACAAACCCTTAGACAAAAATTACGTTTGCAAAATTAATAATTTAACTTTAAAAACGCCCTTTTTCTTTGTTAATTTTTCCAAATTTAAAATATTTAACATACTTTATTTGTTATACTTATGTGGTCGATAAGCAAAAAATTCGAATGATATTCATTTAACTTTTTGAACTTATATTATTATGATAAATAGTTTTGTGCCTATTGCATTGAACAATTAAATAGACTTATAACGAAAAATTTTGTACTTTTGTACCCTCGAAAAAATGTATCATACACGTTTCATTTTGAACAACTCATTTTTTTATGAATAAACCTACACTATTGATACTTGCAGCAGGAATGGGTAGCCGCTACGGAGGGCTCAAGCAACTCGACAGAGTCGGAGTCGGCGGCGAGACAATTATGGACTATTCGGTATACGACGCCATAAGAGCCGGTTTCGGTAAGGTGGTCTTCGTAATACGCCATAGCTTCGAGGAGGATTTTCGCCGCGAGGTAATATCCAAGTTCGAAGACAAAATAGAGGTAAAAACCGTCTTCCAAGACATTAGCGCCGTCCCCGAGGGCTGTTCGTACAATCCCGAACGTGAAAAGCCTTGGGGCACCGCACACGCTGTACTGATGGCAAAAGATGTCATAAACGAACCTTTTGGTGTGATCAATGCCGACGACTTCTACGGAAGGGAGTCGTTCGAGGTACTGGCGGAATTTCTGGGTAGAGTCAGTGGCAAAAGCAACCAATATTGTATGGTGGCATACCGACTGCAAAACACACTGTCGGAGAACGGCTATGTGTCGCGCGGCGAATGTTTTGTAGACGACCGTTCGCAGCTGACAAAGGTGATAGAACGCACAAAAATAATCCGTAAAGGCGACCAAATTGTTTTCCAACAGAATGAAAACGAAGAAGTTGTAATCGAACCCGATACTCCCGTTTCGATGAACTTTTGGGGCTTTACCCCCGATTACTTCGAATATACCGAAAAACGTTTCGTACAGTTTCTGCGTGAGGAGGGCAATCTGCCGAAATCGGAGTTTTACATACCGACAATGGTCAATGACCTGATATCGAGCGGCAGAGCAACTTGCACTGTGATAGACACGCCAGCTACTTGGTTCGGAGTGACTTATATCGAAGACAAACCGATGGTAGTAGAGAGAATCAAAAGATTAGTACAACAAAAAATATATCCCGAAAATCTATGGAAGTAAAGAGCAGATTCAAGAAGTTTATCGAAAAATTTTCGTTCAACAAAGAGAAAATACTCGTAACAGGCGGACTCGGATACATAGGTTCGCACACTGTGGTAGAGCTTATCGAGAGCGGCTTCGATGTGATTGTGGTAGACAATCTGTCGAACTCCAACATCGACGTACTCAAAGGAATAGAGAAGATAACAGGCTCCAAGCCCAAATTCGAGAACATCGACTGCAGCGACTACGTGGCAATGGATAAATTCTTATCCAAAAACGAAGGTATTCAAGCAATTATACATTTTGCGGCACTAAAAGCCGTAGGCGATTCGGTCAAGCGTCCCCTACCCTACTACCGCAACAATATCGGCTCTATGATAGCTCTGCTGGAGCTGATGCAGGTACATAAGATTCCCAATATGGTGTTTTCGTCGTCGTGTACGGTATACGGACAGGCAGACAAAATGCCCGTAAGCGAGAATACTCCTATCAAAATTGCTCAGTCGCCATACGGCAACACAAAACAGATTTGCGAGGAGATAATCACCGATGCTCTGGCTGCCAACGACAACCTGAAAGCCGTCGTATTGCGGTACTTCAACCCCATCGGTGCTCACCCGTCGTCGTACATCGGCGAGCAACCCAACGGAGTACCCGAAAACCTCGTGCCATATATTGTGCAGACAGCGGCTGGAATACGCAAAAAACTTTCGGTATTCGGCAACGACTACAAGACCCCCGACGGCACCTGTATCCGCGACTATATCAACGTAGTAGATTTGGCACAAGCCCACATAGCAGCTCTCAAACGCCTACTCGACGGCAAAGTGGAGAGCAAAGAGATATTCAACCTCGGAACAGGCGAAGGTACATCGGTACTGGAGCTGATAAACAAATTCGAGCAGGCAACAGGCGTCAAGGTGCCGTACGACATCGTCGGCAGACGTGCGGGCGACATCGAAGCTATCTGGGCAGACCCGCAGAAAGCCAATAAGATACTGAAATGGAAGACCGAAGTATCGCTCGAAGACACGCTGCTATCGGCTTGGAACTGGCAGCGGTATACGATGGACAAAGACAAGTCGGCAAAACGACATTTCAGCTTTTTGTCCGTTAGCTGACCTACCTCTAATCGAATAAATTAAAAAAAATTGTACCGAACCATAGACAAAAAATGAGACAAAAGATAGAGCAATTGAAGGCATTGGCAGAGGACTTTCAGGCAAAGACCTTGGAAGAAGTAGAAGCTCTGAGGATAAAATACCTGAGCAAGAAGGGCGAAATATCTGCTCTTTTCGATGAGTTTCGCAATGTACCGAACGAAGAAAAACGCGAGATAGGACAGATGCTCAATGCCCTGCGTCAGTTGGCGACAGACCGCATAAATACGCTCAGAGACAGTCTGAATGCTACCTCCGCCACAGCAGAACGACAAGACCTCACACGCACCGCCGAACCGATAGAGCTCGGTGCCCGCCACCCGCTCTCTCTGGTACGCAACGAGATAATAGACATATTCTCGCGGATAGGCTTCACCATTGCCTACGGTCCCGAGATAGAAGACGACTGGCACGTATTCTCGGCTCTCAACTTCCCGCCAGAGCATCCGGCACGCGATATGCAAGACACGTTTTTCGTCGAAAAGAACCCCGATATACTGCTACGTACCCACACGTCGAGCGTACAGGTGCGGGTAATGACCTCGCAGAAACCGCCTATCAGAGTACTCTGCCCCGGTCGCGTATATCGTAATGAGGCTATTTCGTACCGTGCACACTGTTTCTTTCATCAGATAGAGGGTTTGTATGTCGACCGCAACGTGTCGTTTGCCGACCTCAAGCAGGCGTTGCTCTATTTTGCCAAAGAGATTTTCGGCGAAAAGACTAATATACGCCTTCGCCCGTCGTACTTCCCTTTCACAGAACCGAGTGCCGAGATGGATATTTCTTGCAACATCTGTGGCGGCAAGGGCTGCCCTTTCTGCAAATACACAGGGTGGGTAGAGATACTTGGTTGCGGTATGGTCGACCCTAACGTGCTCGAGGCTTGCGGTATCGACTCTAAAGAGTTTTCGGGCTACGCCTTCGGAATGGGTGTAGAACGTATTACCAACCTCAAATACAGCATAAAAGACCTCCGACTTTTCTCCGAGAACGACGTGCGTTTCCTCAAACAGTTTGTGTAACAGTTTAATACTAATGAAGATGGATTTCATAAAAAACATATTCGCCAATATCCACAAAACACTGAATTACAAAGGCAAACTGCAAAGCAAACACCTGAAACGCCTTATCGTGTTCGGTATAGGCAAGAAGTTGCTCGTAGTGGCTATTGTATGGATAGTTAAGTTGGTTGGCTGATGCCGACATCCTCTCACTCGATGAAAATAGGCAACATTACGTTCGACAGATATCCTGTCTTCCTTGCACCGATGGAAGACGTTACCGACCCTGCGTTTCGTTTGGTTTGCAAGGAGTTCGGTGCAGATTTGGTCTATACCGAATTTGTCAGTGCCGATGCACTGGTTCGTTTCGTAAACCGCACGATGCAGAAACTGACAATAGTGGACGAAGAACGCCCCGTAGCAATACAGATATACGGCAAAGACCCTCAGACAATGGTAGATGCTGCCAAGATAGTTGCCGAAAGTAACCCAGATATTATCGACATCAATTTCGGCTGTCCCGTAAAAAAGATAGCTTCCAAAGGAGCCGGAGCCGGACTTCTCCGCGACATTCCCAGATTGCTCGACATAACTCAATCGGTAGTGAAGGCAGTAAATCTGCCCGTTACGGTAAAAACCCGCCTCGGGTGGGACGACAACTCGAAAATCATCTGTACATTAGCACGACAGCTACAAGACTGCGGCATAGCAGCCCTCGCCATACACGGGCGGACACGCTCGCAAATGTACACGGGCGAAGCAGACTGGACACTTATAGGAGAGGTAAAGAATGACCCTAAGATAAAGATACCGATAATCGGCAACGGCGATATCACTACCCCCGAGGCTGCAGCAGACAAATTCCACCGATACGGTGTAGACGCCATAATGGTGGGACGCGGAGCGATTGGGAATGCGTGGATTTTTGCAGAAATAAAAAACCGACTATTGGGAGAGAACAGATACTCCGTACCGAACTTCGAAAGCAGAAAAGAGATACTAAAAAGACACATCATCAACTCAATAGAGTGGCTAAAAGACGAACGCAAAGGTATAATACACTCACGACGGCATATAGCGGCGACACCTATTTTCAAGGGAATACCGAACTTTAAACCCACACGCATAGCGATGCTTAAGGCAGACAGTATCAGCGACTTATTTGCTCTTATAGACGGGGTACGGGAAGTTTAGTAAAAAAACAGCATATTACCACTCAGCTCATACCAAAAGCAACTGAGTAAGAAGTACATTGGCTGCAAGGGTAAGTATCGAGGAATTGACTACCGCATTGGTAGAGGCTCGCCCTACATCTAAGGCTCCGCCATACGCATAATAGCCATAAAACGCAGATACGGAAGATATTATAAAACCGAAAAAGAATGACTTGATAATGGAATATGTAAAATAGTACGGCACAAAAGCGTACTGTATGCCGTAGATAAAGTCAGACAACGTAATCATATCCGTAAAAACAGCAACTCCACAACCACCGGCAAGCCCCAGAAACACACTGAGAGTAACCAACATAGGCATACAAATCATAAGCCCTATTATCTTGGGTAGTATAAGATAATTCGCCGAATTGATACCCATAATATCCAAAGCATCAATCTGCTCGGTGATACGCATAGTACCTATTTCGGAAGCGATGTTGGAACCCACTTTACCCGCGAGCAGCAGACTCATAATAGTCGAAGAGAACTCGAGCAGCAGAGTATCACGTAGTACAAGTCCCGTACTGTATCGGGGCAACATCGGATTTTCGGTGTTCATCACAGTCTGCATAGTCATAATAACTCCCATAAAGATAGATATAAGAACAATAATACCGACAGTATTGATACCGAGTTTCTCTATCTCCGACGGCAATTGTCGCCAAAAGACACGCCAATTGTCGGGAGCCGAGAACGTCTGACGCATCAGTTGAACGTATCTACCAGTCGTTGTAAGTAGTTTTTTGACCATTATTCCGTAATCTAAATTCGCCTGCAAAATTACAAAATAATCCCAAAGTTTTATTTAACCACAAAAAAATCTCCAAAAATAGTTTGCGGATAACAAAAAATAGCTACCTTTGCATTCTCGTTTTTGAGTTTTGGCTTTCATCAAGGTGAGATGGGTGAGTGGCTGAAACCAACAGTTTGCTAAACTGTCGTACGGGTAACCGTACCGGGGGTTCGAATCCCCCTCTCACCGCTAGCAAAAGCCCTATTCGAAAGGGCTTTCTTATGTAAAAATACATTTTCCCTATTAATAGAATTTCCGTTATAAGGACGTATCAATTAGAACAATATATTTTTTTAGTTAAAAAAACTCCTGCTATTTAGGCAAGAGTTTTTTTCTATGTTTACTATACAAATTTACGGTTTCAATGGGACTGAATACTTCTCTTTCCCCGGCAAAACTTTATTCTTTTTGAAAGTAAGTTCACCGGTATAGGTGATATTCAAGGTACTACCAAAGTGCGAATTAACGATGAACTTAATATCTTTGTCTGTAACCACGGCAGTACCCTTGTCGAAGAAATAGATAGTAGTGGGATACTTTCCGTCATGATAGATAAGACAGGAAGACATCAACCATAACAGAGCTCCGATTTCTCCGGGAGATTTTTGTATAGTTCCTACGGCTTGCTTACCGTAAGTTGCTTCGACTTGATATGTACCGGGAGTGAATACGGTTGCCTCTTTTGCGATGAAGAATTTGACCAGTAACATTTTCTTATCTCCATTAGCCGACAAATGCAGAATTTGCGATGGTAAATCGTCGTCATCACTTCCATAAGACATAATGCTACCTGCAGAGAATGTTTCTGTTTTTACTTCTTGTGTTCTCGGTTCATAACGCCATAGACCCTTATTAATGACCTTATAATCTCCGTTATATTCGATTTTGATTTTACCTTTTGCCGTAGCACCGTCGAAGACGATTTTTTTGTCTGCAATGGTAAGGGTTCCCGCTGTAATAGCTTCAGCCTGTCCTTCGAATTTACCGTTGGCATTGATTTTTCGAACATAAGAGATATAGTTTTTTGTCAAAAGAGTCATAGGGGCATTACCCGACTGAACGATGTAGTCGCCAAATGCAGGTTTATCTGTGACATTGACAGGTTTTGTACTACTGATAGTAAATCTGTGATAAATACCTGCTGCTATAAACTTACCTTTGTCATTAACAGCACTCTCCGGAGTAACCAATTCTATTTGATAAGGATATAACACTCCTTCGATTTTATCCTCCATATAAGCCACTCCATCCAATAGAGCTGCTTTGTCTACCTCGACATCCACAGTTACCTTACAGACAGCCGTTTTATTACCGTCTTTTGTCGTTACTGTGATATTTGCCTCACCTACGGCAACACCCTTTACCTTTCCATCGATTACAGTAGCAATTGTAGGCTTATCCGATGTCCAAGAAACTGTCTTGTCTGTCGCATCATCAGGCTCGACAGTAGGAGTTAAAGTAAACTCCTCCCCTACCCTGATAGTCTTGGTTGTTTCGCTAAGTTTAACCCCTGTTACCGGCTTTTTTTTAGCTTGCACCGTTACTTTACATCGGGCACTTTTACCACCGTCTTTTGTCGTTACGGTAATAGTAGCTTCACCTACGGCAATACCTCTAACTTTACCCTTGTCTACGGTAGCAACGGACGACTTATCCGAAGACCATACGACATCTCTGTTAGTTGCATCGACAGGCTCTACCGTTGCAGTAAGAGCAAACTCTCCACCTACCACAATAATCTTAGTTGTTTCACTAAGCTTAATGCTTGTTACTTGCTTCTCCTTTTTGCAAGACGGAGAGACAATCAATACTATTGCTGCTGCAAGCAATCCAAAACAAAATGCTTTTTTCATAAAAAATACTTTCTAAATCACCAATAACTTAGTTGAGCATAGTCATTTATTTTTACAGACTTTTTTAGAAAAACAATTTTTTCGTCTGTTTCAATGGGGATACTCTCTGACCTTTTGTCGAAACGACAGTCCACTGTTTTTTGAATGAAAGGTCTCCAGTATAAGTTATTTTCAATGTGCTACCGAAATGCGAAGTAACATTGAATTCTATCTTTTTGTCCGTAACTACCGCCTGTCCCTTGTCGAAAAAATAAATATTCTTAGGAATGCCATTCTCTACAGACATACCCAACATAGAAGACATTTGCCATAATTGATTTCCTATGCATCCGGGGGATTTCTGCATAGTTCCTATAGCAGATTTACCATAATTCGGTTCAACTTGATATACACCTTGAGTAAAAACATCCGCTTCATGGGTAATGAAGAAATCCACAAGCAATATCTTATCTTTTTCTTCACAAGCAAGGTGTAGATTTTGCGAAGACTCAAATTTACTTGAATATATTTTAGCCTTAGTGAAAGCAACTTCTATGGTTGTCGGAGTTTTAGGTTCAAATTTCCAAGGAGCGTTATTGAATATCTTATAGTCTCCGCTGTATTTAATATTGATTTTGTTTTCTGTATCCTCTCCATAGAAAACAATTTTTTGGTCTTCTAAATACAATATGCCTGATTTAATTGGCTTAATATCATCGTTTAAATAACCCTGAAAATCGAATGTCTGAGTATAAGAATATTCAACATCCTTCCAGCTTTTCCCCGTCATAATAGCCATAGAAGCTACCTCTGCTTTTACAACGTAGTTGCCCATTGCGGGTTTGTCTGCATCATTAACGGGCTGCGTACTGTTGATAGTAAACACATATAATGTACCATTAGACTGTACATTGCCTTCTTCGTCAATTGCATCTTCAGGAGTAATCAGACTGATTTCGTAAAGATATGCCCCTTCAACAGCATCTTTCAGATAATAGACACTATCCAAACCAGCTTTTTCTGCAGCGGTAGTTACCACTACTTTACAGTCAGCCGTTTTGTTACCGTCTTTTGTGGTTACGGTAATAGTTGCCTCTCCCTCTGCAATCCCTTTGACTTTACCATCTTTTACGGTAGCGACATTCGGTTTGTCAGAAGACCATACGACACCTCTGTCTACAGCGTCGACAGGTTCGACTGTCTCTTTAAGTGTGAACTCTTCTCCTACTTCAATAATCTTAATCGTTTCGCTAAGACTGACCTTCGTTACCTTTTTAAGATCACTGTTGTTGTTTTTACACGACAAAAACGATAACGCTACTGCTACTGCGAGCAATCCAAAACTAAATGCTTTTTTCATAAAAAAATACTTTTAAAATTTATAAATAAAATACTTATACGATGGCAAAGTTACATTTTTTTGAGAATAAAAAAAATTCTCCCATTTTTTTGTGTATTATCATTTTATTAGTTTTATACAACACAAAACGAATTACAATACTTTCAAATCATCCTAAATTTAGTTAATTATGTTTTGTTTTAAAAATTCAAAAAAAAACACTACCTTTGTGGGTTCATTCTTTGAAGTTATAATAATGTATAAACTAAATAAATTATGTTTGCAGAAAAATGTTTTAAAGACCTATGGCATCTGGTAGGCAATACCCCAATGGTCGAACTTCATTACCGTTACAAAAACAAACCCGGTAAAGTTTACGCAAAAGTAGAATATTATAATTACAGCGGTAGCATCAAAGACAGAATGGCTCTGTATATTCTACAACAGGCATACAAAAAGGGCACAATCTCGCCGACGGATACCATCATCGAAGCTACTTCGGGTAATACGGGTATCTCGTTTGCCGCCATCGGACGAGCCTTAGGACACAAGGTAAAAATAATAATGCCCAACTGGCTGAGTAAAGAACGCGTAGATATACTAAAATCGCTGGGTGTAGACCTGATACTTGTATCCAAAGAAGAAGGCGGATTTCTGGGCGGTTTGGAGCTGAGCCGTCGCCTTGCGGCAGAAGGTGGAGTGTTTCTGCCATTACAGTTCGAAAACGAAGACAACATAGCCGAACACAGCCATACGACAGCAATAGAGATATGCCGTCAGCTCGAATCCATAGGACTTAAAGCAGACGGAGTAGTATCGGGTGTCGGTACAGGCGGTACCATTATGGGTGTGGGCAAATATATAAAACAGTGCTCTCCTTCGGCAAAAGTTTGTCCGTTGGAACCTGCCGAAAGTCCGACTCTATCTCACGGTCATAAGTGCGGAAGCCACAGAATAGAGGGTTTCTCGGACGAGTTTATTCCTAAAATAGTACAACTCGATAAACTCGATAATATTATTCCCGTCAACGACGGCGACTCGATACTCGTAGCTCAGAAACTTGCAAAACAACTTGGTCTGGCAGTGGGAATATCATCGGGTTGCAATATAGCAGGAGCAATAAAACTGCACGAACAGATGGGAGATAATGCGGTAATCGTAACATTCATAGCCGACGACAACAAAAAATATCTATCCACAGACTTGGTAAGAGAAGAGCCCGTAAAAGACGAATATGTAGCCAAAAACCTTGAATTCGAGGGCTTTAGAACAATTCCGAGACTGAGTGCTCCTATCATACCAATGTGATAAACAATCAACCAATTACATTAAAATATTGATTTAAAACAAATTATAAAAATTCGAAATATAGTTATGATGACATTCGAAAATCAAAAAAAGATCAAAAAACTTGTTGATATGCGTG
>ERZ772772.2829-NODE-2829-length-10129-cov-6.763450_pt1 | contig 10129 bp, 7 predicted proteins | sample MGYA00511484_ERZ772772 | MGnify/ENA primary metagenome ERZ772772 (study PRJEB29015, sample SAMEA2737913) | human oral metagenome | biome: human oral; feature: human-associated habitat; material: dental | place: China | collected 2088 ... | reverse complement strand
AATTACCGATCATACCTGAGCCGGCACCGATCTTAACTACATCTTTAGCGGGGCAGCCCATATTAATGTCTATCCCGTCAAAGCCCTGCTCTCTGAGAGCGTGACTCATGGTAGCGAAGTGATCTGGCTCAGTTCCCCAGATCTGAGCCACAATGGGTGCTTCACCGCCGTCGTGCGCCAAGCGACCGACGGTGGAAAAATTGCCCTGCTCGCTGCAGAAGCTGGCGGTATTGGTAAACTCGGTCACGAAGACGTCGGGGCGAGCCGCCCGAGCGACGACATGACGAAAGACGACGTCGGTCACATCTTCCATCGGAGCCAGGGCAGTGAAAGGCAGAGGCAGACTATTCCAGAAGTTAGTCATGTTCTATTAACCACTTTTCAAATTCCAGTGTTCCTGCTGGCGTCTTCTTGAACTCAGATATGTCCGGCAGATCCAGTTTGGTGATCCGATGATAAACGGCGATAACCAGCCTAGTAAAATGCTCCATATCCACGTCATTGGCATAGTTTAACCGGGGGGCAATCAGTTGACCGTCATTGGCGTCAGGAGTGACGAACTCGATAACTCCCTCAGTCGCCTGCCAGTCATGATACTTGGGCGAATTTTCGAAGAGTAGCTTGTAAAAAGCCAGCTGGTTCTCGTATTGGTGGGTGGCTGATTTGCCCTTGCCGGCAAAACTGAGGAAAGACTTACCGGTCTTGTAGTCGGTGATGATCGCTTGGCGTTTGGCTTGATCCAGAGTGACGGCATCTAGTTTACCCTTCAGGCGAACACCGTCATCAATAGTCGCCTCCAGCTTCAGCTCGGCTCTCTGGTTAGTGCGAAAGCTGTCTTGTCGTTGCTCATAATAAGCGTCGATAATACAGTGTCCTTTGTCTATCCAGACCTTGGCGGTAGCTTCATCTAGGCTATTGATATCGAAATTTCTGGAGAAAACCTGATAAGTAACATCGATGGGCGGTAGCTGATTAGGGTGAGTTTCGTCCATGGCGTAGTTGTGCAGGCTCTGCATGACAGCGTGAATAGCGGTACCGAATAGCTGGTTAGCGACCTGTGCCTGAGGAATCCGTAGTAGATTCTGGAAGAGAAATGTCTCCGGTCCGCCATACTGGAGGTTGGTGAAAGTATTTAAGTCACTGGCGGATAGAGAATAATTCTCCAGTCGGTCAGCCAATAAAGCCGGCTTGTCCAACTTGCTGTCCAGCAAGAAGCTGAAAACATCGGTGGCAAGCTGAGCGGTCGCCTCGGTCGGCTCAGGCGGTTTCATTTCGGTGGCTTTGATGTACTCCAGCCCGTATTCAAGTTGATTCAGTTCTTTATCTTGCTTGAATTTGTACGAAAAGAGATGGAGATTGCGCTTGGCTCTGGTCATTGCCACAAAGAAGAGTCGTCGTCTTTCGTCGTCGGTATCACCAGCGTTATCGAAAGGCATATTGGGCGGTAGCTTGATCTTGTCGCCTCCACCTCGGGATTTACTACCCCACTCCTCGCTCTCGGCATCCATCAGATAAACGGTGTCGAATTCCAAACCTTTGGCTTTGTGGGCGGATAGTAGCTGAACACTCTCCTGCTTGCCATAACGAAAGGTCGACTGGAGCTGACCACCCAGCTCGGCATACCGATCAGCGAAGGTCAGCAGGTCTTTCAAGGTTCTCTTGCGGTCGGGATGATATTGCTCCAGCGCCTGACTCAGAGTGCTGAAATCGCTCAAAAACGACAGGTATGCCAGGCTATCCTGAGCCAGCTTATCTGGGGCGAAGTAGTATTGGTAGATAGGCGAGGTGTAGTCTGATGTGGCTGACGACAGAGGCCGACTTGTGCGGTCGCTGTGAAAGTCGTCGTCATCGGGGATATTGGTAATATTCATCAGCCCGGCGCACATCACTTCCAGCGAGCTATCGACAGACTTGGCTGCCTGATCCTTGAGCCAGTGGACTAGCGCCGGCTTGAACTGTGCCAACGCCTCAAACCAATCGCCCCAATTTTTCTGAGCTGATAGGCTGAGGCGATAGAAGTCTTCTCCGCTCAGTCCAAAAGCCGGATGGGCTACGACTGTTGCCAGGTAAGCATTGGCATCGTTGATATTATGCTCGGCGATACAGACGATCGTCCTAGCCAGAGCTAATAGCAATCGGATCAGCTCTGACGAGAAGACGTCTTGTTGCCTTTCATAGCTGAAAGTAATGTCGTATTTAGTCAGAAAAGCAGTCAGCTTAGCCAGACTCTTATGGTGTCGAGCAATGACGGCAATCTGATTCGGCTTATCGCTACCAGTGTTAATAGCCCGCTTGATCTGCCGGGCGATTTGATCCAGCTCCTGCTCCTCACTGACCGCAATGGTCCAATCTATCTCGCAGTCATAATCATCGTGATGGGCGATCAGCTCTTTGGGTGTACCGTCGGCATTGGTTAGGCGCTGGCTGATATCGCCGGCAACCTTGGTCGCCAGCTCGACGATATCTGCTCCGCTGCGGTAATTTTGGCTAAGGTTGATTTGGCGCAATCTGGGATAACGCTCGGCAAATGACTGAATATTACCAATGTCTGCTCCTTGGAAGCGGTAGATAGCCTGATCATCATCGCCGACAACCATCAGGTTGGGCTGATCGTCATAGTCTGCCAAGAGGTTGAGTAAATGCATCTGAGCACCGTTAGTGTCCTGAAACTCATCGACCATGATGTATTGATATTGCTCTTGCAGATCAGCCTTTAGTCCGGGATGCTCTTCTATCGCTCGGATAACCTGATTGATCATATCGCTAAAGTCATATAACTGCCGTTCATTCATCTTTGCTATGTACTGACGATAAATATCGATCGCCAGGCTCAGCTTATGGCAAGGCTCCTCAATCTTCATGACTTGTTCTTTGCGGTCATTGTTCGCCAGCCAACTTCTCTTAAAGGCGGTGATCGGCTTGGTGGTGTTGTCCATTTTCGCTTCATCAATCGCTCTTGTTAGATCAGTATAGAAAAGCTGAGCTAGAGAGGGCGCCACGGCGAAGTCAAGTGTCGGTGTTTCGTCCGCCAGTCGCTCTATCTCAGTGGCTAAGTCTTGGCAAAGGCTGATGGTTTTCTTGGAGATCTTGTCGGCAAAAGCTTGGCGAATAAAGGGCTCGGCTTGATGGCAAAAGTCGATATTTTGTTTGACCAGCAGTTCTAATTGCTCGGCAGTCAAGCCGGAATCCTTAAAGTTTCTGATCAACTTTTGTAGTCCGGCCAGGTAAATGGGCTTACCCTTCGGGTCTCTGGCTCTGAGAGGGTTGTCGAAGCTCAGCTGGTCAATGGCCTCGGTCAAAATCTCCAGCTGAGTCAAGGGATCAGCCGGCTGATAGTCGGCATTATCGTAGAAGTACTCACTGTGTCGACCGATAATTGATGAGCCGAAGCCGTGGAAGGTGCATATCTCGACTTGATAAGCAACTGATCCGATGATGCCGGACAGGCGCTTGGTCATATTGCCAGCAGCCGATTCGGTAAAAGTCAGACAGAGGATACTGGCGGGGTCGGTGTCGGTGCGATCAAGAATATTGGCGACTCGCATAGTTAGTAGCTCGGTCTTACCGGTACCCGGTCCGGCCACCACCATTAGCGGACCGTCAATAGTGTCGACGGCTTGGCGCTGTTGAGTATTCAACCCTTTGAGACGCTTCTTAAACTCAGCTTCATAATCCATGACTATATTCTACCCTATCCTGGGCAGGTGGTTATAGTCATTGACGGGGTTACACGAATGGATACGGTATGAATTTAGGCGGTCAGTTGGATAGTTCTATGATGCGGTCAATTTTCTCTTTCAGTTCGCTTATGAATTGCTTATCGAACTCTTTCTTCTCGGCATCGGTCATCTCATCCCACGTTTTATGACGATTATACGATTCAAAAGCCGCTCCGATAGGGTATCCGGAGTTGTTGTAGGGTAATCGTAGTTTGTCCTTATTGAGAAAGCCGTTATTGATATTGTAGACGATCTCATAAACCCCGTTTGGCGAGACTATGGCAACGCATTGCTTGAAATAACAATCAAAGTTCTTCAGATTCTTGGTCTTCTCTTGCAGAAACTTCCAAAATGTCTCATTGCTAGTACTTTCCGGTAGTTCACCGCCCCATCGTCGTAACGCCACTCCCGGTTTGCCATTTAATCCTTTGATGAAGAAACCGGTGTCATCACCGATTGATATCTTGCCTGTCCTGATGGCATACGCCCTAGCTTTAGCGATAGCATTATCCTCAATTGAATCGATACCTTCGGGGATTTCAATTTTGATGTTGGCTGATTTTGGCGATGTTAGTTTATATTCGTTGCCCAGGTAAATCTGATAGTCGTTTAGTTTTGAAGCATTACCGGTCGCCACAAACACTTCTTTACTGTCCGAGGCGCTTGCGCCGGTAACAATAAATGATGGTCTTTCTGTCATAATGTTCTTTCTTGAGTGGTATTGCTACCATTGATTGTTTAAGACAGATTTATTTATAGCATAAAGCGGTGCGGCTGCAAATACACTTTCTACATTAATGCCTTAATTGCTCTGAGTTAGTGTGCTTTGACGGCTTAAGTATTGCTGGCGCTAACAGGCAATCATACGTTGCAATTGTCTGATAGTATAAGGTTGCTTACCTGCTAGCTGCCAGCCAGTTTGGGCTATCCAATAAGGATGGCTACCCTATAGCGCAAGCCGTTGTACGCAAAGAAGATAAAACGATTGCTACATATGCAGGCGCTGATAGCCAAATCTAGCCAGCTCGGGGGCGATATCTTCATAACTCTTGCCGGCCAGCAAACCGCCGGCGATAAAGTCTTCTTGAGTAACATCTGCCAGGATAAAGTCGGGCGGAGTAAACGACGCTTTGGCGTCAAGCGAATCGAATTCGAAATCAATTAGCACTAGCCCGGCTAACTTGCCGGTAAAAACGTCAAGCTCGGCTTTACTACCGTCAATCTGCATCTTATACCGATCCTTAGCAACTCTCTTTTGGCTAGCCATAGCAAGTGCCTCGAATTCATCTTTGCTTAGGCTAATGGTCTGCTCTACCTGAGCCGAGGCGTCGCCATCCTTGATGGGTGTCTTCTTGGTTATCTCGCAATGGTCATCCTGCCGACGTAAACGCAAATGAGCATGACCCGGGGTATCAGGAATGTAGATATCTAGCAGATGGCTGGGTGATACACCGGCAACCTCTTTCGGTATTGATTTAACCAGATAAGTTAGCTCTAGTTCAGTTTCCACGTAATAGTCCTCCGTTATTTTGTTGAATGTAATTACATACTTTTCTAAATCCAGCGATATATTTATCAATAATCCATTCCTCGTCACTAAAAGACCAGACTGGCATTTTAATCAGCTGATCAACAAAGCGTCGAGCGACTGGAAAGCCATCCTGCTTCCTTAGACCTTTGTTATACATTCTGGGTAGTATCTGATCGGGATGGCAAAACAAAGGAAGATTGTTTAACAGCCCGGTAGACCCAGGGATATCTATTTCAATCAGCCCTTCCTTTGCAAGAGCTTCGACAAATCTACGTTTTGCTACACCATGACGATATTCTCCTCTGTATTTTATGCAATATGCGTACCAGCTATTTTTAGCATTATTGGTATCGGGAAGATCTAGAAAATCGTATTCTAAAAGTGCCCGATTTAGCATTTTGGCGTACTCTTGCCTTGTTTCTATAAATTCTTCAAGATGGTTAAATTGTTCGTTGGCAATTGCAATGGCTAAGGGGTGTGCACGCAACTTCAGCCCCATACCAGTTAAGGAGAACTTCTTCAGAGTACTGTTATCAGATAGCTCAATTTTAGGCCGCTTATTGTAGTGACCCTGTAGCAAGGCTCTATCATACAGGTTTTTATTGTCGGTCGTCAGTATACCACCTTCACCACCGGTCACAGTTTTTTGACCTTGCAGACTCCACGCAGCAATATCTCCAAACGAGCCAGTCCTTTTGCCATATATCATAGCGCCATGAGAGTGAGAACAGTCTTCCAGTAGATATATGCCTCTATCCTTGCATAATTTTGATATCTCAAGAATATCCCTGGCAGGTCTTCCCCACATATGCGTCACAACTATTGCTTTGGTCTTGTTTGTGACTTTACGCTTGATGTCGTCGAATGCGATATTGCCATCGTCATCGCTATCGCAAAATACCGGAGTAGCTCCAAGGTACATCATTGGGCTGACTGTTGCATGGAAGGTGTAAACTGGGCATAGTATTTCGTCACCAGGTAAAACATTTATAGCCTCATACATCGCAAATATAGATGAGGTGCCGGAATTAGACAGTTGGGCATACTTTCTACTATGGTAGTGTGCGAATCTTTTTTCAAACTCACCGAAAATATTTGAATTATCATAAATCGAAATCGTATCTAACAATTGATTTTTTACAGCGAGCTGCACCTGGTCGGTAATTCTAGGCCACTCAAATTTCGCCCTTGAAGAATCAATTACCGGTGCTCCTCCGTGGATTGCTAGGCGTTCGTTTGTGCCTTTAGGCATATTGATCACGACATTTGACCTTTCATCGTTTCAAAGTAATCGTTTGGAAATGTCTGTTGATTGCTCTTTGCTGACAATCTCGCAGCTTCCAAAAATGCAACTTGCTTAAGATATTCGTTGCAGACTTCTCCTTTTTTGGTTCCATCCATTATCCTATCAGCAAACTCATCTAGCTGGTCAATAATTGCAGATGACCAAGAGCCGATTCTCATTAGATGCTCAATTTCATTACCGTCTACGTCTAGACGTCTTAAATCACCTCTTTTCAATGATATACAACCGGAACGACCATATATCTTTAGGCACTCATTCTTCTCGGGATATACTCGAGATACTACCAAGTTGCCAAGAATATCCCTGCCATGGTCGCTAAAACAAAATTCTAAAAAAGCGGTATCTTCTACGTCGTATATCTGACCGTTGCGATTGTTAGTCGAGAATTTGCATAAGACTGATATTGGTAACCCAAAGTACCATACAAGTAAGTCAATAAAATGATACCCCATGTCTGACAGTGTCCCCCCCTAATGCTATGCGGCTGTTTGCTCGCCAGTCACTGTCTAATTTTGATATATTCATCGTATATTTGGCTTCAATCGCATAGAGAACGCCAATTTTCTTAATTAACTGTGGGACGCTAGCAAAAATTGGGTTAAATCTTCTCTGGAGCGTTACGAATATTGACACATTACTCTTCTTTATCAAATCTATTATTCTTAGAGCCTCATTTACTGACGTAGCAAAGGGCTTTTCTTTTATTATGTTAATCTTATTTTCTGTAAGTTCTTCTATTATCTCTAAATATGCACTATGCGGAGTAGCAATAAGTGCAACATCTGGTTTGAACGGTAACTTTGACAACATTTCACTAACGCTCACTGCATACTCAGTGTTGTACTTTTCGGACACACCTACGGCATGATCCCTATCAATGTCGACGACGCCTACCAGATTATATTTGTTGCTCTCAACTATTGCCGGTAGATGATCTTCCAGAGCCTGGTGACCTAGTCCAATAACTATGATGTTCAATCCGTTAGTCATTAACGATAATATAGCACACACCAGGATAAAGTACACCGGTGTACTACCTCACTACATTCTAGACTCTTTAGCGAGACGCTCCGCCACTAGGTGACTTATCAGTATAGTCATCTTCCTGGCAGGGTCGATAGCTGATCTCGGCAAGCTCCAGCCTAGTCAGCACCTGCTTGATATTGGCCACCGTTAAAAGAGAGCTTACCCCAGCCTGTCCGGTTAGTACGTTTAGATCGTCGTGGATGTCGATTAACGTCCGGTCATCAATCAACTCTTTGAGACGAGTGGCCAGTCCGTTCAAGGACGACTGATTCGGTGTCGGGGGTGAAGCGAGAGCGCTACTTAGTCGCTGTTTGATCCGGCGATGAATTGGACGACGACGCAGGAGGAAGCTCTGTCTGAGGATGACTTGCTCTTTAGAGCCATCAACGATGGCGCCATCGGGGTACAATCCCAAGTCAGCGACCGTTTGTCTGGTTATCTGCCACCAGACACCCCGGGCAATGAGCCGAAAAATGATCATCTCCGCTACTGTCGGGTTTGTCACTACTAAGATGGTAGTCATCTTTTCGAATAGCTCAGGTCGGCGCCTCATCCGAAAGAGACCCCGGTGGCAATTCTCTTCATCCGGCTCCGGTGTATAGATCAGTCGGTCTATCTGATCCGAGGGAATGAATCTCATCCGAGTCAGTTGATCCAGCTCAGCTCGCAACCCTGTCCAATTCATCACTGTGTAGCGAGTGCCCAGCTCAGCTTCGACTTCGCCGAGACAGCTGCGTACTACGGTGTCGGGGATGGCTCGACCGGACTGAGTGACGTATTCGTCTATCGCCGGCGCCATATCAGTACAGCAGTCAACTGTTAGATAAATGTAATGGAGAAAGCTCTCGCCGCCGACGTAACTAGCCGGGTACGGCGGCGTCGGATAATGCTCAGCCAGGAACCGGTCAAGTTGATGAATGAAGCAGTGCTCGTAGAGATGAATAACCCGTTCGTCAATATCGCCATCAACACACAGCCAGTAGTGACGAGTAATCGGTCGAGGACTAATCATTCTCTCCTCCGTCGAGAACTAATGGCTGGAAGCTGCCGGCGGGTACTTGGTCGTAGCTAATCCACCGGAGGGATGTCTCGGCTATGGCATCAAGAATGTGATGAGGCGAAAGGTAACTCTCCAGCTGACTATCGGGTATGATGATGCCGAGATTACGATAGGTGTCGCCCGGCTCCGGTGAGCTCCAACCCTGACAGTGGCGCCGAATGGCCGACCTGATATTACGGCGCATTTGCCGGGGTGAATTGACTGCCAAGCGTTGGACTTGGTTAAGCTGGTCAAGCACGGCTTGCTTGATCCTGCGGTGATGGCGGTGGTCGTCTCGGATGATGAGGCGATAGTGCAGGACGACTTCGTCGTCATAGTCGTAGCAAGTATTTTCCCTGAGATGACCGCCATACCGGACTAAGCCTTGTTCGACATAGTTAGCCAGAATGTATAGCAGCACCGGGGCGATGACTCTATTCGACACCCGACCATCCAGCCGGAAGGATACAGTGACAGAGGAAAAGGATCGTTCGGCTCGCCGTAGCCGCAACCAGTCCGGCTGAGTGTAGCTGACCAGCGGTGATTGGTCGGTGCCGGTCTCAACTACACCGCCACTGAGGTCTAGCTTGGTGAAGGGGCGACGTAATAGCTCGGCTAGCTGTTCGCTCAGTCTATCCCGGCTGTTGACTTGAACAATCTGCCCCGTCTCAGTCTCGGTCCGGCTGAGGCTAAGGTGTATTAGCTCCTCGGACAAGACTGCTGAAGGCATCTCGTTAATGATCTGCTCTATCTGCCCTACCGCCTGATCGTCATACAGTCGGACATTAATGGTGACTCGCCGGCTATTAAAGTTGACCATCAGGATACAGATAGCGCTAGGAATGAGGTGATATCTCTCGATCAGCTCTCGTTGGATATGTAGGTAGATATAATGACAGAGGATATCTGCCAGGTAGACATTAGTCTGATCAAGCGGTAGATAGTAGAATAAATACTTTTCGGTTGACATAATATAACTCTGAGAACTTCGTTATCCTGCTCTTAATACCATATTAGCAGGATTAGCCATGTCCGGCGTATGGGCGGATGGGCGTCGTTGTCGCAGCCCTCCCTACGATATAATGTAGCCATGCTAAGGCGAAGACAGTCGAAAAGATGGCAGGTGTTTGCCCTGGGTGCACTTATCGGTCTAGTCGTCTTTGGCTCTCTCTATGGCTTTAGGATAGTCAACCCTACTTACACTGACTGGATCTGGCATAGTGAGACTCATGACACGGCTCAGCATCAGCTGGGCTGGGAGTTTTACCGAGCCGAATCGACCGGCGGAATGATCAAGCGGTTGGCGCCACCGACCGGACTGTCGATGGTCTTTATGGATGTCATTCCGCTGGTGGCACTGATGGTCAAGCCGCTAGCGGGTGCCTTGCTGGCGAACTTTCAGTACTTTGGGCTATGGGGGCTTAGTTGCTACATCCTGATAGGTGGGTTGGGGGCGCTACTGGTTGATACGATTTGGCGTCGGACTAGATTGGCCGAGTCAACTAAGC
>ERZ772772.2823-NODE-2823-length-10148-cov-6.294957_pt1 | contig 10148 bp, 10 predicted proteins | sample MGYA00511484_ERZ772772 | MGnify/ENA primary metagenome ERZ772772 (study PRJEB29015, sample SAMEA2737913) | human oral metagenome | biome: human oral; feature: human-associated habitat; material: dental | place: China | collected 2088 ... | reverse complement strand
CAACCGTTGAACGCCGCAAGTACGATCATAATTGGAATGGAAGAAAGCACCCCCGGTACCAAACCGAAGATTAAGCTTACAATCGCCGAACCTAATAAACCGATGGTAATGAAATATAATGAAATATTTAGGGTTACTACGGTCAGAAACGTTACCCATAATGAACTTACTAAAGCCGTAAGCCAAGGACAATGCAACACCGACCGTACCTAAATCAGCTTTAGTAAAGCCATATTCATCAATAAGATAAGGAATTGCTAAAGAAAAGTTTTTGCGGATAAGATAATAAGCCGCATACCCGATAAATACTCCAGCAAATACCTGCCAACGTAATTTTTTATACTCGGCATCTGTTCTAGAACTTTCAATTCTTGGTGCTGGAGGAGATGCTTTTAAGAATGAAAACATCTTTGTTCTCCTATAATAATTTACAACTTGTCGTATCCTTGTAATAGCTAGGCCACTACAACGAGAAACAGATTACCAAAGCCGAATATGAAACAGAGCTCCGACCACTCCAAATGATTAGTTCATTTTCGTTATTTAAACGACTCTAATTTCTGGGATAAATTACGTACTAAGTCTATTTAAAAATTTCTATGTTATAATACCGACCAACCCAATAAAAAAAGGATAATAAGATGAGAATTTTACACACCATGCTTCGAGTGGGTGATTTAGACCGCTCTATTAAATTTTATCAAGACGTTTTAGGTATGCGTTTATTACGCACAAGTGAAAACCCTGAGTATAAATATTCACTGGCCTTTTTAGGTTACGAGGATGGTGAGAGTGCAACTGAAATTGAATTAACATACAACTGGGGCGTGACTGAATATGATCTTGGTAATGCTTACGGGCATATTGCTATTGGTGTAGATGATATTTACGCAACTTGTGAAGCGGTACGTGCTAATGGCGGTAAAGTGACTCGCGAAGCCGGCCCAGTTAAAGGTGGCACAACCGTGATTGCATTCGTTGAAGATCCAGATGGTTATAAGATCGAGTTTATCGAAAACAAAAGTGCAAAATCAGCTTTAGGGAATTAAGGAATACATTGTGTCAGATACACCTGAAATTCCTTATCACCACCAATTAAAAAATCGGTTTCGCGGCTACTTTCCTGTCATTATTGATGTGGAAACGGCTGGGTTTGATGCCAAAAAAGATGCGCTTTTAGAACTTGCGGCAATCACCTTAAAAATGGATGGGAATGGCAATTTACACCCCGATCAAAAATGCCATTTTCATATTGAGCCATTTGAAGGTGCGAATATTAATCCGGAATCACTCAAATTTAACGGGATTGATATTCACAATCCATTGCGAGGTGCCGTATCTGAATTAGATGCCATCACAGGATTGTTCCAAATGGTGCGTCGTGGACAAAAAGATGCTGAATGTCAGCGTTCTATTATCGTGGCACATAATGCGGCTTTTGACCAAAGCTTCGTGATGGCTGCTGCTGAACGTACGGGCGTAAAACGCAATCCATTCCACCCTTTTGGGATGTTTGATACGGCAACACTTGCCGGTTTTATGTTTGGACAAACGGTTCTCGTCAAAGCATGCCAAGCGGCAAAAATTCCTTTTGATGGTAAACAAGCACACTCGGCGCTATATGATACTGAACGTACGGCAGAATTATTTTGCTATATGGTGAATCATTTAAAAGAGCTTGGTGGTTTCCCGCATATTGCTCAAACAAATGAAACGGAAAAAATAGCTGAAAATCAGACCGCACTTTAATTTTCAAAATTTTTTAGAAAAAAGACTTGCAATCGTTTTCGGTTTACCGTATTTTAAAAAGTAATTCAATTTAGTTATCTAAATAAGAGAGTTTCAAATGAACTTTATCCTTCGTCACCATCATCGCCATTCAACTGAATAATCTTTCAGGCTGTTGGCGTGCTTGGAAGATTTCTTCCGAGCTGACAAGATAAAGATCCAAAAAATCTTACCCCTCGGAAGGCAACTTTCGAGGGGTTTTTTTTTATTATTAATTACAGGAGTTTATTACTATGCGACATTTAGCCTTAAATCAATTTTCTTTTATGCGACCTTTTAAGTTTAATTAATCAATAAGGAACAACAATATGCTATCGAATCCCGTTGTTATTTCAATTGTCGTACTACTGGCATTAAGCCTACTGCGCGTGAACGTGGTTATCGCACTGGTAATTTCTGCGCTTACAGCCGGCTTATGCGGCGACTTAGGTTTAAGCAAAACCATTGAAACCTTTACAGGCGGCTTAGGTGGTGGTGCTGAAGTGGCGATGAACTATGCGATGCTCGGTGCATTTGCCATTGCGATTTCAAAATCTGGCATCACTGATTTGCTTGCCTACAAAATTATTACCCGAATGAACAAAACACCAACTGGCAAAAATTTAGCCTGGTTTAAATATATGCTGCTTGGTATTTTGCTTTTATTCTCAATTTCATCCCAAAACTTGCTCCCTGTGCACATTGCGTTTATTCCGATTGTGGTACCGCCTTTACTTTCTATTTTTAACCGTTTAAAAATCGATCGTCGTGCAGTGGCTTGTATTATTACCTTTGGTTTAACCGCAACCTATATGATCTTGCCGGTTGGTTTCGGGAAAATCTTTATCGAAAGCGTTTTAGTAAAAAATATCAATCTTGCTGGTGCCTCACTCGGTTTACAAACCAGTGTTGGTGAAGTTTCTTTTGCTATGCTTATCCCTGTTATTGGTATGATTCTTGGTTTACTCACTGCCGTATTTGTTACCTATCGCAAACCTCGCGAGTATGTGGTGACAACGGCAGAACCAACTACAACTGAAATTGAACAACACATCGCTAACATTAAACCTATTCAAATTACCGCAAGTGCGGTCGCTATCGTCGCCACGTTTGCCACACAGCTTTTCACAAGTTCTACAATTATTGGTGGTTTAGTCGGTTTAGTGATTTTCGGTGCATTTGGTATCTTCAAACTCAAAGAAAGTAACGATATTTTCCAACAAGGTTTACGCTTAATGGCGATGATCGGCTTTGTGATGATTGCGGCTTCTGGTTTCGCTAATGTCATTAATTCAACAAGTGGCGTGAAAGAGTTAGTTGATGCACTTTCAACGGGTGTAATTCAAAGCAAAGGCGTTGCGGCATTCTTAATGCTACTCGTTGGGTTATTGATTACCATGGGTATTGGTTCTTCTTTCTCAACCGTGCCAATTATCACCTCAATTTATGTACCACTTTGTCTCTCTTTTGGTTTCTCACCACTTGCGACAGTGGCTATCGTAGGTGTAGCTGCGGCATTAGGGGATGCGGGCTCACCGGCTTCTGACTCCACACTTGGTCCAACATCCGGTTTGAATATGGATGGTAAACACGACCACATTTGGGATTCTGTTGTACCAACCTTTATTCACTACAACATTCCATTATTAGCGTTCGGTTGGATTGCAGCCATGACCCTTTAATCGTTATAATCCCTGCATTCATTATGTGGGGATTTTTTTTATGTCTATTCAATCATTACTCAATACGCTCGAACAAAAAGTACAGCAACTGACTCAAGCCTATCAAGCTGACTCTGATAAAAAAATCAACGCTAAATTTAACCGCACTTTATTTACTGAAGATTTTGAAACCGTCGGTTTTTATCTCAAAGAAATCCAGCAAAGCTTAACGAAGCTATCCAGCCTTCCTCATCAAAATGAAGAACAAATTGTATTTATGGTTGAACATCTTTTAGGGCAATGTACCGCATTGACTGAAGCCATGAATCGCAAGCATAAAAAAGCTATTCAACCGAAAAAAATGGAACAACCACTTACAAGCAGTAAATCACAGCACAGCATTCATCGACTTCCGCCAAGAGAGCGTCTAGAAAAATATTATGAAGCCTTACAACAACTCACGGAAAAATACGAAGAAGCTAAAGCACAAGCGAATACGGCTCAAACAGATATTCAACGAGATGTACATAAGCAAACAGCCGCAATTTATTTAACGCGTCGTCAAAAATGTTTAGAAGCCATTGAGACCTTAGAAGAATACCTTGCCTTCAAAGAAGCACAAGAAAGTGCGGTCAAAAAATAAGATATTTTTTAATAGACTGAAAAGTAAAAATCCCTAAATCTTTCGATTTAGGGATTTTTTGAATTTGATGGCGGAGGAAGTGAGATTCGAACTCACGGAGGGCGTAAACCCTCGCCGGTTTTCAAGACCGACCATATTTTATCAATCAATTTTTTAATTTTCAATCAATTCAAAGATTTACACACCCTATCACACGCAAACCCACCTTTTAAATTAGTATTAATTACTATCTATTATCATCTATTACGTCAAAGTTACGTCAAAGTCATACCAAATATTCAATTCTTTTTCTTCTTTACAATCCTTTACAAAATAGCACTTGCATTAATATCTGTATATTGCACTATATACACATAGCCAAGAGATGAGGCTATAAACCCAAAACTTTAACCAGACCCCACCAACCGGCAGGGGCAGAAAAAAGAAATCAAAATAGAAATCCTAATTAAAGAAACAGGCGAAGTAGAAATATTATTACTTATCGATAGCAAAACTGGTTGTGATTGGTTTAACGACTTGGTCGGCAATCATGACGGATATAGCGACGATCCTGAATACAGATTTGCGGAAGAAACCGACGAAGACGGATTAGAAACAGGGAGATTTGTCACAAGCCAAGAAAACTTTGATTGGTGGGAAAACATTGTTAGCAACATGGATGACCTCGAAAGAAGAATCGAAAACCTAAGAATGGAATTTGGCGGCAGTAGAGTTGATTGGATTGTTATGGAGTCAGGTAGCGGTTATGTCGATTTGGAAAACTACACAGATGTAATCCACCAGGCACTTGATGAAGATTTAGTGAAAGCGCAGGAAGATAATAACAAGCCCCGCAAGGGGCTTTAATTGGAGTTTAGAAAAATGGCAAAAACAGCAGTGCATTTATCAGATAATACTTGGCAATACATCACAGATCGCACACCACAGGGCGAGCAAAAAGGGCTATCGGCACACATTAATAATGCGTTTGAGCAGTTGGCACATTTAGCCCGTGCGGAAAAGCCAGAATTATCAAAAACTGAGTGGGTTGAGTTATACAATGTCTATGCCACCGGCAGTGATTTAACTCACCTTGTAATGCCGTTTGATTTAGCCGATGACTTTCGCACGCATTACAGCACTTTGCCGCAAGATTTGACCGCGCTTTATGATAAGTTAAATGGGATGACGCAAGCACAGCAATTTTCCGTGCTTGATGCCGTCCGCGTATATTGGGCGAGTGGCGAAGATGGGGATTAAAAACAAACCGATAACAAGACCATGCCCACAGTGCGGCAGAAATTATCAATATAGACGGGCTAGATCTTGTGCGGTAATTTCCGATCGTAAAATGATTTTTTTGGCGAGTAATGTCGGCTCGGAAAACGGTACGCTAACAGTATTTAACGGCAAAGACGGACTAATTGTAACGCGTGGTTGTTTTGTTGGCACGGTTGATGAGTTTTTATCAAAATCAGCCGAAGTACATGATGATAAAACAAAAAACGAATACAAATTACTCATTGAGGTAGCCAAAAGCAGAATCCAAGGATAGCCAACTATATCAATCAATACCCTCCACGTGAGGACTTTTTTATTAATCAAAAAAAGGTAAAAAAACATGAAAAAAACAATCTTAGCACTAACTATTGCAACGTTATCCATTGGCGCATACGCAAATACTTATGATGCCGATAAAACTAATTACTCGACAAATACAAGCCAAAATCCTGACGCTGTAGCTCATGCTAAAGCGATGGTGAATATCACGACTAATGGTGAGGCCAAAGTGTATGCGAGCGACGCAACAGCTTACGGCGACAGTCGCACTTATGCGGGCTATCGTGGTACAGCAACGGGCGCAAATACTGTGGCAAATGGGGAAGGAGCAGTTGCAACAGGTTACTCATCCACAGCAAGCGGCATTGTGTCTATTGCTCATGGTAGCGACGCTAAAGCTACAGGTGATGGCTCTATTGCTACTGGCGCGGAGGCGAGCGCGGAAGGTGCCAGAGCTACAGCGATTGGACGTGGTGCAATTGGCAAAGGTGCAGGGGCAACGGCTTTAGGTAGTGCAGCTCAGGCAACTGGCACAAGCTCCGTTGCGGTAGGCCCCGCGGCAACCGCTAGCGATACGCGCTCCGTTGCGGTTGGCGCCAACGCGAATGCAGACGGACACCGCGCAACTGCTTTAGGTACAAACACCAAAGCAAGTGGCCCAGGTGCAGTCGCCCTAGGCAATGAAAGCGAGGCGGTAAATCAAAAACTTTGGAACCGCACAAACGAATCCGCGGTGATTGACGGTGTAACGCTTAATGGTTGGGCGGGTACAAAAACCATGGGTGAGGTATCTGTTGGCACAAAAGACAAAGAGCGCGCCATCTCCAATGTTGCAGCCGCGGAAATCTCCGAAACATCCACCGAGGCGGTGAATGGCTCACAGCTATACTCCGCTGTTAAAAAAGTGGCAGAAAACAAACAATCAATTGTAACCAATACAAAAAATATCGGTGATAATACGTCAAAAATCAACGTAAACAGCGCAAAAATCGATACATTAACCAAGCGCGCAGACGCTAACGATGTCGTAGATAAGCAACAATGGGACAAAATCAATAGCAACAGCAAATCTATTGGTGATAACGCATTATCAATCAACAATAATGCTAAGGCTATTGCGGCAAATAAGGCGGCGGTAAATAGCAATAAGCAAGCAATCTCCGATAACAAACAAGCAATTGTAACCAATGCAAAAAATATCGGTGCTAATGCGTCACAAATCAACGTAAACCGCGCAAAAATCGATAAGCTAAGTAATGGTATTGCTCAAGCAAATAACCGCATTGACAGCTTATCTGATGATGTGCATAAGCACCGTAAGTTAGCTTCTGCCGGTATTGCTTCCGCTTTTGCTGTGGCCAACATCCCGCATGCTACTTATGCAGGTAAATCTGCTCTTGGTGTAGGCGTAGGCGGTCACGGCGGACAACAAGCTTTAGCAGTGCGCTACTCTCGCTTATCCGATAACACTAAATGGCTTGTAAGTGCAAGTGGCAGTGTGGATACGCAATCACAAGTTACTTACGGCGCGGGTCTAACCTATCAATTCTAATAATTCATATCGCCCCTCAATACGAGGGGCTAAGTTTTGGTGAAAATGAACGAAATTAACATCAACATCCCCTACTCAAGATTTGTAGATATTTTCTGCTGCTATTTTTATGTGCGTATGATATAGTGGCGACCCGTCGTCTGTTACTCGGGCGTTAGATGACGCTAAATACAGTTGGCTTATGTTTGGATCTGAGTTGCGAAATGACATTATCCGGACGGCGGAATCGGCAAACTATCCTGCGGTAGTTAACAACTACGTAAATAATTTTATTGAGTGGGCCAAAAGCCAATTTAATGCACCGCAAGACTACAACATCCCTCGACCACTGGTTGATGTGTTGCCGGTCGTGGATTACAAAAAATAAACAGTATTTAACCAACCCCAAAGACGCTCCAAGTGAGCGTTTTTTATTTTAAGCAGACAAAGGTGGTACAAAATGACCAAATATTTTTCAGTGGATATATCAAACGATATCCACATTATTAATTTGTATGAAACATTAGAGCAAGCAAGAGGGGCTTGTTTGGTTGGCGCTGTCGAGGCTCACGAATTTGCAGACGACATGGACGAATACGAAAATTATGAGAGTAATGATTTACCGTATGCCGTTTATGGTGTGGTTTTAGGTAAGGCCTAATGCAAGAAAAAAACGTTAACCGAAGAGGAGAAAGATGAGCGTTGTTCCGATTTTGATTACGTCCTTGAAAAACCAGAAATTGTAGATTACCCGAAAGATGACAACTGGATTAAGTCAGACAAATGCGCTCCGGTAGAGGATGGTTATTTTATTGTGCATTGTCCAGAGTATGAGCCATCAATAGCAATAACAAGATATGATGCCGATTTAGGCGGTTGGCTTGATTATGCGGATGATGAGATATCTCACTGGCAAACACTCCCGCCACCACCAACCGAATAACCAACGACCGCAAAGATGATTAATTCAAGCCGTCCGAAAGGGCGGTTTTTTATTGGGGCAAATATGCCGGAAACACTGACAATAAAAGATGTCGCTAAACTCCTAAAGCTCAGTTATAGCACAGTGTATAACAATAGATCCAACTGGGGATTTTTTAAGGTTGCTGGAGTGCGCGGCTGGCGAATTTACAAAACAGATCTTGATAAGATCAGGCAAAAACAAATATGGTGTTTGGCAAATCGACTTTACCACGCCGTCAGGGCGGCGTATTCGATCGTCTAGTGGCAGGACTGACAAGCGGCTTGCGCAAGAGCTGCACGACAAATTAAAAGCCGAGTCATACAAGGTCGAGCGACTAAACAAGCAACCGGAACGGACGGTGGAAGACGCACTAATCCGCTTTTTAGAGGACGCCGAACATCAAAAAGATTTGGAGACCAAGATACATCACGCGCAATACTGGCGAGACCGTATCGGCCATAAAAATCTTAGCTCTTTAACAAGTGATGACATCTATAACAATCTACCAACGCACAAGCGCACTGGAGAGAGACTATCGCCATCTACGCAAAATAGATACCGCACATCAATAATGCGGGCGCTTAATCTTGCCAAGCAAGCTGGGTGGGTTGATGCAATCCCGTATCTTGCCAAAAATGACGAGCCTAAAAAGCGCGTTAGATGGATAACGCAAGACGAGGCAAATAGGTTTTTAGATAGCCTTAACTTAGAGTGGATGCGTGAGGTGTGCTCATTTGCGCTACTCACCGGAGCGCGTATGTCGGAGATTTTAACTTTAACGTGGGATAAGATAGATTTTCCGCGCAGCATTGCCATTGTCACAAGTGACGTTGCCAAATCTGGCCACGCAAGATCGCTACCGCTACCGCGTAATGCAGTTAATTTTTTACGGCAAAAAGAGACAAGGCGTATATCTCAATATGTTTTTCACCGTGGCAAAGGCAAGATGATTTCAGACATTGATCGGGAGGATTTTAAACGAGCTTTGCAACGCGCAGGGATTAGTGATTTCCGCTTCCACGATTTGCGGCACACATGGGCAAGTTGGCATATACAAAGTGGCACACCGCTAATGGTGCTTAAGGAGTTAGGCGGTTGGGAGACAATCGAGATGGTGCAAAAATACGCACATCTTAACGCGGGGCATTTATTGCAATACGCAAATCATGTCAAAGTTACGTCAAAGTTGACTTTTTCGGCGACAAATTCAGATTCACAAAATGAGGAGGATTTATGTTTCGACACAAATAAAAAAGCCGTAAGTTACTGAGTTTAGAGACCTTTTTAACTTACGACTTCCGAGAAAATGGCGGAGGAACTGGGATTCGAACCCAGGGAGGGCGTAAACCCTCGCCGGTTTTCAAGACCGGTGCCTTCAACCGCTCGACCATTCCTCCGTGTGTTGAAGTGACGTGAATAATACGGACTCTTGCTATTTAAGTCAAGCAGTTAAATAAAAGAAATCATTTAACTGCTTTATTTTCAGTCGATAGTATTATTTTACTTCCGCCCTCGTCGGCTCCGCATAAACATGGCTGATGGCCATGTGATGACCTGCCGCGCCTTTTCCGTAGAAATAATAACGCGATTTTGTCCATTCAGTGATTGGATAAGCAACGATTGGCGTATCCGAGGCTTTGGCTAATGTCGCCTCTGCTTTGGTATGCGCGACTGCAGAGAATGTTCCAATTCGTCCGTTGAACATATAAGTGCGGTCGGTTTCAGCCATGAATTTCACCTCATGTGCTGTTTTCGGCTCGACCTGTTCAGCTACTGCCGTAGTGGGTTCTGACGTCACGTTATGATTTAAACGTTCTAAAGATGCCTGAATTTTCTTCTCAACAGAATCATTTGCCGGCTGAGCAATAAATTCAGTTAACGGTTGAACGTCATTTTTCGCTTTCTCAACAATCATATCCAAGGCTGGCACAGTAAGGCTCTTCTCGGTTTCTGCACTTGATTTTTGTTGCTCAAGCAATTCATCAACAGATAAGAACGCATTTTCTTTTTCTTTCGGTTGATTGATTTGTGTCATATCGATCC
>ERZ772772.2818-NODE-2818-length-10164-cov-7.149570_pt1 | contig 10164 bp, 8 predicted proteins | sample MGYA00511484_ERZ772772 | MGnify/ENA primary metagenome ERZ772772 (study PRJEB29015, sample SAMEA2737913) | human oral metagenome | biome: human oral; feature: human-associated habitat; material: dental | place: China | collected 2088 ... | reverse complement strand
CGCTGCCGCACAACAAGCAGGCGTCAATCTGAGCAACTTCGAAGCCCGCCTGCAACAAGCATCCGAACACGGCTTAAATTGAGCCAGACCAATATAATGAAGGCCGTCTGAAAACTATTTTTCAGACGGCCTATCTATAAATAACCTTTTAATAATTCATTTTACAACAATGAATTATAATGAGCATAAGCATCATCCATATTATCAAACTTATGCAAACGCCCGGCTTCCAACACCATTGCATTATCGCAATACTGTTTCATCGCGCTGTGGCTATGTGAAACCAAAATAATTGATCTGTCTTTACGCCGTTCAAACAATTCATACTTACATTTTTCCGAAAAACGCGAATCACCGACAGCAATGACCTCATCAATCAAATAACAGTCAAACTCCACTGCCAAGGATAAAGCGAAAGCCAAACGCGCCTTCATACCCGAAGAATAGCGTTTCACAGGTTCATATAAATACTGCCCCAATTCGGAGAAGGTTTGCGTAAAATCAGTTACATAACCAATATCCACATTATAAATCCGACAAATAAAGCGCAGATTATCCATACCCGTCAAACTACCCTGAAAGGCACCGGAAAACGCCAACGGCCAAGAAATACTCATCGTGCGCTTGATTTCGCCCGAAGTCGGAGCCTCAACGCCGCTAATCAGCCGGATAAGTGTTGATTTACCCGCGCCATTCCGCCCTAAGATACCGATTTTCTCCCCTTTTTTCAGCTTAAAATCAATATCCTGCAAAACCATTCGCCAACCTTGCCGCGTTTGGTAACGTTTAGAGACATGCTCAACGGAAATCATTGCGGCTCAACCCCTTTACTGACTTTAGCCACCATAGCCAAACCAAATAACAACAACACCAAATTGCATAGCACGACAAACCACGGATTGCCATACGTTGTTACGCTACTGCCGAAATAACCGGCACGGAACATCTCTGTGCCATGCACCATAGGAATCATCAAAACATAATGCTGCAAATTTTGAGGCAAATGATGCACAAAGAAAAACACACCGGAAAGCGGCATCATCACAAAACTGAGCGTACTCCATACCTTGCTAAATGGTTCAAACTGAACTGCAATCGAGCAAATCACCAAACCCAACCCAACGGCAAACATTGCCATCAGCAACCAAGCCAACAGCATATAAAAAATGTCGGCCGGCATTTCAATCCAACGCACTGCAATCAAAACGGCCATAATCGCAATTTGGGCAATAGTTGCCCCTGCAATTTCTAGCAGCATCCGTGCAAAAATTGTATCCAATACACGAACATTACGGTGATACAGCAGACTGGTATTAGCCGAAATCGCACCCATCGCACGATTGGAAGCATTGCGCCACATCATCATCATCGGATAACCGGTGATGGTAAAAGCCACAATATTTAAAGTAGAAACACTATTTGCCCTAAAAAATTTCCACATCAGCACCATCACCAACGTCATCAACAGCGGCTCTACAAATAACCATAAAAAGCCAATATTGTTGCGCCCGTATCGGGTAATGATTTCACGCATCAACAAAGCACCGAGCACCCGCTTTTGGATGACCAGCGATTCCCAAAATGATGTTTTATGCAACTCTTTCATCAATTTTTATGCTCGCGTATGCTTGCCGTCAATAAAGTGCCAATGCCGTACACAATCAGGCCGATAACAAAAGTAGCAATAATATTGTAAATGCGCTTGGGCTCATGAGCTAAGTCGGGCAAATTTGGCTGTGAAATGACTTCCAAATAAAGCTGCTGGCGGTCAGCTTCAGCTTTGGCACTTTCCAACGATGTCATGGCCGCTGCCAATTGTTTTTCCGCCAACTCATTTTCCAAAAAAACCCGCTGATATTCAGCTGCCTGGTTAGATAGCGAATTTTCCCCGCCGCCGGAAATAGCCTTCATTTGTTGGGAAATTTCCCTTCTCAAACTTTTCTCTCGGGCAAGCAATCCAGGAATTTGCGGATTTTCAGGAGTAACCGCTTTCACCTGATCCAGCTGAGTTCTAATTACAATTAACTCGTCCTGCAATTTGGAAATCAAACTCATCTGAACTTCAGATTGCGCCTTTAAGTCAAAAATACCATTTGTAATTCGAAATTTAGTCAGCTGCGCGGAAGCCTCTTTTGCTTTCTCTTCAGCAGAAGCAACGGCATCTTCAGCATATTGAATCGTATCCTTGCGGGCACGCTCATTAAGCTGGTTAATCAATATTTCCCCTTGTTTTAACAAGGCTGCATTGATTTGCCTGGATTCGCCTGCATCAAATGACGTTACATTTAAATTTGAAATACCGGATATGGAATCAAAATGAATAGAAACTTTATCCCGATAGTATTGATAAAACGCTTCATCTTCGCCACGCAAACCAAATCCGTTAAACCGACTGAAAATATCACCCTTGGTCTCGTAAAACTTACGCACAGGCATCCGCTTCTGCAATTCATCCAAAGACGAACGAGACTGCATGTACTCTTGAACCGTATAAATATCGTCTTGGGAACGGGAAAAGCCGGATCCCTGCAGAATCGCACCCAAACCGTTGAAAGAAGATTGGCTCTTGGGCGCTCTCACCACAAAACTAGCCTGCGAAGTAAATTGATCGGATGCAATCAAACCAAAATACAATACCGAACAAACCGTAGGCAGGATAACTGAAACCCATAACAGCAAATTAACCTTCCGAAAAAGCTTTTTTTTACTTTTTCCTGATTTTTTATGCTGGGTCACTTCAGTTTTTACTTCACTCTCAACAGCATCTGGCTTTTTTTCAGCAGACATAATCTAAATACCTAGTTAGTGGGTAAGGTTATTAATGCTGTTCGCACCACTTACCACTGGAGAAAACACAAACGACAGAAATTTTCGGACTTCAGCCAAAGGTGCATTCGAAACATACACAATATCTTTGTCTTTAATTGGGAAACGTTGCATCCAAAATAAAGAATTCGCATCCGATAGATTTAACCTATAAACCACTGGAATTATAGCCTCACTACTATATCCCCGACTGACCCATTTGCCTTGCTTTTCAGCCGGAAGCTCTGCCAACGGCGTATAACGGAAAACGAAAACTCCGCGTGCATCTGCACGAAAATCTTGTAATCCCCCCATACGGCCAACAGCTTCAGCCAAAGACAATCCTTTTACAGAAAAACCTATTTGTTGGGTCCGACCAACCGCACCCATAGAGGTAAAGCTATGTGGATTTGTAATCATCGTAACAACATCGCCACGCTGCAATAAAATATTTTGGCGCGGATTAGCCACCAAATCCTCAAGAGCCACTGTCTTGACCTGGTTACCACGAGTAAGCTGTACATTCGTATCTTGAACATTTGCCGTAGAACCACCTACCGCAGCTACTGCATCAAGCACGCGCTCACCTGCTGTCGTTAACGGCATACGCACACTATTACCGGCACGAATAACCGATACCGTAGCCGCATTATTTTGTACCAAACGCACCACAACTTGAGGTTGATTAGCCATTTTTTTCAGACGGCCTCTAATGACATCCTGAACTTGAGCTGGCGTTTTCCCTGCAACTTTGATATTTCCAATAAACGGAACCGAAATTGTACCTGCGGCACTCACCATCTGCTCGGGCAATTTTGTTTGCTGGGCATTGCCCGAACCAATAGAAGATAGAGCCCCACCGAACAATACCGCGGGCGGAGCCTCCCAAATTGCAATATCCAGCACATCACCAACATTGATCGCTCCAGCAGAAACATTCTTACTTCCAAATTGTGAAAGGGACTGATCTACCTTAGCCTGGTATAAGTATTGTGCCACTTCATAATTGACATCAACCAACTCCACATCAGGAAGAGCAGTTTCACTATTTCCCAAGGCAGCAATCCGGTTACCGCTAGGACCGGAGGACGGCAACAAGCCGCAAGAAACAAGAAGATGTAAACTTAATATGTACCCGAACACTTTGAAATGCCGAAGAAGAAATTCATTCTTAGTTCTTAGTTTCACATTAAAAACCTTTAAAAACAAGACGCTTAGCAAATAAAATATCTATTAAAAAACCGACTTTAAACAGCGACAATTATACACGACTTCGCACATTTTCATCTGTGCAGTATACTACGAAACTCAGAAAAGAAAGAAAACTTCACTTAGAAACAAGAACAGAGCATAAAATGAGAAAAGTTATTACATATGGTACTTTTGATTTATTGCATCACGGGCATATACGCTTACTAGAGCGCGCACGCGCCTTGGGAGACCACCTAACCGTTGCAGCTTCTACCGATGAATTTAATTTAGGAAAAGGTAAAGTCTGTACTTATACCTACACAGAGCGAAAGCATATTCTTGAAGCCATCCGTTACGTTGACGAAGTCATTCCAGAGACAACTTGGGAACAGAAAATTATTGACGTAAAAGAAAGAAATATTGATGTATTCGTTATTGGCGATGACTGGACGGGTAAATTTGACTTTCTAAAGGAATTCTGCGAAGTAGTTTATTTACCTAGAACAGCAGGCATCTCCACAACACAAATAAAAGAGAGTTTGAGCGGGTCATGAACAAAACTTGGAAGGGGTTAAAGAAAAAAATCCAAGCCAACTCTTTGATTCAAAAATATTACCTCATATTTAGAGAGTTGCCACCCCAATTACGTAAAAAGCCATCTGCATATTTTTTATATAAACAATTAAATGATTATCTAAGAAAAGGGAATCATGAGGGAATTATTAGCCTCATTAAAAATGATCGGCATTTTTCTCAACCGTTTTTTTTATTATTTTTAGCTAAAAGTCAATTTTTACGAAACCAGTTGGATCAAGCAGTCAAAACCTTACAATCCTTCTTCCCGTACTACCCATATCATCCTGAAGCATGTTATCTGTACGCTGAAATATTATCCTTACAACAAAAAAAACATAATGCCTGGGAAACATTAGAAATGCTCTTAAATTACAGTAAGCGACGTAAAACATGGCAAGTATTATCAAACCTAGTGGACAATGAAAAAGATTTTGAACAATACATCTCTTTATTTCAACGCCATTTTCCTCTAAAGGAAAATAGGATGCCCATAAATCATTTATCCTATGATCTGATATCCCACTTTGCTAATGCTGCTCAACGAGGAGGAAACATCAAGTTTGCATTATTGCTTTGGCAAAAGCACTACCAAAATTGTTTAAAATATGGTTTTGATTCATCGAAATACTCCGCTGCCTCAACTAGTAAAAAATATACAGATAAACTTGCCAGCCACGCCTTATCAGATTTAAAAATATGCCTAGACACGACCGGCATTACTTTTTTCTTAATAAGTGGCACATTATTAGGCTGTATACGCGAAGGAAAAATGCTTCAACATGATAAAGATATAGACATCGGCATATGGCAAGATCAAAAGGTAAGAGAACTGATTGAGACTATTCGATGCAGTGGGTATTTTTATATTTTACCTTCTTCAAACGATGATATTTTAGTTGTGCGCCATGTAAATGGAGTAACTATAGATATATTTAGTCACTATGCCGAAAAGGGTAACTATTTTCATGCTGGAGGAAAATGTAGATGGCGCAATACAGCATTCACCTTAGCCCCACATAAATTCTTAGATGACCAATATTTAATTCCTGAAAATTATAGTTTGTATCTAACAGAAAATTATGGTAACTGGGAGATACCCAACAAAGAATTCGACAGTGCATTGGATACGCCCAATATGGAGGTAACCAATATAGACAAAATGCTTATTTACTTATACAAACGCCTTAGCAAAAAACCTGATATCCAACCTTCTTTATTCATTAGGCTGGAACAGAAACTGCATTATTATCAAAACCAAGTTAAAGTAGAAACATTATGAAAAACTTAAAGAATATTATTAATCATATTTTTGCCCCTTCTTCATATCGCCAAGGCTTAAATTTATATAACAATAAAAATTGGCATCAAGCAATGAATGCTTTTGACCAGGCAATAAAAGAAAAACCAACGCATCCACAAAGTAATTTTAAACTGGGCTTGTGTCACATGAAGCTTGGCAACTTAGCTGAAGCACATCAATATATACAGGAGGCATTAAAGCTTGCGCCCTACAATCATCAATGGGAAAAACAACTACAACAAAGCCAGAGAAAACTTGAACAATCTTACAATACACCAAGTAATGCACCTGCACAAACCCCCCCTCCCGTCAACCTTAACTCTCTCCCCCCACGTATTATACAAGGGGATACAACAAAGTTGATTAATATAGCAGTAAAGAAAAAATTACTGCTAATTCCTTCTGATTACAATCACAGAGCCTTGGCTGATATTTTACCATTCGTTAGCTATTATTCTAATGATTTTGATATCTATATTATCCTGCGCGAAATCAAACATGATATTGAAAAACAGCAAGGATATACTCTTATCAAGAATGGTACCAGTTACGGGGAATTTTTAAAATTTACTGCTGATTATGTGTTAGATGCTGGCACAATGAACTTTGGATATCGCGTCAGTGATGAACCAACTTGGGTCTCCATTTGGCATGGTATCCCTTACAAAAAAATGTTTGTCGATTTGGATATCAAGCATTTGCCTGGGGCAATCCGCTATGGCTTAGCTTATGACAGCATGATTTCCATGTCTGACTTCTATACTAATACCTTTCTTCGAGGATCCATGCGCTACGATGGAACAATTCATCAGATTGGATCAGCAAAAATAGATAAACTATTGACAACGCCTAAAGATATTTCTATTAGGAAAGCTTTAGGCATACCTTCAGAATGTAAAATCATTCTTTACGCACCAGAAACTCGCGCCAAAGGTGATTTCTATCTCCCATTTGATGCTTCTAAACTTTTGGCCAATTTTAGTGATGACTACTGCCTTCTTGTATGGCTAGATGATGGTTTGACTTTAGCAAATACGGACAACCAACTAAATAATAAAATAATTGTTACCAACAATCTTGATCGGGTACAGTCCGTTATTATTTCTGATTTACTTATCAGCGATTATAGAAGCCGTCTAATTGAAATGTTTTCAAACTGTGGAAAACCTGTAATCTTGTACCAGTATGATTATAATAATTTTTCCGCAATACACCCAAACCGTACAGAAGAATTAGAAAATTTGGCAAAATTTCCATATTCATGTACAAGGGAATATCAGCTTAATCATTTAAACTGGTCAGATATTCTAAATACAATACAAAACACTCCACCAGAAGCAACAACTGTTGCCGTATTACTCAAACAATCATTGGGTATTCCGTTGGATAAAAAAGTTGTATTGTATGCTCCTACCTATCGTGAACGCGGAGCTGTAACTCTTCCGTTCAACCCAGATAAACTACTTGATGCATTAAATGGGAAATTTGGAATTCCTCCTGAATTTGACGAAGATGGAAATGAACTACCAAGGCATGAAAGTGACTATGTTATTCTTATCAAATTACATTATCTAAATACACTTAAAACCCAACACCCTGCTATTATCAACTGCACAGAATATGGTGAAATTACTGACTTAATGAAAATTTCAGATATTCTTATTAGCGACTACTCATCACTTATTTTAGATTTTGCATTATTGAATAAACCTATTGTTTTATTTCAATATGATTATTTTCAATATACACATAGTCGTGGTGTTTACTTTGACTTTGAAGATTATCTTCCCGCCGAACAAATTATTGATCGGGAAATTGACTTGTACCAGATGGATTGGAGTAATCTAGATGGAAATAATCAAAAAATTATTGAAACTTTCTACCCACTGGAAGATGGAAATTCTACCCGCCGTATAGTTGAAACCCTTGCTTTTGATTCCTCCTTACGCCATACCAAAGACATTATTTTCCTAGTAAATGATTTAAATCAAATTGGAGGTATTCATACTTTTGTCCACAATATGGCCAAATATTATAAGGAAAAATACAACAGTAGAATTTATCTCCTCGCCATTAAAGAATTCGCTGAACATAATAGTGAATTCCACATTTTTGATAGTCCCTATGTTGACTTTAAAATGTCTTCACAATATCTTAAAGGTGGATGTGCCAACATTTTACAAAATACAGATGGAATTGTTATTTCTCTGCAATTTTCTGCTCATTTGCATTTTCAGCAATATCTCTACGGTGCCAAATCTATCCTAATGTTCCATGGGGATGTGAAAGATATGATTTCAGGCGAGCTATATGCTCCCCACTTAGGGTGGCTGAATAATGGTGATTTATTTAATTATAATAAATTACTGCTTTTAACCGAATCCAATTTAGAACTACTAGCTCCCCATTTGCATGAATCCGTCCGCAGTAAATTAGGATTTATGCATAACTCTATTGATGCTGTTTATGCACCGCTACCTAAACTGGGAACCAATGAAATTGCCATTATTAGCCGTTTGGATACGGATAAAAATATTTTTGCGGCAGTAGATTTGGCTAAAGCCATTAGAGAAACGCAGCAGCATATCATCATCAACATTTATGGAGATGGTGAGCTAAAAGATGAATTACAGCATCAAATTGATGATAATGGATTAAATAAATACATCCATTTACACGGTTACGAACCCAATAAAGAAAATATATTCTCAAAAAATAAAGCACTTGTAATGGTATCTAAATCAGAAGGTCTCAGCCTGGTTGCATTGGAAGCCTACAGCTACGGACGTCCGATCATCGCGTTTAATACCTTTACCTCAGCCGTAGATACTATCCAACATGGTAAAACGGGTTACTTAGTAGAACCATGGGATTTTGAGCAAATGATAGACTACATAAACCGAACAGAAGAACTGGATCAAGAGTCTATTGCCGCGTTATTTAAAAACTTCTCCAACGATACCGTCTTTACGGAATGGAATAAATTATTTCATGAAATCGATGAGGAAACTTGCCCGCAAGACAAGGAAAACTAAAAAATGAATTTGCCACAACAACCCATAGTCAGCATTCTCGTTCCATGCTTTAACTCAACCGCGACTTTATCTGCCACCCTCGAATCAATTTGCAAATCGCAATATCCGTATTTGGATGTAATGATTGTAGATGACGGTTCGAAAGAAACGGTGGAGCATATTGTTAAAGATTTCTCCGACGAAAGATTTCGCTATTTCTGGAAGGAAAATCAAGGGCTTGGATTAACTAGAAATTTCGGTATCGACAACGCAAAGGGAAAATATCTTTTTCTTGGATTCCGATGACCAGATTTATCCTGACTCAATTACCAACTTATTACAGTATGCCCTTGAAAATAATCTAGATGTGGTATCAGGTGTAACCGTACGTAAAGAGTTTGATACCGGTAAAGAAGGGGAGTGGTTCCGCAGCCTCTATACCAAAAAAACCATCAATACAAAAAAACAACGTTTGGGTCTTTTTAACGATACCTTAACCACTAATAAACTATATAAAGTCAGTATGTTAAAAGAAAAAAACATCTACTTTAAAGAGGGTTTATACGAGGATAAATTATTTTCTGCCGAATTATATGCAAAAGTAGATAAAATCGGCCTGATAGATAACCGCGTATACATTTGGTTCATATATGGTAAAGACAGCAGCATCACCATGAATAAAGTGCTGTCCAATTTTAAAGAACGGCAAGTGTCAATCGACAGGTTGTGGCAGTATCTGCCCGAAATTAGGAAGGCACATCAAATTGCTTTCTACATGAATCATGACCTGTTGATTTATTTGCGGGAATTTTATGCTTATAGCGAAGAAGACAAAAATGAAATTTTCGACATTGCTTCCGAGTTTATCCAAAAGCATAAAAAATATATTTATCACAGACTTGTAACAGCCAGTTTAAATCGGGCATGCTTGGATGCTTTAGCGGATGGAAACCGCAAGAAATTCATCTATACGGCCGATATTTTGTCCAAACTGTTTCAAGACGAAATGAAAGCCAAGGCGCAGAAATAAAACGGGAACGCTTTTAAACTCGTCCTTAATGCTTTTCAGACGGCCTCTCTGTGGATGATTTCGATAGCACCAAATCATCTTGTGTTTATCAATTTTAAGATACTTAATACATGACTATCCTCCTAACCGGCGGAACCGGCTTTATCGGTTCGCACACCGTTATCTCGTTGCTCCAATCCGGCTTTGATGTCGTGATTTTAGACAACCTGAGCAATTCGTCCGTAAAAATCCTGCCGCGTTTGCAGCAG
>ERZ772772.2808-NODE-2808-length-10188-cov-6.396526_pt1 | contig 10188 bp, 1 predicted proteins | sample MGYA00511484_ERZ772772 | MGnify/ENA primary metagenome ERZ772772 (study PRJEB29015, sample SAMEA2737913) | human oral metagenome | biome: human oral; feature: human-associated habitat; material: dental | place: China | collected 2088 ... | reverse complement strand
CCGTAATATAGCGATAAGCCTTGTCGTATAGTCGAGCCAATGCGCCATCCAGCTTAGTCACCTCAGCCCGTCCCGATTCACCGGCGACTGGCACGAACAGGCCTGACTGCTGGATAGCGTCAAGTATCTCATCATTCTCGAGCCAGCCTTCCGACATTACTTTAGCTAGCTTGATCGTCGCTCGGTCATCATCGTCTAGGATGCCCTCCTGCTCAAGCTCTTCCCAGTTAAAGCTATCTACCTGGAAAGGTCTCGAAGCCGGATCAAGCATAGACTCGACGGCTTGGTACATATAGTCACTGTCGTCGATCAGACCATAGCCGATCCGCTCCGACACGACGGCGTCGTAATTCTCCAGCTCCTCAAGTGTCGAGATATTCCACTTATTACGACTACGCATCAGGGCGACCAGACTAGTCCTGGTGTCATCATCCAGCGACAGCTCTTCTACCTGACACAACTGGTCAAATAACCGGCGACTACTCTCTTTTTCTTCCGCTAGTACCACCAGGTTGGTTAGCCGAGCCCTATCATACGGCATCAGGTCAAGTCCGGTCAGCATATCGAGATGACGGCGGACATTGCGCAGTTGATCCGGATCCATCTCCAGCAGATTGTCGATAGCATAGGTGTTATAAAAAGCTACATGCCTCAGATAATCGTCGCCCAGCACTTGATCGCCGCCCTTCAGGCATAGCTGAAGCAGCTGAGCATAGCTATCCGGGTCGGTAATCAGGGGAAATTTATCCTGTAGCTGCGCCAGCGTCGTGCCCAGGCGCCGTAGACTCTCCGGCGGTATATCCGGAGTATCAATTACCCGCTCAACGACAGATATCGCATCAGGATCATCTAGTTGACCCGTTAACCACAACGCCTCAATGATATTGATCGGGTCAGCCGGGTCATCCGAGTGATCCCGTAAGTAAGCATCATACAGTTCTTCGTCACCGGCAAGAGCCCTGAACCAATATTTGCCCGTCGGCCCACGCTCGCCGAATTCACAGAAGCGCATCCAGTTGATCTCAGGGAACTCCTCGTGATAAGTCTTGTAGAAGCGACAATAACTCAGCTGCCGAGGTGTCAATCGCTCGACTATCTCAGGCATGCCGGGGATACAACTAGCTGTCCGGCCAAGAGTGCTGTCGTAAGTATCGTCCGAAACACGCATTTCATTTACTGCCAGCCGGAAAGCATCATTGGGTAGTCCGGCGGTAAGCAACTCACTTAGCTCATCATAATGAGATATGACACCTAGCTCGTACAGCTGAACAGCCACCACATCCAGGTCGATGGAGGGGATATCATCTGTATCGTGAGCGGTATCATCGGTACTATCAGAGTCACTAGTGGCATTATCGGTACCATTATTTACCTTATCTGTCTCTTCTTCATCAGCTCTTTGATTGAGGCCGAAGGCTTGGTCGCTAGCCACCACCCGCCAATACTTAGTCACCTCAGCTTCAGGACAGATACGCAGGCTAACCAATCCCTTGCCTTGATGCCGCTGATAACAGCTCATGACATCATCATACAGCTGACCGATATTACCCTGATTGATCAACCCCGCCTGAGCTAGAGCCTCTTGTGCCTCCAGATCACCTTTAATCGCTTGCCGATACTGCTCGGGTGGCATATTTGCTTTACCCGGCTGGAGATTGTTCGTCGAAGCTTGACTGTCGGCAACTTCCTTAAGGCTAGTACCATTGCCGGTGCCGTCATCACTAGGCGAGTTATCGCCAGTGCTGTTGCTACTAAAAACGCCGTCAGGGATGAGCGGTTGAACATCGATCCTTTCACCACTTTGATTAGCCCTGTGTTGAGCAGCCTCACCAAGAGTGGTGACCAGGCGAGCTAATGCTTGCTTCTTGTGGTAGTGTCGGTCAGCTAGCTGACCGACCGACTCTGCACCGGTAGACTCAGGCGTAATATAGTCCGGCGCTATTGGATGTTTGTTTTGACTATTCACACTCTCGGCTCATTGTCCTAAGCCGTCGCCGGAGTAGGATCACGATACTTACCAGCGTTATAACCGTTAATAAAGCCAAACGGACTAATAACCTCGTCTTGTGATAGCCAGCGCTGAGATAAAGTAATAGACTCACTGCAGTACCTTTCATAGGCTCTCTCACCAGCATCGTTCATTTTAAGTCCAACCCAGGAGCGACCACCCCAACCTGGCGGATCTTCACGTAATGATACGGTAAACAGTTCTACTGCGTCACCCAAGAACCTACGCGCCCTGTCTTCAATAACAGCCTGAGGGGATTGAGCAAATTGTATAGCCTTGCCAAGGCTCTTTATCTTATCGGCAACGCTATCAATAATACCCCCATCGTTATCCGAAGATCCATACACAATCGGTCCTATTTCATAAGTAAGGTCACTTTCAATGCTAAGACGATGAAATGCAATATTTTGCGCCTCATCCTTTAGCTTCTCGTTCCAACGCTTCACGTGTGCTTCGTCTTTTGAATATCTGCTGTAAGCATCAAGGAATCCAGCTAGATTAAGATTGCCACCTATCTCACCCTTCGCTATATTTTCATCAAAATAGTCCTCTATAGCATACTTACCTTTCCGGGTAACAGATATAGTTCTCACTTCCTCACCCTTGTGATCCTTAAAGTTCCATGGACAAAATAGCTCTTTGACGTCCGCCATGTCGTCAAGTTTCATATGGCTATGCTTTAGTTCCTTCTCTAATTCTGAGCAACACGAATAAGTCTCCCACTCGCGGTGGTGATTGTATACGAAAGCTATCTTCGCAGGAGACTTAATCAGGTTTTTGTCGTATGCGTATTCCCATACATAACCGTCCGGTCTATTAAGTGGATTGTATACATTAGCTTCCATTATCCGCAGAAAATTACTCCCCAACCTAGTTAGCTTAGTTTTGCCGTCCTTAGACTTGGCAAATAAACTGTGTTCCGGATCACCATACATTATTCTATTGGCATCAGGTATCATCAGTCTAAATATCCGATAATCCTTATCTACTTCGTCATCGTCAAAAATTTCGTCCAGGCTTTCGTCCTTATGTCTCAGTACGCCATCGTCTACGTTTCTCTCAACCTGGGCTACTAATTCCGGTCTCAGTTGATAATTAGACCCTGGGGTGATTGGAAAGGCACAAAACCATCCAGCCCTTACCTCCTCCGGTGTCATAATCTCACGACTATTTGGCGCATTGCTCTCAGATTCTCTTCTCAATCCAGCCTCGACAAAGCCATCAGAGGGTAGTATCGCATTAGAACTGGTTCCGTTTGACTTGGCGACTGCAGACAGGGGTGATTCGCCCTGCCTTCTTTTGACTAACAGCTTCTTTTCTGCGCCATTATTAGCAACCGAGTCAATTGCCGCCCCACTATTCTCTGAAAGCTCCTCACTGCTGCCACCGATTTTACCACCAGTGTTGTCAACCGCCACGGTCGAAGCTGTCACTACGCTATTGTCACCCAGCGAGCTACTGCTCAACGGAGAAGAGGCACTTAAAGTGCTACTTGAGCCACCTGGGGTACCCGCCTCGCTGCCTGACTCGGGTTGTTCACCACCCGAACCATTACTATTGCTCTGACCGTTTGACAAGAAAGATGATGAGCTGCTTGATGAAGAGGAGGGCAACGAGCTGCTACTTGAAGATGAGACTGATGAACCGCTCAGACTACCTGACGGCGAAGTTGGAGTCGGTGGATTCACTTCTTCTTCCGGTGCCGTCTCTACCATAGCCGGACGCTCAAATAGCTCATCATCAGTGGATAGCCTGCGGGTTCCCCGATATCCCGGCACCGGCGGCAGTGGCTCAACATCCGGCATAACCGGTACCGAACTAATCACCTGGTCGACCGGTGGCGTGATGTCATAGCCGGTCAGCGCATCAACCATCTCTTTAGCTGTACGAGTAAAGCTATCTGCCGTACCGGAGCCAACTTCAGTGGCTAAGACCATACCGGTCTTAGTGTCAACCACCTCAAGGAGGGCATAGCTACGGTTCTCTATCATGTCGGATACTCCCGGCTGAATAATAGAATCTGGGGTGAAATTAATAGATCCACTATCTCCTACGATAGCGTTTCCTATCGAAAACGGATTACTCTGGGTACCTCTGGTCGGCGAAACCATCAGCTTGATATGACCCTCTCTAGCGGCCTGGATGATATCTTCACGACTCATCGACATACCATAACCATACGAGCCACCTCTCGGGTTGAAGATATAGCTGCTACCCTCACCGTGATGACCAAGCAGTTCGTTATAGTCCGGACGCTCAGTGCCGTAGTCGAGCCAACCGGCTCGATGGAAGGTTGGATTGCCCTTCACGGCATCTTCTGCCGAAACGGTTACCTGGTGTTCGTATGGCATGTGTTCAATACGCTCATCCACTCTAAAGCCTTTAGCTCTCCATTCATTAAGTTGCTCTCGACTAACTTCGTCACTTCGATAGAACTGCTTCTCCGGCTGATTGCCGCCAGCCACCACTTCACCAACTACACCGCCATTGGGTGTATTCAAGAGATTACCTAGGGCGGTCCTGGCTGCATTAGGCGCATCACCATGCTGTCCGACCAACATATCTTCAACCGCCCCGTGTACATCGTCCCTGATAAACGCCAGACCCTCTTGTGCTATGGTTGAGAAAGCTAGTGTCCTGGCAGTCGTGGTAGCCACTTCCTCAGCTACTCGTCGATGACGGAGTTTATCAGCTACCCTGTCCCTATTGGCTTGTACTTCGTAAATCTCATTTATTCGTTCTCTGACGTCCTCCGGTACATCGCCCTGGCTGAGTAAGGCGCCGTTTACGTTTTGAATTACCCCACCGTAAGCCCGGGTAGCTACACTTAGACCATCCATCAGCTGACTCTTGTATCTGCCCAGCTCCAGATTAGGATCTTCGTTAGCCCGGATGTAGGCTTGCTCCAGAGCAAACTGACGAGAGGTCAGCTCATTTCTAACCGCCTCAGCATCACCACCGCCACTGTAGTAGTCAATCAGGTCAATGCCCTCATTGCGACCGACTTCTCTAGCGACCACCAGATCAGCCAAGACCTGGCGCATCTGATCAGCGTCACCTGAGGTGATCGCCTGATCCATCGCCTCCATATACGACTCTGCTGTTCGCATCTCGGGCAGAGTCTCAGCAAGCCCCACTTCGTACTTATTGTTCTCGTCGATCTTGCCGCCCTCGGCGATTCGACGAGCCAGATCAGCTCGGTCAATCTTGACTTGCTCATTTTCCCTGACTCCGGCCAATATACCAGCCGCTATAGCACTACCGCCAAAGGAGGCAGCCTGAGCTACCCGGTTACGCATAATTGCTCCTGTCGCCCAGCCAGCTAAACCGGCCGCCCCGGCCACCACTTCAGGCGGAATCCAAGAGAGTTTACTGTCCGTCTTTTTCCGCTCAAACTTAGCTACCAGCTTGTCAATCGCTCGTTCGTGATGACCTGAGTTAACACCCTCTGCCGAAGTACCTTGGTACATCTTAAAGCCTCGCATGACGTCATTTAGCGCTCGACCGTGATCAACCTGCCCCTTGATGTAAATAGCACTGGTAAGATAGTTGTCTAGGATAGGCATGCCCTCGTTGCCCATCAGGTCGTTATTGATCCGTCTGGCCTCCTCGATGAACGCCTCTTCATTGCCATTCTTGACGAAGGTCTTTACCGCCCGACGCATCGCCTTGTAGGCCTCGCTATCCGGGCTTAGCTGCTCACGCTCTTCACCGACGGTATCAGTAAAGAAGTCGCTATCCTGGGTCATCCGCCAGATCAGTGCCTGCTCCGTCTCAGCGCTCGACGCTGATCCGTCGCCTGAGTTCACCCCCAGAGTGTGAGCAAAGTCCTTAGAGTACTGTTCCTTGAGTTCCCGTTGGTACTTAAACTCATAGTAGTCTCGGAAGATCTTACCCTTCCAGAGGCGAGCCACCGCACCCCTCACCCTGGCGCCCAGCTTGAGCTTGCCTTTGGCATTGAGATCTTCCGGCTTTGGCGTCAGCTCCTTATCCAGCTTACGTTTGGCGTCTATGTACGCCTTCATCTCAACGATACGACTGCGGTCAACACTCGCCATGTTCACATTCTCGGCGTCGTTATCTCGCACCATTCGACGGATCCTCTGCTCTAAGGTGGCACTGTACTGCTGTCTCTTCTGCCAAAGCTCAGGGTCATTAGGATCGCCCTTGCTCAGCCTAGTCTTTTCCTTCTCTTCCGACTCTAGCAGCTGCTTGACCTGACTCTTAGACAGTCCCAGCACGAGTGGCGTTAGCTCAGCTAAACGCTCGAACTCTTCCTGTGTCATCCCTCGTGGATCGGGCACACTCGGTTCAGATGCGTTGCGACACTGAATAAAATCACCAAAATCTGTTCTTTTGCCATTCCTAGCATTCCTAAAGGTCTCTATCACCTCTTCGTACCGCTCTTTACTGAAGCTCTTCATCATCAACTCAGTGTAAAGCAAGCTCATAGCCCCTTTATCGACATTTTTGTTAAAGATTTGATCGGTCAGTTTCCTGCGAGGTGCCAGAAATTTCTCTCGATCAGCCTTAGTCAGCTCATCAATTTTATCCATCCTCATCTGATAGAGTTTATCTTGAGCCTGGTTATATTCTTGATATTCCTTAGGTCTGTCAGGACCTTTGTTCTCGTATTTCGCCAAGACTTTCCTTATCTCAGGTGGCACCACGCCCTCCTTCAGATCGTCCAGGTCATCATCAAAATCCCATATCTCATCAAAACTATCCGGCGATAGACTCTTGATCATCGCCAAATGCTTCCTGTACGACTCCACCTCCTCATCGGTCAGAATATTGACGTAATCTCTGCTCATCAGGGTATCGCCAAGGTCATTAATGTCGACATCAGGTAGATATTTCACTAGTTCGCCAGAGCGCAACTTACCGCTCGACTCATCATATCGGTCAAACTTATCTCTGTACACCAAGACATGTGTCATAACACGGATATCGTCGTCAGAATCCTGGAACTCCTTGCGCAAATCCCCGGTTTGCCTGATCCGCTCCGCCTTCTGGTGAATCAAGTCTCTTAGCTCGGCACTAAAGTCTGAGCCGGCACCTTCGGTCCCGCTCCCGTTCATAGCGCCAGCTACGCCATTCTTAAATATGCCTGATTGGATAATCCGCCTAATATCACTATCCGGCAAAGCATCCAAGTCGTTCAGCAGTCCGTTTAGCTGATAACACTCCTTACCATTTAGACCGTCAGCGTCTTGAATAGACTTAGTTATCATCTCGGCTGCGCTATTTACCTCGCCACGATATTGCTGTTGTAGCTCCGCCATCCGTTCCTGCCCCAACGGACGAATGAACGCTTGTTTTAGCAGCTCGCTGCGCATCTTGTCGTTCAGTACTTGCTCGCCGACATACTTTGACATTTTCTTGCGGAACTTCGGCAGATCCTCCGGTAGAATTTCTTTTTCTCCGATAGATAACACTGACTCGGCTGACGTCAGCCTATTAGTCACCCTGCGATTACCGCCACTCTCGCTCTCGCCAAGGCTATGCAACAACGGCTCAAGTGGCGTGACACCCGTAGACAACTGAGACTGTTGCTCAAAGACATACGATTCGTTATGCTGTGCCCGACCGTCGAGAGTGTCCAGCTGGCGCTCCTGCTGGGTTCTAGCCAATTGTCGATCTTGACGATCAACAACCTTACTTATGCCAACTTCTGAATGATGTGGTACTTTAACTATCGCACGTAATTGTTGATCCTCTTGATCTCCGCCACCATCACTACCATCATCAATATCATTCTTTTCACCGTCGCCTTTCGCTATTGATTCCGACGGGATTGACTTGACTGCCTCATGGAGATTCGTCTTCATCATATCGCAAGCCTCTCTCATAGCTTCAGTAGCCCGATTGGCCACGTCCACCCTTGCCCCTCCCGTGTTCGCACCCGGGGTCGGGTTCGTTTCATTAAACTTAGCTACAAGTTTAACTATTCTATCAGACACTTTGTCGGACTCGTCCGTTATCTCCTTCAGCCTTTGCGGGTTATTATCCGCCAAAGTAGCAACTGTACTCACCAGATCATCCAGCTCGTCCATCCCTTCATTATTGAGATGATCTATCGTCTTAGATATATCACTGCCTGTACTTACGAATCTCAATTCACCGCTACCCTCCTCAGTTCGTTGCACACCGCCGATCTCAAACAAAAAGAGCTCAACTGTTCTTTTTGATTCGCTATCTAGTGAATCAATTCGATCAATGACCCCCTGGCGGTTCCGTACGTTATCCCAGTCAATATTTTTCTTAACTGACGCCCAGTCAAATTCAGTATCAGTCCAGTCACCTGAACGTAAGCGCTCTTTATTAGCTTTAAATAGTTTGCCCAGATAGCGGAGTCGCATTCTCTCTTGAATAAGTTCATCCCGATACTCACCTTTTAATTGATACTCATCCTTGTCAAGAAACGGTTCATGGTCGTTCACCCACCATTCCTTCCAAGATTTCGGTAAAGCATCGTATCCATCCAATAGGTTTGCCACGCCATCTACCTGATCAGCACTGAGCTTATCCAGTAAACCATCACGGCGATCATCTCGACCGAATCGCCTTATTTCCTCCCAACTCTCAATAGAACTAGAATCCTGCGCAAGCGCAAGGATCAGCCGAGCCCCCTCATAGCCTTCTTTCTGACCTAGAGCAGACAGCTTTCGTGACAGCCTCAGACGTTGTTCAGCCTGTTCCTTTCGATCGTTTCGACCACCTCTATCCTCCCCTAGCTCATTCTTCTTATCATTTCCTTCTTCATAGTTCTGCGCTAGACCATTAGCTGAACTCTGTTCTTTGACTAAAGCAAAAACATCTTTAGCCCACCCAGCGTAATCATCCATCCATTGCTCATAATCACAAAGATCTGGGTCGTTGTAGTTAGAGCGTCTGTAGTTTTCTTCACGAGGCTCAGTTTCGTCTATTGCATAATCAATTGCTTCCACCACATCAGGAGGAAGGTTTATCACGTCTTTCATAAAGCTGTTCAGCTGCTCCACCTTTTCGACGTGCTTAACCCTCTCTTCTTCGTTGTCAAAGCGCACTTTGTCTACACCAAACTCATATAGAAGATCGCCTTTATGAACAAGAGACCGATCCGCAACAATTACATCCGCCCCTATTAACATTAAGCTTGCTCTATCCGTGGGGAGAATTTGTCTCATTAATTCTTCATGCTCCCGTATTCCCTTCTCTTGTCGCTCGTCCAACGACATCTCTCGATCCCTCGCTTCGCTCAAGTTACCATCAAAAAGTGCTTTATACATCGCCTGCCCAAAAGAGCCCTCGACCTTTTTGCCTCTAGCTGATGATTCCGGCTGCTCTTGCTCTGGTTTCTGCTGTTGGGATTGAAACTCTCCTTTGGACTTAGGCTCTGATTGAGGTTGAGATTGAGGCTTCGCACCTTGTTGTTTAGGATCCGGGGTTGTCTTAGGCTCAACAGTGGGTTGGCGCTTCGATTTGGAGCGTTGATACCCCGCCGCCTGAGCCTCTTCAGCTAGCTTCTTTAGGCTACATAGCCCCTCTGCCGTCCAGGCAGTATGAGCCCTCTCGTACTCTTTTCTCGATTTATACTCATCGCTATCAGGCTTCGACGCCCGGAGATCGCCTTGCCACTTCTGCTGCAGCTCGGCCGGTAAGCTAATGTAGGCATGGAACGAGTTCTCCAGAGTAGCGAACTCCTCATCATTGAGCCCCTCTTTAATAGCGCCGACATAGTCAAGATGCCCCACCGAAGCACCCCGACTATCCCGGGCAGGATGCTCTTCGGCTAATTGACGCTGACGACTGGAGCTAATGTTGTGAAATACTATGTCGGGGATAGCCCGAGCACCACCAGGATCGCTCTGATTTAGCTCATTTAACCCCCGCAATACTTGCTGACGCCGCTCCAGCTCCTTAGTCTCGTCCTGGTTGAGTTGCCAGCTACCCGCTACTGAGCTGCGCTCATCTGATGATTGTCTTTGTTTACTATCTTTGTTCTTCATCTTCTCATCCGGATCTTATTTAGTTACAGTACTAAGCGTTCACCCCTAGGTAATAGGTACGGAAACGCATCATCGTCTCCAGTGCTACCTGCTGACCATTGACACCGCTCTGACGGAAGAAATCCTGGATCTCAGCATCAGTCAAGTCATCTTTATCCAGCATATTGCTCAGCTGCTCCAGCTGCTCGG
>ERZ772772.2807-NODE-2807-length-10190-cov-9.836112_pt1 | contig 10190 bp, 7 predicted proteins | sample MGYA00511484_ERZ772772 | MGnify/ENA primary metagenome ERZ772772 (study PRJEB29015, sample SAMEA2737913) | human oral metagenome | biome: human oral; feature: human-associated habitat; material: dental | place: China | collected 2088 ... | reverse complement strand
TCAACATCATCGACACGCCGGGGCACGCTGATTTTTCGGGCGAAGTCGAGCGAACGCTGCAGATGGCGGACGGCGTCTTGCTGATCGTCGATGCACAGGAAGGGCCGATGCCGCAGACCAAGTTTGTGCTTTCAAAGGCGCTGGAACTGGGCTTGAAGCCGGTGGTGGTGATTAATAAAATTGACAAGCCAGCCAGGCGAATTGCCGAGGTTGAAGATGAGCTAAGCGATCTATTTTTGGAGCTAGCGACTGATGATAGCCAGCTACACTATCCGATTTATTACGCCGTTGGGCGCGATGGCAAAGCGTGGCGAGAGATCCCTGCTGACCCGAGTGAAGACGCCGACCTCACACCAATTTTTGAGGCAATTATTAACGATATCCCGGCGCCAAGCGTCACGGCTGACGGCGGCTTCCAGATGCTGGTGACCAGCCTGCAGTATGACACCTTCCAGGGCAAATACGCTATTGGGCGGATTACTCGCGGGTCGGTTAAGCGCGGCCTGGCGGTTAGCTTGCTGAAACAGGGCGAAGTGTCGGGTTCAGCGCGAATTGAGAAAGTTTTTGGTTACCGCGGACTGAACCGCGAGGAGCTTGACGAGGCGTTTGCTGGCGACATCGTGGCGTTGGTCGGCGTCAGCGAGGCGCACATTGGCGATACGATTGCTGATAAAGAACAGCCTGAAGCCTTGCCGGCGATTGCCATTGAAGCACCGACGCTGAGCATGTACCTCGGTCCAAACACCAGCCCGATGAAAGGGCGCGAGGGCGAATTTACCACCTCACGGCAAATTGGTGACCGGCTGCGGCGGGAACTAGAAACCAACGTGGCGCTGCGCGTCGAGGAAAACGGCATCGGCTTTACGGTATCTGGCCGCGGCGAGCTGCACCTGAGCGTCTTGATCGAGACCATGCGGCGCGAAGGTTTTGAGTTCGAAGTTGGCCGCCCGCAAGTGGTCACCATCACCGAGGACGGCGTTGAAAAAGAGCCAATTGAGGAACTACAAATCGAAATTAGCAGTGAATTCATCGGCGCAATCAGCCAAGAGTTGGGTGCCCGCCATGCTGAAATGAAATCACAAGAAACCACCGCCAGCGGTGCTACCCGCATCACCTACGTGCTGCCAACGAGAGCGTTGATTGGCCTGCGCAACGTACTATTGACCGCCACCAAAGGCACGGTGATCATGAATTCCCTGCCGCATGGCTATCAACCGCTGGGCAGCAAATTACCAAAGGCCCGCGGCGGCGTGCTCATCGCCTTTGAAGCTGGCACGACCACGCCGTATGCGCTGCAGGCGGCCGAAGCGCGCGGCGAACTCTTGGTCGGGCCGGGCACGGAAGTGTATGCTGGGATGATCGTCGGTATTTATAACCGTCAAGAAGATATTGAGATTAACGTTTGCAAGGCTAAACACCTAACCAACATGCGCTCCAAATCGTCCGATGGCACGGTGCAGTTGACGCCATTTACACAGTTCAGTCTGGAGCAATGCATCGACTTTATCGAGGACGACGAACTGTTGGAAGTAACGCCAAAATCCTTGCGCCTGCGTAAACGCTACCTTGATGCCAATGAGCGAAAGCGCGCCAACAAAAAGTAAATTTTAATTTTTAATATAATAAATAAGAGGGGGTAATTATGGCAAAAAAATGGCGCGACGTTAACGGATTTTATCAAATCTATCCGCGATCGTTTAAGGATTCTAATGGCGATGGCGTCGGCGACTTGCGCGGCGTGATCGATAAGCTTGATTATATTAAGGGCGGCGACAATTCGCTTGGCATCGATGTGATTTGGTTTTCACCGTTTTATCCGTCGCCGCAAGCCGATATGGGCTACGATGTGGCGGACTATTGTGATATTGATCCGATTTTCGGCTCGCTTGATGATTTCAAAGAGTTGGTTGAGAAAGCGCACGCTCGCGATATTAAAGTAATGGTCGATTTCGTGCCCAATCATACCAGCAACCAGCATCCGTGGTTTGTTGAATCGCAAAGCTCCAAGGACAACGATAAGAATGATTTTTATGTTTGGCGCGACGCTAAACCTGACGGTTCAGAACCGAACAATTGGCTAAGTACTTTCGGCGGCAGCGCTTGGCAATGGCACGAGGGACGCCAGCAATATTATCTGCACACGTTTTTGAAAGAGCAGCCTGATCTAAATTGGGACAATCCGGCGGTACGCTTCGAGATGAAAAAAGTACTGCGCTTTTGGCTTGATTTGGGCGTTGATGGTTTTCGCGCAGACGCGGTGCGCTGGATTAGTAAAGATCCGGAACTGCGCGACGACCCAGTTGCCGAGCGTTACAAAGGCAAGAAACCGCCCGCGAAATTCGACGATTTGCAGCACAAATATAGCCGCTTCTGGTATAATCTTTTCCCGTATTTGCGGGAACTGACAGACATAGTTGCCTCGTATCCGAATCGAATTATGGTTTTTGAAGATTATCCGGATGAAAACTATAGTACTAGCGAACAGTATTTGGGTTTCTACAGCGTCAATCCAAAGGTATCAATGCCATTCAACTTCGAAGGCTTAAATGCTAAATTCAATGCCAAGTCGATAAGCACAATTGTCAATGAATTCCAAGGCATGATCAATCCTGATGTACACACGCCAGTCTATTGTTTTAGTAATCACGACCAATCGCGCATTATTACGCGTTTTGGCGGCGAGGAGCAAGCTCGCTTGATTGCGCTGATGCAGCTAACACTGCCAGGATTGCCGGTGGTATATTACGGCGATGAGATTGGCATGAATAATGGACCAATTCGCTTTGAAGAGATCCAGGATAAGTCGGTCTTTAGCCACGGCAATGACGAATCTGTCGGACGCGATCCAGAGCGTACGCCGATGCAATGGACGGCTGGCCGAAACGCCGGATTTAGCACAGCCAAACCATGGCTGCCAGTAAATCCGAATTGCCAGAATGTTAATGTCGAGTTAGAACTAAACGAGCCGGATTCATTTTTAGCGCTATACCGCCGCCTGCTGACGTTACGCAGTCGCTACAAAATCCTGCGCACTGGCGAATATGAGCCGCTTAGCGATTTGGGCAAGAATATTTTTGCGTACGCACGGTGGATTGGCGAAAAGCAGCATGTCTTTATAGCGCTGAATTTTAACAACGCTAAGCACCGCGTTACTCTGCCCCATGCCGGTAGCGTTTTATGCGCCACGCACCCGATTGACTATCCAGATATTAGCGAGGATGGATCGGTTGAACTGCGGCCATACGAAGGCGTGCTAGTTGAGTGCAATAAGCACCGGCTATTAACCAAATAAACGAAAAGACCGCCCTGAATAAAAGGCGGTCTTTTTATAGTTTAATACCTCTATTTGACCAGGGTTTCTTTGACGCGCTTCGACAAAACGAAGTACAAAGCCATCAAACTATGAACCGCGATAGCGACAGTAATAAAGCTCAACAATCCAACCACTGTTATTCTCGCTCCTGTACTATCAACGCCAGCAGTAGCGAACAAGACTATCGTATTCACAATTGAATACACAGCCGAAACGCCGATCGTGATCCACGATAATATCTTGGCGACCCTCTTCTCCATCGACAATAATACAAGAGAGGCGATATATCCGCCGGCTAGTATTGGCGCGAATATCATAGAAACAACGTTTGACGGCAACGACAAGTTCATCATCGAGACAAAGAACATTGCTATCTGCCCTAAAGCGACAATTCCGAACCAAATGATGAAAAACATCAGCCAGCCGCCAACACCTTTCAGCGATTGCTGCATCATCACATACTGCATCGGTTGTTGAGGCTGAGCATATTGACCTGGCATCGGCTGCGGAGACATCTGCTGCTGCATTTGAGGCTGCGGTTGCATCGGTGCTTGCATCATTGGTTGCGGCTGCTGCATATATGGCTGCTGCGGTTGAGCGTACTGATTATACGGCTGAGACTGTTGCGACATTACTGGCGGTACTGGCGCGCCCTGCATTGGCTGCTGAACTGCTTCTGGCTGCGGCGCTTGCACCGGCTGAGTAGCCTCGGGCTGCGGCACTGGCTGAGCGGCATTGGAAGCATTGTTGTCTTTAGAACTGGAATTAGCGTTTTTCTTCGTTGCCATAATATTTGATTCTCCGTAAAGGTTATAATTTATTATATTTGTTATTGTATCACACGATTAAGCGCGCCTGCTATTCTTTTTCTGAACTAATAAATAAATTAATAGACAGTAATGTCACTGGAATTACAACAACAAGACCAAACGCAACAGTATCAGCCACCCCGAAACCCTCTGTATGTGACATTCCATACGATAGTGCAGAGTTTATCGTAGCAAGCACTGTCAAAATCAGCAGCAGCGCGCCAACAGCTATGCGGATTATTTTTCTGACTCGCGGCTTCAACGCGCTGGCTGCGCTAAAGTAGGTAATAAGCAAAACCGCCAACGAGGCAAACGCTGTGAGTGCTGCGATTGAATATGCCACTGTTATGCCAGTTCCAACAATTTCTTGGCTGAACCCTACCACAGAGAGTATGCCCAACATAATACCAGCAAAGATTGCCAGCGCCATAGGCATCATGCCAGCTCGGGACGCTTGTTGAGGAACGCCGTAATTACCATAGCCGTCAGGATACGAGACGGTATTCTGCGAATATTGCTGCGGTACGGACGAATAAAGCGCTTGACCTTGCGGCGGCACAGCTGCTGCCGGCTGAGTCTGCTGCGAATATTGAGACTGCGGCTGATTAGGACACTGTAAATCTATCGGTAGACCACCCGAAGGAACTGCATAATGCGCTGACTTTTCATTCTGATAATTAAAGACACTAGTACACCAAACAATTCCTAAAATCATTACACCAAAAGGTATAGGCGAAAGAAAGAACGCTACATCGCCGAAACCGACGACAGCATAGAAATTCAAGTAAAGCCATAACGTAACAAAAGAAGCTATTGATATAAAAAGCGTGCAAATTGCGGCAACCTTGGCTATATTCTTATCCCTATTTGATAAATAAGTTATCCACAGGCCAATGGACCCTATTATCAATATCCCCAACACAACTGACATAAACACCTTTACTGATTGGATGAAAAAATAGCTCGATACGTCAGTAAATTTTTCTATGGAAGTATTCATACTTAAAAGTTGAGCAGCAAAACCCACTGAGAAGAATAAGCCGATTCCATAAGCAACAGACTGTCCAATGACTGTTCCCTTTTTCGAATAATTAAAAACAACATACTGAGCGGTCTGATTCTGGAAAGCTTGCGGCGGCTGAGGCTGTTCGCCTTGAACTGGAGGCTGATTGCGTTGTTTGTTTTGGCTTGCCTGAGCGCTATCTTGCTGTTGGTTAGATTTGCGCTGCTCGGATTTCTTTGCGCTCTTGCTGCTCATACGTTTAATGTACCATACTATTGCGACAAAGGCGATATTTTCATTCGCTTTTCAGTAAAATTCCTAACGTGCTAGAATAAACCTATGTTCACAGAGCGCACTAAAAATCCGTTGTCACTTTGTCTATTACTGTATTTTACATGTTTCGCTGTGCGAATGTGGGAATTTTTAGCTTTGCGTACCGATCAATCAGCACTCAGTGAGAATATAGTGCATAAGATTTTCGGTATAGTAATAATTTTCGTTTGCCTGAAATATTTGCACGCTCGTTGGCGCGACATTGGCTTTACGCGCAAAAATTGGCTGAAAAATATTGGCCTAGGGCTTGCCTTGGGGCTTTGCTTTTATACAGTTACGCTGCTGATCGAATTCGGATTTCTGTATTTTTCCGGCGCTAAACCTAACATTTTAATGAAGGCTGGCGGCTTTTCGCTCGCTAGCACCGAACAATTCGTCGGCGTGGGAATTGGGTCAATTATTATATTTAATATATTCAATGTCTGGATGGAAGAAGGCCTGTTTCGCGGATTGTTCGAGAAATTACTGCGCCAAAAATATAAATTTGCGGCAACGATTTTCATAAGCGCCCTGCTGTTCGGACTTTGGCATGTAGCAATGCCGATTCGATCGTTCCTTGACGGCGAGTTTTCGCTGGTTCAGACAGCAATTTTTAGCGTTGGTTATGTTTTGTTTGCCTTCATGTTTGGATTAAAAATGAGCTGGCTATATAAAATGACAGGAAGTTTGTGGCTTGGCGCAGCAGATCACTTTTTCAATAATGCGATAATTAATATTGTGCATGTCGTCTCAAACCAAGGAAATGATAGCTTGCAAATTGCGCGAATATTCTTAGCGCAAACTTTGTCGTTTGTTTTTGTGTGGATTTTATGGCGAAGATTCAATAAAAAGTCTATCAGCGGTTAGAAGATTCTTCCCTGACTTCTTCCGGTAAGAATCCTTTTTCGTGCTGGAAGCCAGCTTGCCATTTGTAATCTTTAGCGTAGCCCAAATCTTTCATCAGCTTAGTGGCGGCATTTCGAAGGTGCAGCGGCACTGGCGAGTTCGGGTACTTGTGCGCCAGAGCAAAAGCGTCATTCATCAAATCAGTAATCTCGCGCGATTTCTGGCTACGCGCCAGAGCAATGGCACAGTGAAATAAATTATATTTAGCTTCGGGCAGCCCAACGCGCTCCACCGCTTCAAACGTGGCGACTGCCAGGCTCAGCGCACCATTGCCAGCCAGCCCAATGTCTTCTGAGGCAAAGATGACCATCCGCCGCGCGATAAACTTCGGGTCTTCGCCGGCGTCGATCATGCGCGCTAAATAATACGCCGCAGCCACCGCGTCGCTACCGCGCAGCGACTTGATGAACGCTGAGATGACGTCATAATGCGCATCGCCCTTTTTATCATATCCGGGCAGCCGCCGCTGGGCCGCCGCCTTGACCACCTCGGGCGTGACTTTCTCGCCAAAGCTCAGCACCAACTCCAAATTGCCCAGCGCCACCCGCGCGTCGCCGTCCGCCAATTCCGCCAAATAGTCTAAAGCTTTGGGCGAGACTTGCTTGGATTTTTTCAAAGTCTTCAGCGCCCGCTTCAGCACCAATATAATTTCATCTTTGGTCAGTTGGTGGAGCACCAACACCCGCGTCCGACTGAGCAGCGGTGTGATCACCTCAAAGCTCGGATTCTCGGTAGTCGCGCCAATCAGGGTAATCAGCCCGCTCTCGACATGCGGCAAAAACGCGTCCTGCTGCGCCTTGTTGAAGCGGTGGATTTCATCGACAAACAAAATTGTCCGTAGCCCCAAATTCCAGTTCTGCCGAGCGTGCTCAATCACTCGTTCGACGTCTTTTTTACCGCTGGTCACCGCCGACAATTCGACAAACTCAGCATTAACTTCGCGGGCGATAATCCGCGCCAGCGTCGTTTTGCCCGTCCCCGGCGGCCCCCACAAAATCAAGCTAACCGGCTCGCCGCGCCGGGCAATCTGCCGCAGCAACTCGCCCTCGCCCAGCAAATGACTTTGTCCAATCACCTCATCCAAGGTTTGCGGCCGCATCTGCTCGGCCAGCGGTATTCGTCCCATAATATTAACTGCGATTTTGTCCTATTTCCCTCTTATATATCACCCTGGCGACGAGATATGCGATACCCAACGGAATGATAAACAGCATATAAATTCCAATGATAATTAGCATGTCGGCAAGCGGCAAACCAAAGAGCGAAGGGTGAGTCACCTCGTATAGAGGACCTATATCCCCGGGACTAGAAGTACCGATAAACCCGATTGTTGTATGCATAATGAGCAGAATTATATTAGTAACACACATAATACCGCTTATATCGCGAATCCATTTCATACGTGTAGATCGCACATCGCTACTAACGCTAAAGTACAATATCAATACTATCAAAATATTGCCAATAACGACAGCGCCGTACGGTTTGCGATCTAGGTTGGTGATGACCGCTATAATAATAGCAACTATCAAGCCAATACCCGACATGGCAGCTGTTCTGCCAGAATGAAAAGTTAAGCCAGGGTAGCCTTGATGAAGCGGTACAGGATTCTCAGCAGAATTATCCTGTCCAGAATAACCAAGCGCTTCAGAATTTGGCGGCAAAGCTGCGGGCGGCTGAACAGTGGGATTCGGCTGATTAGTGTTAACTATTGGCGGCGCGGGATTCGGCGGTATCTGCGCTGGGCTGGTTGGCGGCGGCAAAGGTTGACTGGATACTGCTGGCTGTTGATTTGCTATTACTGGCGGCTGGCTAGGCAGCGGCTGAGCCGTCGGCGTTGCTTGCGGCACTGGCGGCTGCTGATTCGTGTTTTGCTGGTCATTGTTCATATATTTATTATACATAATATCCATGACGTTACCCGGCTATTCACCGAGTTTTAGCTGCACTATGACAGCCGATATCGACAGAACAACTAGCATCCAACCAGCGGCAAACACATTCTGATTTGATATTATTCCAAAAATAAATATTAACGGCATAAGGATAATACGCCCCACGGCAGTTATCACCGAGCCGGAACCTGTGCGGTACCGCGACGGCAACTGGTGCTGTATCTGCGCAGTAAAATGGAATAACAGCGCCCCCGAAATAACCGCTATCAGCACCTGAGCGATGATAGTTATCCATAAGTTAGCACTTAACGAAAGCACAACTGAAGCCAGCCCCAACAAAATTGACAAAGCTATATTCACCTTTTTTGAACCGAGATACTTAACCAACGAACCACCCAAGCCGCCCAAGCCTTCTATAGACGACCCAGCAATCCCAAAAACTATAGCTGGAGCCGACAGCGCAATGTACCACAATTGATAAGCCTCTCGATTTATTTTCTGCACACAAAATACCATCATAGTCACGGCCATCAGCCAAATCAAACTCTTACTCTTGAATACACACTTAAAGGTATTTTTGGCATGCTTGATAAGTTTCTCATCAGCTACTTCGCGACTAATTTTTGCGTCCTTGTATAGCAGGTGGCAAATCATAGATATAGCGATCGGAATAGTTGTTAAATTAAATGTCAACAACAGCGAATGACCACCGATCCAGCCGCCTAAAAAATTACTGAGAATTAAGGCTACTCCGCCCAAAGCCTCATACAAACCCAATGCTCGATTAAAGTTTCTAGCATGCCCCTGCTCCTCTAGCAAAGCATCATAGATCATAGCCGTACCAGTACCACTCGAAAACGCATCATGAAAGCCCCAAATTACAACGGCCGCAGAGTACATAAAAATACTGTCACTAGCACCAGCCACCAAGCTACTAATCCCAAGAAATAAGCCAGAAAGTACCATCGAACCTTTACGGCTCCAGCGATCAGCAATAATCCCCGACGGAATCTCGGTCAAAATACATGACACCAGCAGGACGATTGTAATTAAACTAATGCCAAAATTGTCAATACCGATACTTCTTATGAACAATTTTTCAGTTGAATACCAAAGCACAAAGCTTAAGAAGAACTTGCCAGAATACAGCGGAAGCAGCCTCTTCATGACAGCTCTTTTCATGATATGTCTAGTATAACTCTTTTACGAAGATTTGACACTGACTTTTATGCCGACAATTACAGAATATGCTAAAATAGCATTATACGAATAGGAGGTATTTATGGAAATAATGATAGTAATTTTAGTCATCGTGGCTATTTATGTGCTGAGCGGCATAAAAGTAGTCAATCAATATCAGCGCGGCGTGGTGTTGACGCTTGGTAAATTTACTGGCGTACGCGAACCGGGTCTAAGGGTGGTGGTGCCGATTTTTCAGACGATGATGATGGTCGATGTGCGTTCCACGCCAATTGATGTGCCGAAACAAGAAGTCATCACCAAAGACAACGTCACCGTCGGCGTTGATGCGGTGGTCTATTTCCGAGTGATTAACGCCCCAAAGGCAGTACTGGAGACGACCAACTACATTTACGCCACCAGCCAATTTGCCCAGGCTGCCCTGCGCGACGTCACCGGTAACGTCGATATGGACGATCTCTTGGCCAAGCGTGAGGAGATTTCGCAGCAGATTAAAGAAATTGTCGATGCCGAGACCGACAAATGGGGTATCGATGTCGAGAATGTCAAGATTCAGAATATCGAACTACCTGGCGACATGAAGCGCGCCATGGCCAAGCAAGCCGAAGCCGAGCGCGAGCGCCGCGCCAACATCATCAACGCCGACGGTGAAAAAGCTGCCGCCGAAACGCTGGCTCAAGCTGCCGAGATTCTGGCGAAAACCCAAGGCGCGATTAACCTGCGTACGCTAAATACACTGGAGCGTATCTCCA
>ERZ772772.2806-NODE-2806-length-10192-cov-5.632830_pt1 | contig 10192 bp, 7 predicted proteins | sample MGYA00511484_ERZ772772 | MGnify/ENA primary metagenome ERZ772772 (study PRJEB29015, sample SAMEA2737913) | human oral metagenome | biome: human oral; feature: human-associated habitat; material: dental | place: China | collected 2088 ... | reverse complement strand
GGGGGGGGGGGGGGGGGGCTGATGACGGCTCCGGATCCCATTCAGTAGAGAAAAAAATCAATTCCGAATCCGTACGAAAACTGTACGAAAGCTGCCCTGAAGTACATAACAGCACGCAAATCAGTTTCCTGTCATGCGCGGCAGGAACCTACAAGGGCACGGATGTGCGGACTGGTGCTGAGTGCACCACCATTTTGACCGAAACGGGTCAGGTGTCGTTCATCAACGGCGCCAAGACGATCAGGACCTTCGATCTGGTCGCTGATTTTGCCTATCACATGGACAAGACCAAGAGTGGTCCATGGGTCTTCCATCTGGAAGGCAAGAACAAAGAGCCCATTTTTTTCATGAGTCGGAGGCTCAAGATCAGCATGGATGTCGATACACGGTATGGCCGCTATCTCGACATCATTCAGAAGAACACGGACCCCGTTTACGGCTCGGACCTGGACGCGACCTGCCGTATCACCTTCTGAGTTTGTTCCTGTCTGCGCGTTTTCTGTCATCTCCGATACAGGCTACAGAAAACTCGCCGGATGATCCGCTCCCCCATTTTTCTTCACCCATCCAACAATCCATGTTGCTCCTTGCGCAGCGTCGCACAGGGCCGCATGTCACACGCGAGTGTTCTCATGATCATCAAGCAATCACATCATTTTACGAAAAAAGCGGGGGCGCTGGCCGTGTCGGCGCTGCTCGTCTCCCTGCTGGCAGCCTGCGGCAGTGGTTCACGGGAAGGCTATGAATATGCCTCCTTGCCGCCGGGGTACAGCAACAGCAAGAATCAGGTGGCACAGAATGGCGACGGACAGAGCGCACCTGACGAGAGCAAGGGGCAGCAGTCCGGTAATCAGGCCGGTGCCAACCAGCAGCTTGCCGTGACTCCTTCTGTGCAGGAATCCAGCAAGTTGTCGGAGGAAGAGCTGGCAAAAATCCGCAAGGAAGCGCTGGAGCTGGCGGTGAACAATTATCGTGCCAGTTTCCCCACCGTGACCGATCCAAACAAGCAGGAAGAGCTGAAGATGGTCGTGGTGGGCCTGGATGATGCGACGTTGCTGAAGGCCGCACCCGAGATCAAGGAAAAGTACGTGTCCCTGTACGGGGATACGGTCTACGACTACTACCGGAGTACATGTCCCATCGAAAACGGTCAGGACAAGAATGCCATCTACCGCTGCGTGGCGGGCCTGTATTACGGCAAGACGGCCGGGGGTGAAGTTTGCTATACGTCCATCAAGCTGGACGGCGAAATCCGCCATGTGTCCGGGAACAAGGTGGTAACGGCCTTTACCAACAACCAGCCGCTGGAGTTCGTGCGGGCCGACGTGGGCGGCAACATGGCGCTGGTGTTCAACAGTCGCAAGTCTTATACCGTGAAGGATGAAGCGGTTGGCCAGCGTGTGGTGTTCCGGATGCAGAGCGACAAGGACAACATCGAAATTTTCCAGCAGAACACCGACAAGGAGCCGGCCACGGGTGATGAGATGAACAGCACCTGCGTGATCAAGGTGCGCAATCCGGCAGCGACCGCGGACTCTGGTACATCCAGCGGTGGCACGGCGCAGCCCGTTCAGCCGGCTGGCGATACGTCGAACAACGGTCAGAACGGCCGCTGATCCACGAAGACCCAATCGGCATAGGGGGCAGCCCTCTGGGCTGCACCCCTGCCACACCACCCGGCATGCGGGTCCGCACCGGGCGGTTCGAGAGGACATTCAGGATGATGCCAGACGGGGCAGGCCAAGACTGTCGAACCATGACAGGGTCAGCACGCTGTTGAGCAGCATCGCACTGTTGTGCCACCAGCGCCGGCTGTTTGCCGCCACTTTCCGGGCCACTTCCGTGCTTGCGCCCATGGCGCACAACTCCCTGAACATGGTCTTGCCCCGCTTCCACTGCCTGAGCTGGATGGCCCGCAGCCGGTGACGTATCCATTCATCCAGCTCTCGCCAGACGCCTGTCGTTTGCGCCAGTCTGAAATAGGCTCTCCATCCCAGCAGCAATGGGCGAAGCCCATCGACCACCTGCTGTATGCTGCGTCCGCCACTGCGGCGGGTCAGCCAGCGCACACGCTGCCTGAAGGCCATCACAGCTTTCCGGGCCACCCTCCGTTTGACGACCCCTTTCGGAGCCATCCAGAAGCTGAAGCCCAGAAACTTGCGGCCAGTGAAGACGCTGGCCACCGCACTCTTGGATTCGTTGATCCGCAAATGCAGCCTGCCGTACAGCCGGCGCAACAGCTGCATCACCCGTTCGCCTGCCCGACGACTGTGCACATATACGTTACAGTCGTCGGCATACCGAACGAAGCAATGCCCGCGCGCCTCCAGCGCCTTGTCCACCTCATCGAGCAGCAGGTTGGCCAGCAGCGGCGACAGCGGTCCACCTTGCGGTGTCCCCTCGTGCCGCTCTACGACCACGCCGCCATCCATGATTCCCGCGTTCAGATACGCCCGGACCAGACGGCATACGCCATCATCTCCAATGCGCTTTCTGACGCGATCCATCAGGATGTCGTGATTGACCCGGTCGAAGAACTTCTCCAGATCGACATCCACCACGATCTTTCTGCCGGACTGGATGTACGACTGCGCGGCCAACACCGCGTCGTGCGCACGCCGTCCCGGCCGAAAGCCGTAGCTGTGTTCACTGAACCCCGGATCGATCATTGGCTGCAGCACCTGCAGCAAAGCCTGCTGGATCAGTCTGTCCGTCACCGTCGGGATGCCCAGCTCGCGCTGACCACCTCCCGGCTTCGGAATCATGACCCGTCGTACCGGGCTGGGCTGGTACGTCCCCTGCAACAGTGCTTCGCGGATTCGCGGCCATTCGGTCTTGAGCTGCCGGGCTGTCTGGTCGATGTCCAGACCATCCACACCGGCCGTTCCCCGATTGGCCTTCACCCGCTTCCACGCCCGCTGCATGTTGGCTCTTTCCAGAACTGCATCGAGCAGCCCTGCTCCTGTGTCTTCGGTGTCATGTCGCGGGCCGCAGGCTTCATCACGACATGCGCCCCTCGGGGCTTCACCCCTACTCACTGCATGTCGCCCCACTCGTGCAGGCTTCTGATGCATGGCCTTTGACATCGACATGATCCTGTCAACACATCCTCTCGTTCGGTCCTTCGCCTGACCTGTGTCCCATCATGGGGCTGGTCCTGCTACTACGACCTCTGCTGACTTCTCGCTCCGGCTCGACACCGTCGCCCTTTCGAGCATAAGGCGAGATCTCCCCAGGTAAGAACGCACACCTTCTCTGCACGACCGCCGGATTTACGTCACCTCGCCTTGGCCACAAGAGCTTCGCGGTTACATGCCCGTTCGCCCTGCTCGGCAACGCCTTGTATCCGGTTCTTGTACATCGGCCCGCAGATTACGCTCCACGCTTCCTTCCCACACTCGGTCGCCCTTGTGCAGTTGCGCTTCACTTCACTCACTGTGGCCAGCTTGTGGCGGGACTTGCACCCGCAGGTGTGCGCCCATGCTGGGCGCACATGAAAAAACCGCCCTCGCGGCGGTTCTTTCCGGGCTGCACACCAAACGGTCTTCCGTCGCTGCAGCCCGCCCAGCCTTCTGGTCCGCTCAGCTTTCCGGCCTGCTCAAAGCCCGGTCCTGCTCAAAGCCTGGCCCTGCTCGAGGCTTCGCCCCGGAGCAGGCCGGAACCAACCTCCCTGCATCACACGTCCTTCATGACCGGCTCATCCCGCCGGTCGATGCGGTCGACGAAGTGGCGGCCACCGCGCGGCAGGCGCATCTGGTCGCGACGCGGCACCGGTGTGCAGATGTTGTCACCAAAGACCAGATCGCGCAGCAGGCCCGGATTGCCTTCGCCCAGCTCCAGCAGCAGGCCCTTGCCGGGCCACTGCACCGTGTTGCCCACCACCTCGCACATCAGCAGCGGGTAGGCGCCGCGATCGTCACCCACCTGGGCCAGCGTGAACACCGGCACATCGGACGTGGCCTCGATCTGGTTGCCCACGATACGCACCCCGTACATGCCCCGGTCGGTGAAATGATCGTCCGCCCCTTCCAGCCCGTAGCCACGGTGGCTCTTGCGCTTGACCTTGCTGTTGAAGGCCGACTCCACCGCCACCATGGCGCGGGCCGCCACGCCGGCCAGCCGGTTACACCAGAAGCTGTTCTCGTTGGCCGCCACCGCGCAGTAGATGAAATACTTCGGATGCGCATCGCCGCTCACTTCCACATCGTTGAGGAAGAAGTCGTTGCGCAGCGCGCCCACATAGGCCTGCAGCAGCCCTTCGCCACGTGCCCGCGTGTTGCGGATCTGGTTGCCGCCCACCACGTTGAACGATGAACCATAGGCCAGGTGAATCGAGGCCGACAGCGAGTTGTTGCACTCGTTCTCGATGATCACATTGGCATGGGAATGGTGCTGGATCGACATCGAGCGGATCTGGCCGTTCAGCACATTGCCCTGCACCAGCGAGCGCCGCACCCCCATGAAGGAAATGCCGTAGTACGCACCGGTGATCCGGTTGCCCTCGATGACATTGTCATGGGCCGGCACCGGAATGTCGGGCAGCACGAAGTCGCGCAGCCAGGTGTCGCGCGGGGCGCTGTCGCCCTTCGGCAGCAGCCGCTCGGCCTCGATCTCGATGCCGAAGCAGTCCTGTCCCGGCAGCGGCTGCACCTCGATCTCGTTGTCGCGGAACACGTTGTAGGCCACCGCCTTCTGGCTGTTCTGGCCGTTGCTCATGCCCCGCACGTAAATGCCGTGCCCCACCTGCACATGACGGATCTGGCAACCGGTCACGTGCACGCCCTGCGTGTCGATCAGGTAGAGGGCGGCCGCCTGGTCACGGAACGTGACCTCGCAATAGATGGACAGGCCCGATATCAGGAACGGCTGGCGCTGGGGGTCGGCCAAGTCCAGCTCGCGTACCAGAAAACCGGCACGCCCCTTGTCGCTGCGCAGCAGAATTTTGCTGCCATCCCCGTATACCCCGCGTATCCGGCCCGACAGGCTCACCTGGTCGGTAATGAGAAACTTGCCGGTGGGAAACACCAGCCAGGCCCCCTTCTCGGCAGCCGCACGCGCGGCGCGAATCACCGCCGTCGTGTCGTCATGAAGACCATTGGCCTTGGCTCCGAATTCGTAGGGCGTCACCTTGCGGTCCAGCCGGCCTGGCCCCGGTGGCGTGGCCGCCTTCAGCTTTCCGGCCATGGCCAGCACCGCCGCGCCGCCCCCCAGCATTTTCAGAAATTCCCGTTTCATGCGCACTCCCTGGTGGATGGATGCCCGGCCCTGACAGGGCAGATATCAGCGCCACGTCGGCATGCACGCCGTCATGTGCCCTCCCTGCTGTCCCGCAACAGGCCGCGCGGGCTCCATCATGAAAAAAATGCCTTCCCGTCAGCCACCCCACCCGGAGGCAGTGACAGGAAGGCAGATCGAACCGCCCCGCCGGACCGGCCCCGGACAGGCGCCGTGCCGCTCAGCGACCGTCGCGACGTGTTCCGCCGGCAGGCGGATAGCCACGCTGCTGTGGCTGGCCCGGATGTTGGGGCCGTACTCCCGGCTGCTGCGGATGGCCTGCCTGCTGCGGCCGCATGCCCGGCTGCTGGGGGTATCCCTGCGGCGCACGCCCCTGCTGCGGGCGCGCGCCCTGCTGTTGCGGGTACCCTGGCGGCACACGTCCCTGCTGGGGATGGCCCGCATGCTGGGGTCTCATCCCCTGCTGTGGATACCCGGGCGGCACGCGGCCCTGCTGCGGCCGCATGCCCAGCTGTTGCGGATACCCCTGCGGCGGCCGCATGCCCGGCTGCCCGCGCATCATCTGCTGGGCATACGCCATCTGCTGCTGCCCACGCACCTGCTGCTGACCCCGGGCAGGCTGCTGGCCACGCGCCATCTGCGGCCCGCGGCCCGCCTGCTGGGCCTGCTGCCGGGCATAGGCCGCCACGGCCCGGGGATCACCGGCCTGCACACGTGCCTGGCCCGAACGGCGCGGACGTGCATCGAAAATGGACGTGCCAGGAAGATGGTCAGCGGCAGCACGTACATCCAGTGGAAGGTGTAACCCTCGATGTACGGGTTGGTGGCCGCCGCGATGAACGCACTGGCGCAGCCCGTAAACAGAAACACATCGAAATTGGTCAGCCGGTGGCGCTTCCAGACCTCGAACACGCCCCAGCCATAGCGGATGAACGGCCAGGCATAGATGAACGCGCCCACGAAGCCCACCCGGTAGATGGTGGCCAGCAGCACGATCTCGTACCGCCACGGGAACAGTTCGCTGCGGATGTAGTTGACGCCCACGCCATGACCGGCTCCGATGCCGAACGTGGTGATGATGCCTTCGAACAGCGCCCCGGCCTGGTTGGTCCGCTCGGAACCACCGCCGCCCGACAGCTCCTCCCAGAAACCGGTGATGATGTAGAGCACATCCACCTCGGTGAAGGCCGTCAGCAGAATGACGAAAATCACCGCCGCCGCCACCGCAATGCCGATCTGCTTGCCCAGGTTCCAGGCCAGCGTGCCAGCCACCTGGCCATAAATGCCCGGCCGCAGGGCCGCCCCCGCCGCCAGGCCGATGGGAATGGAGAGCATCAGCGCCGAGCGGCCCGACGTGACCGCCGCCACCACCAGCATGCCCAGGGTGATGAGCAGTTTGGTGTCCATGCGGCCGGCCGTCAGCATGGCAAACATGGCCGACGACAGGAAGATCAGCGTGCCGTAGACGTGCATCGTCGCGCCGGCATAGCCTTCCTGCAGGTTCACGTTGGCGTTTTCGGGCTCGATGAAGAAGCTCACGCCCTCGGGGCCGAAGTTCAGGAACAGATAGAAGAACAGCGCCACGCTGGCACAGGCCAGAATGGCATTGTTTTCCATGAGGCCCTGCAGGTCGTCGGCGTCCATGACGGCCAGCACGCCGCCCGCGACCAGTATCCACATGGCCGGCGAGACGATGTAGATGAACAGCGTCTGGATGAGCGCCTCGTTGGAAGCCCCGTTGAGCAACCCCACCAGCAGGAAGACCAGCGTGACCACCGACGAGGCCACGTGCATCCACACCACCCGCATGAAGGCCGGGGTGAAGTCGGTCAGACGCCAGCCGATCAGGGCCGTCAGGGCCAGGAACGACACCGAGACCGGCTTGATCGAGTTCGGGACCACCATCGTCAGGAACATCAGGACGAAGAAGGACCACTTGAAACAGACAGCCATCCAGGGCGGTCTGGGAGTATTCTCGGCAGCCATCAGGCTGAGTTCCTCACGAGCAAGAGTTTGAGCGAAAACCCGATTCAACCACCAGAACCGCGTCGGACAAAATCAATTCCTGCAATGACGCGAGCCCATCACTCCACTTCGGCAAGAATATCGACGTTTACTTTGCGCACGTCAAATTTTTCCAGCGCCAGCTGGTAACTGGCCTCGCCATGGCGTTCCAGCAGGCCCGGCTCGGTCAGATAGCGTTCCATGGCAGCAGCCAGTGCCTGCGGGTCGCGGGCCGGAATCAGGCAGCCGTTGACATCATCGGTGACGGTTTCGCGGCAGCCCGGCACATCGGTGACGATCACCGGGCGGCCCATGGCCAGTGCCTCCAGAATGGTGCGCGGCAGCCCTTCGGAGTACGACGGCAGCACGCACACACTGGCGCGGGCCACGAACGGGCGCACATCCTTCTGGCCACCCTCGTAGCTGACCACGTCATTGTCGGCCCAGCTGGCAATCATCTCCTCCGGAATGGCATCCGGGGATGAATCCTTGTAACCGATGATGACAAAATGTGCATTGGGAAACTTTTTCTTGACAATTCCCGCCGCTTCCACATATTCGCGGATACCCTTGGCCTTCAGCAGGCGGGCCGCCAGCAGGAAGGTCACATCCGGCCCCGGCGGCAGCGGCACGCGGGCAAACTGCTTCAGGTTCACCCCCGAGCCGTTGACGATCTTGGTCTTGTGCGCCGGCACGATGCCCGATTCGATGAACATCGCCCGGTCATCCGGGTTCTGGAAAATGGCGGTGTGCACCGGCACCATGGCCTTGCGGTACAGGAAGGAAGCCAGCCCCTTCAGGGCATCGCGCTTGCGGCTGCCGCCATGGAAGGCAAAGCCCAGCCCGGTGATCATCGGCACGAAGCGCAGGTGCCTCACCCGCGCCAGCCGCACCGCCAGCCCGCCGTACACCACCGGCTTGATGGTGTAGCAGATCAGCACATTGGGCCGCACCCTGCGCAGCACGCGGCGGATGGCCAGCATGGTCTCCATGTCGTGCAGCGGGTTGATGCCGGTACGCTTGAGCGGCAGCGGGATGAAATCGGCGCCCAGGGCGTGGATCTTGTCCAGGACGTCGGGCGTCAGCGGCGCGGCGGCGGCGCCTGTCACCTTGTACCCCCTGGCCACCAGGTCCCGAATGAGATCGGCGCGGAATTCGATCAGGGATTCCGCCATCGCGCCGATGAGAAGTGCTCGCTTCAAAACAATATCGCCAATGAGTCAGATTCAGAAACTGCCCGCACCGCCCGCCGCCCATCCCGGCCGCAGGACGGCAGATCCGGGATCGGCTCCCTGCCGCGAGCGTCGGCGATTTTATCAGCGTCCCGGCTGAAACCCCGCAAATCCCCCCAATGCTGGCAGGCTGAAATCCGGCACGACCAGGCGCCTGCATGCATACGCCCCGCCAGCCCCAAAGTGTCGTAATTTTTTACAATAGTGATGCGTAACCCACAGTGCCGGCCCCCTCATTCCGGGGCTGCCATCATGGCATGCAAATCCTCGCCATGAATCCTTACGTATGAGGGCGCCATGGCGTTACGGGTGTGGCCAACCTATAAAAAAGAGCAACGAACCCGGCGGTATTGCTCATTCCCCTGCACGCAAGCCTTTCGGCGTTCGGGGGGTGCCGCTATCATGCCCCGTCGAAGGATGACAAAAAGAGAAGACCCCGTCCACTCACCTGCGGGAAAGAACGACCCATGGCCAAATCCACCACCCCCTCCTCCGACATCAGCATCCATCCCAGTGCCATCGTCGATGAAGGCGCGCAGATCGGTGCCGGCAGCAAGGTATGGCACTGGACCCACGTCTGCAGTGGCGCCATTCTGGGTGAGCGGTGCTCGCTGGGCCAGAACGTCTACATCGGCAACCGTGTCACGATGGGCAACAACGTCCGCGTGCAGAACAACGTCTCCATCTACGACAACGTCACCCTGGAAGACGACGTGTTCTGCGGCCCCAGCATGGTCTTCACCAACGTGCTCAACCCGCGGGCCCACATCTCGCGCAAGCACGAGTACCGCAGCACCCTCATCCGCCGGGGGGCCAGCATCGGTGCCAACGCCACCGTGGTCTGCGGCACCACCATCGGCCGCTACGCCTTCATCGCGGCCGGCGCCGTGGTCTCGCGCGACGTGCCCGACCACGCCCTGATGGTGGGCGTGCCGGCGCGCCGTACCGGCTGGGTCTGCCAGTGCGGCGTCAAGCTGCCTCACCCGCCGCATGCGCGCCACAGTGCAACCGTTCACTGCCCGGACTGCCACACCGGCTATATCATTTCCTCCGATGCCTGCCGGCCGGTCGATCCGGCCAGCGAGGCACCGGCCGGTAGCAGCGCTGCCGCGGGCAGCCAGCCACCGGATCCGGCCTGACACCGCCAGTACCGTCCGGCCCGCACAGGAGCCCAGGCGTTTTTTGCCCGGGCGCCTCCATCAACAAGACGCCCGCACGGCGCCCCCCTACAGTGAGTCCCATCATGCCAGCTCCCCTGCAGAACATCGATTTCATCGACCTGAAAAAGCAGTACCTCCGCCTCAAGCCCGAGATCGACGCACGCATGCAGGCCGTTCTCGATCACGGCCAGTACATCATGGGCCCCGAAGTGAAGGAGCTGGAGCAGCAGCTGGCCGCCTACGTGGGCGTAAAGCACGCCATCGGCGTGAGCGACGGCACCACCGCCCTGCAGATCGCCCTGATGGCTCTGGGCATCGGCCCCGGCGACGAGGTCATCACCACCCCGTTCACCTTCATTGCCACGGCCGAGACCATCAGCCTGCTCGGTGCCACGCCGGTGTTCGTCGACATCGACCCCGCCACCTGCAACCTCGATGCCAGCCTGCTCGAAGCGGCCATCACCCCGCACACGAAAGCCATCATCCCGGTCAGCCTGTATGGCCAGGTGGCCGACATCGAGGCCATCAACGCCGTGGCCGCCCGCCACAGCCTGCCCGTCA
>ERZ772772.2804-NODE-2804-length-10194-cov-3.860243_pt1 | contig 10194 bp, 7 predicted proteins | sample MGYA00511484_ERZ772772 | MGnify/ENA primary metagenome ERZ772772 (study PRJEB29015, sample SAMEA2737913) | human oral metagenome | biome: human oral; feature: human-associated habitat; material: dental | place: China | collected 2088 ... | reverse complement strand
AGCACCCACCTGCATTTACGACAGAGCAGGCAGATAGCTATATTGAAGGCATGGAAGGAGGCCGGACTAAGTCCATGTTTTTGACCAACAGGAAGAAAACCCAGTACTATCTGCTAATCATGGATGACAAGAAGACTCTGGATATGGACTTGTTTAAAGAACTCGTCTCAGCTAATCGCATTCGGATGGCTTCGGCCGACTCCCTCTTTGAAAAAATGCAGCTGCCGCCAGGAACTGTATCGCCTTTTGGTCTGCTTAACAATGAGGAGAAGGACATTCAAGTTTATTTTGATAGGGACATTGTATCAGAGGATATCATGACTTTCCATCCCAATACTAATGAAAAAACTATTTTTGTCTCTACAAGAGATTTATTTAAATTCTTGCAAGATTTAGGTTATTCTTACCAAGTGCTGGAGCTTTAGTAAGCTATTTTGCTGAGATAGAGTAGTACTATCCAGCTGCTCTCTCAGGATGTCAAACCTAGCGGATTTCTATCACTCGTTTGCTAGCGTTTTGTCCCTCTATCTTGAACTTGGATGAAGGACGTATCCAGCAACTTGCTTCCCCTCAAGGGCTTCCCCAACAGCCGGATAATGATTTTGTCAAAGAACTATTAGATCTTGCAGGAGTAGCTGACTGATTTTTTGAAAAGTCTAAGCTTAGAATGCTAAACTTTGTAGAAAGCGAGGTGATTCTATGGAAACGATGAAAGCTATAGTCATTTACGAAGCGGGTGGCCCAGAAAAGCTTCTGCTGGAAGAAAGACCGATTCCACAACTTCAAGAAGGCTGGACTCTGGTCAAGGTCAGAGGATTTGGGATTAACCACTCGGAGATTTTTACTCGTGAGGGCTTATCGCCTAGTGTCACCTTCCCTCGGATTTTAGGTATTGAGTGTGTTGGCCAAGTTGCCGAGACGACTCGAGCAGATTTAAAGATTGGCCAGAAAGTGGTTTCCATCATGGGAGAAATGGGGCGAGCTTTTGATGGTTCTTATGCTGAGTATGTCCTCCTGCCGAACGACCAAATTTATACAGTCGAGACCAACCTGACCTGGACTGAGCTGGCAGCAGTGCCAGAGACCTATTATACTGCTCTAGGCTCTATGAAAAATCTGTGCATCGAGCCCAATGAAAAGATTTTAGTTCGAGCTGCTACTAGCGGTGTCGGTTTGGCCTTTGCTCGTCTGGTCAAGGCACAGTTTCCAGACACACATATCGTTGGTTCGGTCAATAGCGGTTCCAAACAATTTCTACTCAAACACCAAGCCTACGACGATATCATTATAGACCAGGATGGCCGACTGGAAACAGAGGATAAGTTTGATAAAATCCTTGAGTTGGTCGGTCCGGCGACTATCAAGGATTCTTTTGACCATATCGCAGAGGGGGGGATTATCTGTGTCACCGGTCTCTTGGGGGCTCAGTGGGAACTGGATGATTTCAACCCAATCGAAGAAATCAAAAACAACAGTTTTCTGACAAGTTTTCACTCTGCTCATGTGAGTCAAGACTTGATGGATGAATTATTTGACTATATTGACCGCTATCAGGTCAATGTTACACCAAGGCGTGTCTTTTCCCTAGAGCAAGTGCCCAAAGCTCATGCTTTTATAGAGGGAACAGCAGGTTTTGGAAAAATCGTGATTATGAATGAATAGGAGAAAAAGAATGCAAAAAATTAGTGCGAAAGATTTATATGACAAATTGCAGGCAGAAGAACTGCAGTTGATTGATGTCCGTGAGGTGGACGAATTTACAGCTGGACATGTCTCTGGAGCTCTGAATCTGCCTCTCAGCAGCTTGCCGGAGAATTATGGGCAATTGGATAAACAAATCCCCTACCATATCATCTGCCAAAAAGGAGGCCGTTCAGCGCGTGCCTGCGAATTTTTGGAAGCCAAGGGTTACCAAGTAACCAATGTCGAAGGAGGAGTGGAAGCTTTTCCTGCTAAATTGACGTTATGACAAGCGATTAAGAAGAGCAAATGCCGGAATAGATTGAATTTCCGGCCCTTTTTTTGTATACTATAGTAGTATAATAAATTGAGGATAGGAGAATATCTATGTCAAAAGAAGATTGGCTTGAATATTTTGAGGCCGTTAATGGACGCTCGGCTACAAAGGAAGAAATTGCCCAAGCATTGGCTGCCGGGGAATTTGTTGAAGCTGAACAGGTAAGTGCGGAGCAAGTTTCTAGTGAATCTAGCCCAGCTTCATCAAGTTTTGAACAGCCGCAAAACTTCCAACAGCCTTTTGCTCAGCAGGCTTCTCAACAATATCAAGAAGTTCCACAGCAACAAGCAAATCCAAATCAATTTGCTAATCAGGGACAACCATATCAGCAACAAGGATTTCAACAAGCGAGTCCCTTTGCTGGACAACCTCAGTTTTCTGGTCCGCAAGCTTATCAGAACAACCCACAGCAAGGACAGTTCAATTCACAAGTACCTCAACAAGGACCGCAGGCATACTACAGCCAGCAGCAGCCTGCTCAGCCGAGTGAGTTTTCTAAAACAATGAAAGGTTTCTGGACTTGGCTTGTTTCAGCTTGGAAATCACCGACATCTGAAGTTGAGAGCAGTAAGGTGAATGGCTACCTATCTCTAGGTTTTACAGTGTTCTTTTTTGCTATTGTCGCAAACTACAATATTTTCAGTAGCCTTGGCTTCATAAGCTTAGGTATGTATAATGGACCGACTTTTAATTTCAAAGTCTTCTTTGTTTCCCTGATAGCAGCAGCCCTCTTCCTTTTTTCTATTATTTTAGGTGGTTTTGTTGTGAAGCGTTTGGTCTACCAGGATAGAACTTTCACCTTCAACAAGGCTTTTGATTGGTACGGTCGACTGTATGCTATTGTTCTTCCATTTATTGCTGTTTCAGCTCTGTTTGCTCTGTTGGGTATTATTCATTTATCTCTGTTCTTCACATGGATTGGTCTTTTGTTAGTCGGAGTTGGAGCGACCTTTGCTTTGATTTATTCCAAGACAAACAACTCTATGGATCCTTTTTATAAATACCTATTGGCCATTATTGTCAATGGTGTGATTACACTTTTCTTCTCTTTCATCGCTTTTTCTCTACTAGCTAGTATCGTAATGATGTAATGGTGGAGGAGGAGATTTATGGCAACAAAAGAAAAATGGGTTGATCTCTTTGAAAAAGTAACTGGTCGAAAACCAACTGCAAGTGAGTTCCTAGCCGGCAAACAATCTAACTTTGATCCAAAAAAGATTAAGGAGATTGCAGGCGAAGCAGAGTTAGCAACCACAGAAACTTCATCAGTAGAAAATACTACTGATGAAGCATCTGATAATCAAAATACTGTTCAGGAGACACCTTCCGACGATCCTGTCACAGAAGAATCGGTTCAACTATCTTCCCAAGATGAGAAGCAAAGCTCATTTGAATCTAGTCAATATGAAGAACTTCGTAAGAATTGGCTGCAAGCTTTTGAAAATAATATTGGTCGAAAACCTACCAAAGAAGAATTTGCAGAAGCTAAGAGTCAAGGATTCTCTAACTTGCCTATTCGGTCTGAATTGCTCGACTCACAATTACCACAGAAAGCAGTAAAAAAGGCTAAAAAGAGAATATCAAAGAAGCAAGCAATCATGATTGGAGGGCCAACGCTTCTAGTTGCCGCTTTGATTGGAGCTTTCTTCTATCTAAACTCTATAACTGGAGTAAAAGTGGTCACAGACCATTTTGCAAAAGCCGTCTCTAGTAAAGACTTTGATGAAGTGGCAAGTCTTCTTTCTACTCAATCCGATAAGTGGACACGTGCTGAAGCAAGAGCTTTAGTTGAGCACCTAGAGAGCCAGGAGATTAATCTCGAAACTGAGCTAGATAACATTGTTGAGTCAAATGGCAAATCTGCTTATATCGATGACAACAATAATAAGATTTTAGGTGTTACTGAAAAGAGTAAGAAATTTGGTATTTTCCAGGAATATCAAATGGTTTCCTATCCAGTCAAAGTTAAAGTCAATACTAATTTAGATAATGCTACCATTAAACCTGGTGAGAAAAAAACTATTACTCTTAAGAAAAACACTGACACTGAATTGGGTGAATATCACTTTATCAAACAAGACTTTACTCTCAAAGGTAAGACGGATGTTGGAGATGTAGAGAGTAAGGTTCAGCTTGATTTAGCTACGGCTAAGGATAATGAAATCAAACTGGATCTCAAGTCTGAAAAGAAACAGCTAAAAATTACTATGCCTTCTGAAACTTCAAAAGCAACAGATATTAAAATCGTTGTTAATGGTAAAGAAAGTGGTAGCAGTTTGACCCCTGAGTTGCAGCTTGTTCCTTATCAAGAACTTGAAATTTATGCTAAGTTTACTATCTCTGATACTACCTTTACTACCAATAAAGAGACAGTAATTGTGGAAGATGATACCACGAATGTGAAATTATCGCTTCCTAAGGAAGTAGTTTCTAAGATTAGAGAAAAGAACGAAGAAGCGAAAAAGGTTGAGGCTCAAAAAGCAAAAGTCTCTACTTTCCTGAATGACTACCGCAGTGCTGTTTTCAGCTCTGTTTCTAACAGGAGCAATAACTATTCTCAATACTACGATACCTCTAGCGCAGTATATCGAGAAATGGTTGAGTGGACCACTGGTGGTGGTGTTAAGAAAGCAAAAATTAACTATTATGAGCCAGGAGCTTTGGATATCCGCGAAATCAAGGAAGAAAATGGTTCCTATATCGTGACAACATATGAGGACTATACGGTCCACTATACCGATAACACTCCAAATAGTGTAAATCGTAAAAATAAGACTTATTACTTGAAACCTAGCGGGGATTCTTTTGTAATCTATAATCTTGAAGTTTCAGAAGGTTGATATTATGACAATGAAATACAGTAAACTAATTTTTCTTGCAGCATCTGTTCTTGTTCTAGGCGCGTGTTCGTCAGATAAAGACACTACTGGAGATAGCTCTGATAAACAAGCGGCTAGTTCAACCAGTACGGTTAAGAAACAAGATGCTGAAAATGGCAAAAACTCTAGCCAAGATACGACAACATCTTCAGATAGCGCTGATACTAAAAAGGAGCAAAATCACGAGGCCAAAACTCTTGATCAAAATGTTTCTTATAACGGTAGCCACTACAGTGTCAAAGGGAAATATGATGAGATTCTCGTTGTCAACAAGCACTACCCTTTGTCTGCTTCCTATAACCCAGGTGAGAATTCGACTGCTAAAGCAGAATTGCTCAAACTGATTGCAGACATGCAGGCACAAGGCTATGCTATCAGCGACCAATACAGTGGCTTTCGCAGCTATGATACTCAGACCGAGCTCTATCAAAACTATGTCAATCAGGACGGTAAAGCTGCTGCAGACCGCTATTCGGCTCGGCCAGGCTACAGTGAGCATCAGACCGGTTTAGCTTTTGACTTGATTGATAAAAATGGCAATCTCGTACAAGAAGCTGGAGCAAGTCAGTGGCTTCTAGATAACGCCTATAAATACGGTTTTATCGTTCGCTATCTAGAGGGTAAGGAAGGTTCAACTGGCTATATGCCTGAAAGCTGGCATCTGCGCTATATTGGTAAAGAAGCCAAGGAAATTGCTCAATCAGGCAAATCTTTAGAAGAATATTTCGGCATTACCGGTGGAGGCTATGAAGATCAGTAGTCACATCATCCATTAGAAGGAGGAAGAAAATGAAATTTTTTGTTACCAATCCCAATAATGATTTTGCAGAAACACCTGTTCAAGAAGAAGGCAGAATCATACATCATCTGCATCTTGCCAAAGGAAAAGAAGTACCAGAGCACAGTGCTGATGCACTAGTAACAGTTGTTTGTTTATCAGGAAATGTAAGCTTTTCTGCCGGAGAACAAACCGTACGGCTAGTTGCAGGTTCCTTTTTAACGATGGAGCCCAATGAGCCACATAGCTTGGTCGGTGAGGAAGATAGCCACCTCTTGGTTATCAAACAACTAAAATATTAATAAATTCAAAATACTAGAAGCTGGAATAAATGCTTCTAGTATTTTTTACTACTCTTTAATACTTATTCATTACTATAAATAAAAACCCATAAGGAAGGAATTTACAAACAGATTCTTTGATTCTTAAAACAAACTTAAGTTTAGCTTAAAAAAGGCTTAATATAAGCTTAAAATAAACTTAAATAAAAAATCGGAATGATAGGGTGAGGAGTTTTTATAAATAAGCAATAAAAATAATTTACATAGTGTAAACCAAATTATAAACATTTTTATATTGTCTTAGTTCGTAAAAAAATAAGATTTTATAGATTTTTAAAGCTAGAAAACAGAAAAATAAACAAAAATACGAACTATAAAAAATTACCTATAAAAATAATTTACACCTTGTTAACTAAAATGCTTGCATTCAAAAATTTCTTGTGCTATAATTCGTCTTGAGGGTGAGATATGCATAAAAAAGTATTTTCGAGCATATTGACTTCTTTCTTTCTAAATCAAATGTTATAAAAACATTTATGTGCAACCTTTAATCAGGTGGATTCACTAACTAGTGATTCGTTTTTTGCGTTTGATAATGATGGAGCAGTCAACTGTCAGTTGGCAGTATTTCGTGAAATTCTTTTTTATGAAGTTGTGCACAAAAAATAAATTCCCCCCACAAAAAATAAAGTGATGTTGGTCACTTTGGAGGTTTAATTAATATGAACAATCGTTTCAGACTCTTATCAAGATCTGTTGTAGCGGCTGCGGCTATTATTCCAGCAATTGCTCTTGCGAATAATGCTCAGGCTCAAGATTATGGTTATAACTACTATCAACCAGGTTATAATTACTGGAATGGTGGTTACAACAATTATAACTATGGTTATAACAACTATAATTACCGTAACAACCGCAACTACCGTTACAACAATTATAACTATGGTTACAATAACTATAATTATGGCTATAACAATTATAACTACGGATATAACTATGGTTACAATGGCTATAATTACGACTATGGTTATAATAACTATTATCCAGGCTATAACAACTGGAATTACAACTATAGCAACAACTACGGCTATAACGGTTGGAATAACTACAACAATCTTGCAAACGATGAAAACTACATTTACTGGAATGGTAACCACTACTACCGTATGACAGATGGTTCTTACCGCATCTATCGTGATGGTGAGTGGAAACCATTGACAAATACTAACAATAACAGCACATCCAATAACAACCTGGAAAACGATCCGCATTATCGTTATGAAAATGGTTATCATTACTATGTATTAGATAATGGCGACTATTACTACTATAAAAATGGTAAGTGGATATTTGTTAAGGATTCTGCTGATAGCTCAACTAATCCAACAACTCCAAGCCAGCCGGAAGAACCAAAACCAGAAGTTCCAACTCCGACACCAGCGGAACCAGAGCAACCAACTCCAGCTCCAAATGATAGACCGGAACAACCAACAACTCCAGCAGAACCAAAACCTGAGGTACCAAGTGTTGATTTGCCAGAAAATCCTCCAATTAACGGTGCAGAAGGTGAGCTTGATCCATTTGCTCCGAAACCAGAGCAACCAGCAGAACCAAAACCAGAAACTCCGACAAGACCTGCTGTGCCAGAGACTCCTGGTTTGGTAACTACTGATAAACCAAGTGAAGATCAAATTCCTCCGTATGTTGAAAAACCAGCAGAAGGTCTTGAACACTTGACATGGGCACCAAATGGACGAGCTCCAAAAATTATCTACCCAACTGGAAAACCAGGTGACAAGGCTCTTGAGTCAGATCCTAACTATTACTTTGATGGATCTACTCATTATTACCGTATACCATCTGACTCAGAAGCTAATGGATACTCTCCGTATTGGAAATGGTTTGGTGATAAATGGAAACTGCAAGGTATGACTGATCCAAACGATCCAGCTCTTGATCCAAAACTTCACGAAAACACTGCTGATGATGAATACATGTACAGTGATAAAGACTCTAGCGTGAAATTGTACTCAACCAACCTAGTGACAACTGCTAAAGCAGGTCAACCGCTGCCATTCAAGAACGTTGAAGAGTTCAAGAACTACGTTATCGAAAAGATGAATCCTAAGTTCCTTGATAACGCAGGATGGGATGCCAAGGTTGAATGGGAAATCGAAGATCCAGAAATCTTTGAAAAAACCAAAGAAAACCCATATGCTAAGGATTATGTCTTGATTGCAAATCTTAAGAGTGGTGTTGAGGATAAGAAATACAGTGATGTAGAATTTGGTTATGTTAAGTTTGTTTACCGTGTTGAAGCAACAAACGATACAAACTATGACTATGTTTCAAAAGCTAAAGAAGCTTTTGCTAAAATCAATGAAGAGCGTAAAGCTCAAGGTTTGAAAGAGTTGACATGGTCAGAAGACATTTATCAAAATCAAGCACTTCCAAAAGTAAATGAAATCTCACGCCAATACGATAGCTCAGGCTTTGTTGGACGTCGTGATGAAGATGCCTCTGTTGTCGTTAAGAAATGGGCTAACAGCGGTCTGAGAGAATTGCTTCTTGATCCTAACGTAACTGAAGGTGCAGTAGCGACAGTTGTAGACGGAAACGGTGTTTACTACTGGGCTTACAGCTATAAATAATAAGGAAGTATCTTCCTAAAAAAGTATCCTTAACCTCTGAGAGCAGACTTGATTTGCCTCAGGGGTTTTTGTGTGTATTAATGTACATATTCAATCGACCGTCATACTTAATTTTGGAACTATTCTCATTCCAAAATTAAGTGTTTTTAAACAAGTTTAAGCTTATTTATGAAATCGCTCAGTGGTCGTTGTAAAGCTTAAAAAATCGCATTTTTTAATAAAAATAGATAAAAATTAGTCTAATTTATACATATAATGAAAGAGTGTATAGTTATAGGATAATATTTGTGTTATCGTTTGACTCTTTGGATAAAACTGATTAATATGGAAGATAAAGGGAGGGTAAGGAATAATTGCTTTTTATGACTAAAAGGAGTGAATAATCATGAAGTTAAAAAGAAAGCATTTTTCAACACTTATTCTTATTGGAGCTGCTGCGCTCTTAACGTTGGTAACTACTGAACAGGCTAAGGCCGCCGAATATAGCAGGAGTCCATCCCATTATTATCAGCCGGGCTATCGTTATTATAACAGGCGCGGTTATGATTATGGCTATGGCTACGGCTACGGCCGTTATCCGGGATATTTCAATCCTTGGTATCGTTCAGATATTTTTTATTGGAACGGCTCTTATTTCTATAAGGATAAAGACGGTGACTACTATATCTATAGGAATGGCAAGTGGGAACTCTACTATCAAGATGGCTTTAACAAGTTAAAAAATGATCCGCATTACCGTTATGAAAATGGCTATCACTATTATGTACTGGATGATGGCTCTTACTATTATTACCAAAACGGTCAGTGGATTTATGTGAAGAAGGCAGAGGAACCATCTCCAACACCAACTCCGGATCCAGAACCAAGTCCAGATCCACAACCAGAACCTAAGCCTGAGCAAGATAAGCCAGAAACGCCTGACTGGGCACCGAAACCGAATATCGACTATAGCAAGCTGCCAAAACCTCTCTACAGACCTGAAAATCCTCGGATGAAGAGTGATCCTCGCTTTGTAGATGATAACGGTACCTATTATTACCGAGTCCATCTAGGAGACGAAAACCCTGATGGTATTGATGGATATTACAAGTGGATGGGCGACCGCTGGAAACTCTTTAACGGAACAGATTTAGACGATCCGGCTCTTGATCCAAATAACCATTCCAATCCAAAAGACGATGAATACAATTATGATGATAATGCATCTAGTGTTAAACTTTATTCTGAAAATGTGGTTGGAACTGGTAAAGCAGGAGAAGCGCTGCCGTTTAAGAATAAAGAAGAATTTATCGATTATGTTCAGAAGCAGTTGGCACCAAAAATGCTGGATAATGCAGGTTACGAATGTAAAGTAACTTATGAAATCGAAGAAGAAGATGTCTTCAAACAGGCAGTGGAACATGCTTGGGCTAGAGATTATGTTCTGACTGCTAATCTAACCAGCAGCGTTAAAGGTTATGAAAAAACAGAATTCGGCTCTATCAAATTTATCTATCGAGTTGAGAAAACAGAAGATTCTAATTTCCCAGATATAGATAAGGCCAAGGCAGCTTTTGCAGCTATTAATGCTGCTCGTAAGGAGCAAAAT
>ERZ772772.2803-NODE-2803-length-10194-cov-5.320051_pt1 | contig 10194 bp, 13 predicted proteins | sample MGYA00511484_ERZ772772 | MGnify/ENA primary metagenome ERZ772772 (study PRJEB29015, sample SAMEA2737913) | human oral metagenome | biome: human oral; feature: human-associated habitat; material: dental | place: China | collected 2088 ... | reverse complement strand
AGTTCGTGACGCGCACGAACGTCCCCTTCATGCCGAGCGACTTCGACTCGATGACGCCCGCGGACTCAAATTTGCGGAGCGCGTTGACGATGACCGAGCGCGTGATCTTCGCCTCATCGGCAATGCGCGATGCGATCAGCCTGCCCTCGAACTTCCCTTGGCTCGCGAGCTCCTGCAGAATCGCGTGCGCCGCCTTGCGCTCGGAGTACGAAAGTGTTTCCACCGCAATGCGTACCGCCTCGCGCTGACGCGCCTCGACCTCATTGCGCTGCGCCGCATCGCGCAGCATCTCCATACCGACTACGGTTGCGCCGTACTCCGAGAGCAGGAGGTCAGGATCCCCGAACTCTTTCTTACCGCTTGCCACAACGAGAGTCCCCAGTCTGCGCCGTGGTCCGTAGATTGGTGTGATGACGATGTTCTGCTCGCGGAAGAGCTCCGCCATCTCTTTTTCATAGGACGCCCCGTCCGCATCCACGCGGATATTGGCGTGCGTCTCCTCCAAGCGATTGAGCCAGTCGACATACTTCCTCGGGAACTGTCCCATCTCGATCGCTTCGTTCACCATGAGGTCGTCATCATCGTCAAAGAGCGCATATCCGCAAATTTTGCCGCCCTCGTCCGTGATGTAGACGTTCGCCTCAAGGACATTGCTCAACACGCGCGAGATCCCGTCATACTCAACGCTTTCCGAACGCTGAAGCAGACGATTGATTTGCCGTGTTTTTCCCAGCAATGTAATCATCTGAATCCCCCTCTTTCTCGAACTGTCCGCACAGTCCGAAACAAATAACCACACCCCGTAAAAGACATTTTTCCTTCTATAGATATAATACTACATTTTTTCCAAATATCAAGAAAAACTTGAATGTTTTTCATTTTTAACGAATAAAATCCTACTATCGTCCCATAGGCTCAGGCAATCGTATGTGAAAAAATTTTCTCAGCATCTTGCCTAATAGCGGGAATCATAGTATAATAGCACGGTATTGCGCGCGACTTGAGAGAAGTGCGCGTCGAGGAGGTGTAGCAATGGCAAGTGTATGCGAGGTCTGCGGCAAGGGGCCGATGAGCGGCAACAATGTGAGCCACTCCCATGTGAAGACGAAACGCAAGTGGAAGCCGAATATTCAGCGTGTCCGCGCCCTTGTGAAGGGTGAGGTCAAACACGTCAATGTGTGCACACGCTGCCTGCGTTCCGGCAACGTCGAGCGTGCCGTGTAAGCAATCAGTGCATAGAGAGAACCGTCCGGGAGATCGGGCGGTTTTTTCTTTAGAGATTACATGGAGAGCGAAAGGATTGGTCGAATGAGCACGAATGTGAAAGAGATTCTTACAGCAAATGAGGCTTATGCCGCCGCATTTGGGGACAAGGGCGCACTCTCGCACCATCCGGCGCGCAGCATCGCCATCGTCACCTGTATGGACTGCCGCCTCGATCCGGCGAAGTTCGCAGATCTCACAGAAGGAGACGCCCATGTCATCCGCAACGCAGGCGGGCGCGTGACGGACGATGTCATTCGTTCCCTCCTCATCTCCTACAAGATGCTCGGGACAAAGGAATGGTTCATCATCCAGCACACACACTGTGGTATGCAGGGCTTTACGAACGAGGAGGCGCGCGACCTCTTTGCTGCGGATGCCGATGTGCATGGAATTGATGCAACGGAGGCGCACTACATCGACTTTATGCCGATCAGCGGTTCGATCGAGGAAAACCTCGTCCGCGATGTACGCCGTCTGCGCACGCATCCGCTCGTCCCCGCTTCGATTCGTATTCACGCCTATGTCTACGACGTGAACACGGGGCGCCTGAGCCGGGTGGAGGAAGCAGAGAAGATTGGAGCAGGGGAATAAGCGGACAAAAAAGATGCGCCAAGATGGTAGTGCTGGATTTATCAGGGCTTCCATAAGCCCATATGTGAAAAAGAACGCGTTGCACGACGCGTTCTTTTTCATGTCAAAGTTCTTCTGTCCTCACCCATTCATTCAGCTCTCTGCGCACGGTCTTCCAGTCGGGAAAATATTTACCCATGCGCGCGTAGAACCGGGCGTCATGCCCTCGCACCCAGAGATGCGTGAGCTCATGTGTGATGACGTAGCGCAGGGCGCGCACATCGTACTGTGCGAGTTGGAGGTTGAGTGTAATCGCCGCCGTGCGGACGTTGCAGCTGCCCCAGCGCGTCTTCATCGCGCGGATGCGCCAACGTGCGGCACGCTTACCGACAATGCACTCACAGGCGGGTGCTTCGCGTTCGATTGCCACCCCAAGTTCCGCACGATAGAGTGCCACGATTGCCGCGCGGCGCATGTCTGTATCCGCGCCCTCGGGGATATAAAGCACGATCGCGTTGTCCGTGCGTTCCGCATAGGCTTTGCCGTGTATGAGCGGACGAATAACGAGCGGGTATTCCGTGCCCCAGAGTCGTATCCGCTCCCCATCAGCATACGTGCGTACGGGCTTTTCTGCATGCACACAAATGCGCCGCCGGCGCTCGTCAATCCATGCACGCCTGCGGCGAATAAAGTTCTCGATCTCGCTCAGCGCCGTCCTCTGCGGCGCGCTCAGTTCGATGTGTCCGCCCTCGGTGGCGACGCGAAGGTAGAGATTCTTGATGTTCTTGTAGCGGATCACCGCCCGCAAACCATCCACCGTGATCTCCTGCTCCCGCAGGAGGCGCACCTTCCGCCTCATTTGCCCGCGCGCATCGCACGCATCTTCTGCGCGACGTTGTAGATAGCGTTCAGATCCGCGCGGTCAAATGTATATGCCTCGTTGCAGAAGTGGCATTTCACCTCTGCCGTGCCGTCGTCACGCAGCGCACGCAGATCCTCCTCGCCGAGCGTCAGCAGACGATCGGTGATGTAGTTCTTCGAGCAGTTGCAGCGAAAGGCAAGGTCGGTGGTCGAAAGGAGCTTCACATCATCGAAGCCGCCGAGAATCTTGCCGATGATGCCCGCTGCATCCAGTCCCTCCTCGACCATATGGGAAACGGAGGAAATGCCCTTTAGGTTTTCCTCGAGTCGATCGATCGTCTCATCGGATGCGCCCGGCATCGGCTGGATGAGAAAGCCGCCCGCGCCGAGACATTGCAGTTCGGGGCTGACGAGCACGCCGAGCCCGATGGATGACGGTGTCTGCTCGGAGGTGTAGAGGTAGGCGATAAGATCGTCGGCAATTTCTCCGTTTGTGATGTCAACGCTGCCCGTCACAGGCTCTTTCAGTCCCGTGAAGCGCGTGACGGAGAGAATCCCCGCGCCGATACCGCCGCCCACATCGATCTTACCGTGCGCGTTGAGCGGGAGATTGACATGCGGATGGTCGACATAGCCGCGCACAGAGCCCTCCGCCGTCGCGTCCGCTGTCACCGTGCCGAGGGGGCCGTCTCCCTTGAACTTCACGGTGACAGATTCCTTGTTCTTGAGATTCGCGGCAAGGAGGAGCGCCCCCGTCATCGTGCGCCCAAGTGCCGCCGCTGCAACGGGATAACAGTCATGGCGCCGCATCGCCTCGGCGACAGCCTCCGTTGTCACAGCCGCGAATGCACGCAGCTGCCCGTTCGCCGCCGTTGCCTTAATGAGTTGATCCATGTTCTATCCTTTCGAGAGCTGCGTCCAATATCTTCTCTTTGCGTGCTCTCAACATCGTACGATAAAATTCCTTCTGCACATTGGACAGGAAGTCTTTCCTGTGCCTCAATGCCGAGCAATTCCTAGATGTGACAGGCAAGATATTCACTCAGACAAGCATTCGTATAGTGTCCCCATCTCTTCTCTTTGGGCGGGAACTTCAGCATATAGACCGCGCCCTCGTAGATAACTCCTATCTTGTTCCCATTTCCACCGCCATACATACGAAACGGATCAATCGGACAGGCTGAAAAATCAATCATCAATATCGCCCCACAGATATTTCTCGCGCAGATACATCGCCTGTTCGTGCGTAATCTCATCATCCCACTCCGCCGAGTTGATCGAGCCGTAGAGTTCGTCAAACAAGCAGTCAAGATAGAGCGGCTGCTCCACCAATCCCGTTTGGAGAGCGTCGATATCCTTTTGCAAATAGGCAGGGAGATTGACCTCGAGATATCTGCGATCTGACGGTTTCATCACTCCCACCCCCATTCATCTTACCAATCGAGCACGAGCTCATGCAGAACGTCGCCCGTATCTATGTCAAAAATCCGTATCGTACCATCCTCAAGCACCGCGACGGTGTTGCGCCCGTCGGGGCGCTTCGAGAGCGCAGCGGAGCCGGGATTGAGAAACACGGTATTGCCGCGCTTTTCGAGTACGGTCACATGAATGTGTCCGCTGATGAAAAGATCCGCCTTGAGGTGTTTCGCCATCGCGTCTTTTTCCGCATCCGTCATCACGGCATCCCCGTGCGTGACGATGATGCGCCGCCCCTCCCAAAAAACGTAGGCATAGGGGGACATAAGAGGGACTTCGAGGCAGCTTGCATCCACGTCGGAGTCGCAGTTGCCCTTGGCGATGATGACGGGGATCTCCGAGGCGTTGATGCGCTCGATCAGCCCCATCGGATTGTAGTCCGCCTTCATCGGATTGCGCGGCCCGTGGTAGGCAACATCGCCCGCATGGAGGATCAGGTCGGCGCCCGTGAAGAACTTCTCGCACGCGCGTACCCATGCACCCTCATGTCCGTGCGTATCGCTGAGTATTCCGATCTTCATAGGCTCACAGCTTTCCGAGGAGACTTGCCATCTCCATCGCCGCCATCGCCGCATCTGCGCCCTTGTTGCCCGCCTTCGTGCCCGCGCGCTCAATCGCCTGCTCGATGTTCTCCGTCGTCACCACACCGAAGATCGTCGGCACGCCCGTCTGGAGTCCGACCTGCGCCACGCCCTTCGACACCTCATTGCAGACGTAGTCGTAGTGCGTCGTCGAGCCGCGAATGACCGCACCGAGGCAGAGCACCGCATCGTATTTGCCGCTCTCCGCCATCTTCTTTGCCGCAATGGGGATCTCGAATGCGCCCGGCACCCATGCCACGTCAATATCGCTGTCTGCCGTCTCGTGGCGGTGGAGCGTATCGAGTGCGCCGCCGACCAGCTTGCTGACAATAAATTCGTTGAACCGTGCGGCAACAATGCCGAATTTGAGATTTTTTCCGCTGATATAGCCCTCAATGATGTTCGCCATATTATTCGCTCCTTACTCCTCCATCATCTTCACAAAACGATTGTGCGCCGATGTATTATAATATCCCAGCTTATGCAGGACATACCAATCCTCAATCATAGTTTCCTCAGCGACATGAAGCGCGGACAGAACTTCTCGGGCAAACTCCAAAGGTGCAGAGCCGTTTGCCGTAATGATGTTCCGGTCGAAAACCGCCTGCCTCGCCTGATAGTTCTCTGCGCCCTTGTATTTTGTCCCCTTCCACTCCTGCAGTGCAGACAAGCGGTTTCCTGTATGCTTGATCGAATCGAGCACACCGATGGATGCCAAAAATGCTGCCGCATCGCAAATGCCGCCAAGCACTTTGCCGCTGTTCACACAATGCTCGACCAATGGGATCATCTGCTGTGCACGCTCTTCGCGCCAACACAGTCCACCGATGAGCAGCAGAGCATCATAATCCTTCGATGCAGACCCCACTGTATAATCCGGTACCACACGAATGCCGCCAATGGAGGTTACAGGTTCTTTCGAGAGGGAGACTGTCTTGACCACGAATTTTCCCTGCCCAAGCATGTGAACTGCCGTCGACACGTACGCAGCTTCCCAGTCTGCATACTGTTCAAGAAGCGCCAGTAAAACCGTCTTCATCCCTCACGCCCTCTCACTCATTTCCCCAACTCCTCATCGCTGAGGATATGCCCCATCTTTTCCTTTTTGACCGTCATATAGCGGCGATCGAACTCATTCGTGTGCATGACGATCGGTACGCGCTCGACGATCTTCAGCCCGTAGCCCTCCAATCCCGCACGCTTGGCGGGATTGTTCGTCAAAAGGCGGATGGTCGAAAGCCCGAGGTCGGCGAGAATCTGCGCACCGAGTCCGTAGTCGCGCAGATCCGGCGCAAAGCCGAGCTCGACGTTCGCCTCGACCGTATCGCGCCCCTGATCCTGCAGGGCGTACGCGCGCATCTTGTTCGCAAGCCCGATGCCGCGCCCCTCCTGCCGCACGTAGAGGACGACACCCTCGCCCTCCGCCTCGATCTGCCGCATCGCCGCCGCAAGCTGATCGCCACAGTCACAGCGCATCGAGCCGAGCGCATCGCCCGTCAGGCACTCCGAGTGTACGCGCACGAGCACGTTCTCCTTGCCGCGCACATCGCCTTTAACGACGGCGAGATCGCAGCGCTTGTTGAGTGTGTTCTCGTAGGCGAGCAGGCGGAAATGTCCGTATTTGCTCGGGAAATCCACATCCGAAATGCGATGAACAAACGTCTCCGTATGCTTGCGGAACTCGATGAGATCCGCAATCGTGATGATGTTCAGCCCATGCTTTTTTGCAAATTCCTTCAGCTCGGGCGTGCGCATCATATGACCGTCGTCCGCCATGATCTCGCAGCACATTCCCGCAGGGAAGAGTCCCGCCATGCGTGCAAGATCGGTGGTCGCCTCCGTGTGTCCGGCACGGCGCAGGACACCGCCCTCAACGGTACGCAGGGGGAAGATATGCCCCGGGCGGCGAAAACTCGCGGGCTTCGCCGCAGGGTCGATCAGCATCTTCACCGTGTGGCAGCGCTCGAATGCCGAGATACCGGTCGTCGTATCGTACGCGTCGATGCTGACCGTAAACGCCGTCTCGTGATTGTCCGTGTTGTTCTCCACCATCTGCCCAATCGCAAGTTCGTCCAGACGGCTGCCGATGATCGGCGTGCAGATCAGCCCGCGCGCGTACGTCGCCATGAAATTCATATGTTCCGGCGTGAGTTTTTCCGCGGCGACAATGATATCGCCCTCGTTCTCGCGATCCTCATCGTCCACGACGACGAGCATCTTGCCGTTTTTAATGTCCTCGATTGCCTGTTCAATCGTTGCAAAATCTGACATGCTATCTCTCCTAAAATCCATTTTTCAAAAGAAAGTCCCGCGTCAGCCCTGCGCTCGTCGCAGCAAAACTTTCGCCGCCGAGCAGTTTCAGCGCGTATTTCCCGAGGATGTCCGTCTCAATATTGAGCGGACTGCCGACGCGCTTCGCACCGAGATTCGTCACCGTGCGCGTGTGCGGGATCAGACTGACGGTGAAATCCGTCGTACCGACCCGTGCAACCGTAAGGCTGATGCCGTCGAGCGCGACCGATCCCTTTTCGACAATGCCGCGCAGTATTTCATCATCTGCCGCGACGGTCATCAGAATCGCGTTGCCCTCCTCGCGCATCTCCGTGATCTCCCCCACACCGTCAATGTGTCCACTGACAAAATGTCCGCCAAGCCGCGTCGTCGGAAGCAGTGCGCGCTCGAGGTTGAGCGGCGCACCGTGCGTAAGACCCGCAAGCGAGGTGCGACGCACGGTCTCGGGCATGACCGCTGCACGGAAGCCGTGTGCGTCAAACTGCGTCACCGTGAGGCAGATGCCGTTGACGGCAATGCTGTCGCCGATGTGCGCGTCCGACTGAACGCGCCGCGCACCGATGGAGATATTGCCGCCCGAAAGTCCGCCAAAGGTGCCGATCTCCTCAATGATTCCTGTAAACATTCCGCCTCCTTACTCCGTCGCCATACATGGATAACCCGTGACGAGAATGTCCGCGCCCAGCTGCTCGACGGTCACGTCACGCAGACGCAGCGCTGTCTGCGGGCTGTCGAAGCCCGTGCCGCCGATCGGCGTTTTCGCAGTCTCCCCGCCCATTAACATAGAGGCAATAAAGGCGTGTACCTTATCGACAGATCCTCCTGCAAGCAGCGACCAATTCACCGCAGCACCGCCCTCGACGAACAGCGATGTGATCTCACGTGCGCCGAGATAATCCAACAGCGCCGCGATATCCACGCGCTGTGTGCCGAGCGTTACAACCTCTGCACCGCACGCACGAAGGAGGTTCACACGCCTGTGGTCGGCGCGCTCGCTCACGACAATAATCGTCGGTGCCGCACCATCCGCGACAAGCTTTGCATCGAGCGGTGTGCGCGCCTCCGAGTCGAGCACGATGCGCAGAGGGTTTTTCCCCGTGCCATGTTCCAGCCGTGTGGTAAGACTCGGATCGTCGGCAAGCACCGTGCCAATGCCCACGAGAATCGCGTCATACTCGTTGCGATACGCATGCACACGCGCACGTGCCGCCGCGCCCGTGATCCACTGCGATGCGCCCGTATGGCTCGCGATCTTGCCGTCGAGCGTCATCGCCGTCTTGAGTGTCACGAAGGGACGCTTTGTCGTCACCCATTTGAGAAAAATTTCGTTCTGCCGCCGTGCTTCGTCCTCGCATATGCCTGTTGTGACCTCGATGCCCGCCGCCGTGAGCAAATGGATGCCGCGCCCCGCGACCAAGGGGTTCGGATCAGAGAGCGCAATGACGACGCGCGCGAGCCCTGCCGCAATCACCGCCTCGGCACATGGCCCTGTGCGCCCATGATGCGCACAGGGCTCAAGCGTCACATAGAGCGTCGCCCCGCGTGCAAGCTCGCCCGCCATGCGCAGCGCATGAATCTCCGCATGCGGCTCGCCCGCCGCGCGATGCCAGCCGCTCGCAACGATCGCCCCATCTCGCACGATGACCGCACCGACCAAAGGATTCGGCGAGGTGCGCCCGCGCGCGTACTCTGCAATGCGCAGAGCCTCGCGCATATAGGATTCGTCTAGTTCCCGTTGCTGCTCGTTCATAGCAACCCCATTCAACAAAAAAACCGCCGGAATTTCTTCTCCGGCGGCACATAAATCGTCCTGATGAAACACAAATACATTGATCCGTGCTTTCTTCCATAGACGCGCCTTTTCTCATCCAGACTGCGAAGGCAACCGCCTTCTTCACTGTCGGCTTCGGAATCTCACCGAATCGTGCCGCTCTCGCGAGTGGCTTGCGGGCTGTACCGCCGGTGGGGATTTGCACCCCGCCTCAAAGAGCATCATTCGTATGCTATTGTAACACCACAGGTTCTCGCTGTCAATCGCCAATCTTTGCCGCGCCGCGAGTCTCCTCCGCACGACGCACAACATCGTCGAGATTCGCTCCGCAGACGGCGGCAATCGCGGCGACAACGCTTCCCTCAACGACGGGGCAGTCTGCCATGCGCAGACGTCGCTCCGGCATTTCCTCCACAATCGTCTCCACGGTCAGAATCGAACTGCCTGCATCCACGAGGAGCACAACACCGTCCGCACCGTACACGGCATCGATTGCGGCAACAATCCGTGCGTAGCTCGTGCCGAAGCCGCCGTCCTCCATGCCGCCCGCAACCGCAAGGCGCGCATCCTTTGCCATCATACGGCAGGTTTCCGCGATGCCGTGCGCGAGCGCGGCGCTGTGTGTCACAATCACAAGTCCGACCATATCAGCCTCTCCGACGCAGATAACCGCCAATACCACACACCGCCCCCGCGAGTGCCGCAGGCAGGAGGTATTCCGCCTGTGGTGCTGCCTCCAGGAGCATGATGCCGATCGTACGGTCATGCACAATCATTGTACCGCCCGTCCAGCCGAGGATGGCAGTACCGAGCACAACGAGCACGGGGAACCTCTCCATCAGTGAGCCGATCAGCTGACTGCCGCCGACCACAATCGGGACGCTGATGATGAGCCCCAGCACGACAAGCAAAAAATCGCCGTGCGATGCGCCCGCAATCGCAATCACATTGTCGATCCCCATTGCCGCGTCGGCAATGATAATGGTCTTGACCGCCCCCGCAAACGTCTCCGCCGCCTCGATATGCTCCTTGCCGCCCGACGGCTTCATCAACTTCACCGCAATCGGCAGCAACACGAGTCCACCGAGTGCCTGCAAATACGGCACGGAGAGCAGCTGCACGGCGAAGAACGTCATAATCAGACGGATGAGGATCGCACCCGCCGTACCAACGTAGATTGCGCGCTTCCTCAGATGCACAGGCAGCCGGTTCGACGCCATCGCAATAACGACGGCATTATCCCCTGCCAGCACGAGATCAATCACAATGATCGAGAAAAGCGCCACAAAGAACTGTGACGAAAAGAGTTCGACTTCCACGATTTCTCCTTATTTCGCCATCATCTTTGCGAGCTTCTGCGCAAAGGCGACGGGATTC
>ERZ772772.2802-NODE-2802-length-10195-cov-2.647929_pt1 | contig 10195 bp, 10 predicted proteins | sample MGYA00511484_ERZ772772 | MGnify/ENA primary metagenome ERZ772772 (study PRJEB29015, sample SAMEA2737913) | human oral metagenome | biome: human oral; feature: human-associated habitat; material: dental | place: China | collected 2088 ... | reverse complement strand
TTGATTAAATTTCATAAAATTCTCCAAGAATAAGAAGTAGTTGAGTGAATATGCACCAAATTACCGTCTTTTATTCTAACATTAAACCTAAATATTTCCAACAAAAACATTAAAAATAGTTAGGATTTTTGGTAGATGTAGTCTAGCTTAACCATAAATTAAAAAATTTGCAACATTTATCTGGCGAAAAGATACAAGATATTACAAATATATTAATAAATGAGCATATTTTAATCAATTGTTACTTAAATCCGATAATTTATTTGCATTTTTATTATTTAATAAGACAATCAGCGATTACTATTTGCGTTTTGCAAAATGTCTTTCATATCTTTTACTGCTTGAGCCAGCCCTACAAATACGGCATCAGCGATGATTGCATGCCCAATATTTAACTCATAAATTCCAACAATATCAGCAATTGCACTGACATTGTGTTTAGTTAATCCATGCCCTGCATTCACTAGCATATTGCTGTATTTTTTAGCATAAGCTACTGCCTGTTTGATGCGCTCTAATTCATACTCCAGCACTTCTTGATTATTTGCTAAGCTCGCCTGAGCATACGCACCCGTATGCAGCTCAATAGCATCGGCTTGCAATTCAATAGCCTTGATACGCCCAATTCCAGAAATTGATTGTAATTCTTGTAGTGTCATATTACGCAAATCATTTAAACTAGAAATTGTTGATAAAATTCGTTGGGAAACTTGAAAAACAGTTTCTTTTTTATTGCCAGTGCGGATAAGAATGGATAACAATTCTTGATTGCTCAATTGTTCTGCACCTTCTGCTACCAAACGTTCTCTTGGCAATAAAGAATCTTCCTGAAATGAAATACTATACATAAAAAACCTCCTCATATCCTTATTCGGAAAAAGAAGACTAAAATAAAAAATTTGAGAAAGCATCTCAAATTTTTTATTTTAACTTTTACATTTCAACAATTTTGCCTGTTTCAAAATAAACAACCCATTCACAAATATTTTTGGCATAATCGCCAATACGTTCTAAAAACGAAATTACTTGGAAGTAATCACGACCCGTAACGATCAAATCAGGATTAGCCTTAATTTCTTGCGTTGCTAGATCTCGAATATCATCAAAATACTGATTAATTTTCTCATCCATAGCTGCAACTTCATAAGCCTTATCCACATCACCATTAAGATAAAGTTCAAGTGCTGCTTCCACAAAGTTCTTAACATCACGCCCCATCTTGCTGATTTCTTCTTCGACAGATTGAATACGAACTTCTCCTTTCATGCGAATCGTTGCTTGTGCAATGGAAACGGCATGATCCCCCATTCTTTCCACATCACTACTTGCCTTCAAAACTGTAATAACGGTTCGTAAATCTTGTGAAACAGGCTGCTGCAAAGCAATGATTTCTAAAGACTTTTTCTCCAACTTTACTTCATATTCATTTACTTCTGCATCTTTTTCAATAACCTCTTTTGCCAATTCACGATCGTGGGTCACAAATGCACGAACTGTACGGTTAATCTGTGATAACACTTCATTTCCCATCGCATAGAATTGGTTATGAAGTTTTGCTAAATCTTCTTCAAATTGTACTCTAAGCATAAAATTTCCTTTCGTCAGATATAAAGAGGATTAATATTCCTCGTGATTGGCTGAACTAACAAAAAGTAGCATCCATCTTTCTAGCCAAATTTTCCTGTAATGTAATCTTCTGTTTCTTTATGAATTGGACTGAGAAACATTTCTTTTGTAGTATTAAATTCAATTAAATCTCCACTCAGGAAGAACGCTGTCTTGTCTGAAATACGGCTAGCTTGCTGCATCGAACGCGTCACCAGTAACATCGTATATTTATCTTTCAAGCCATGAAGTGTTTCTTCAATTTTTCCGGCAGAAACGGGATCAAGTGCTGATGTCGGCTCATCTAAAAGAATAATTTTTGGACTCGTTGCCAAAACACGCGCCACACAGACACGTTGCTGCTGACCACCTGACAAACCAATGGCTGAATCATATAAGCGATCTTTCACCTCATCCCAAATAGATGCACTCTTGAGTGAAGATTCAACAACTTCGTCTAACACCTCTTTGTCTCTAACACCATTGATTCGCAAACCATAAACAACATTTTCATAAATCGTCATTGGAAATGGATTGGGCTGTTGAAAAACCATTCCAATTTCTTTTCGAAGCTCTACCGTATCTGTCCTCGGACTATAAATATTGTGTCCATTGTAAATTACAGTACCTGTCGTTGTAACCTCTGGATTCAAATCTCCCATCCGATTGATTGCTTTTAAAAGGGTTGACTTTCCCGATCCAGAAGGACCAATCAAAGCTGTAATCTCATGAGGCAATACATCTAATGATACACTATTGAGGGCTTTCTTTTGGTTATAATAAACCGACAAGTCCTTAATTTGTAAAATAGGTTCTGTCATCTGATAATCCTTTAATAAATTCTAAATTCACACAGTTTCTTATCCAAAATGGCCAGAAACATAATCATTGGTAGACTGCAACTTAGCATTTTGGAAAATCTTGGCAGTTTCATCATATTCGATTAAATCACCAAGATAGAAGAAACCAGTATAGTCACTAGCACGTGCCGCCTGCTGCATACTGTGAGTTACTATGATAATCGTATAGTTCTTCTTCAGCTCTAACATTGTTTCTTCTAACTGTGCTGTTGCAATTGGATCGAGCGCAGAAGCAGGTTCATCCATTAACAGTATTTCTGGCTTCACGGAAATAGCGCGAGCAATACAGAGACGTTGCTGCTGACCGCCTGATAACATCAAAGCAGATTTATGAAGATCATCCTTTACCTGTTCCCAAAGAGCTGCCTGTTTTAGAGATGTTTCAACAATTTCATCTAAAATCTTCCTATCTTTGACACCAGCACGTTCATGCGCAAAAGTAATATTACGATAAATGGACTTAGCAAATGGATTTGGTCTTTGAAAAACCATTCCGATATGCTTACGCATTTCATAAACATTGATGTCTGAGCGATTGATATCAATCCCTTCATACCAGATTTCACCAGTAACTTTGGCGATGTCAATCGTATCATTCATTCGATTCAAGCTACGAAGATAGGTTGATTTCCCAGAACCCGAAGGTCCTATAAGAGCTGTAATTTTATTTTTCTGAAACTGCATATCAACCCCTTTAATGGATTCATTTTTACCATAGTAAACATGCAATTTTTTTGTTGATAACACAACTTCTTCCTCAGGAAAAGTAACAATATGTTTTTCATTCCAGTTATATTCTGTCATTTCTTCTCCTTTTATGCAGATGTTAATTTTCTATGCAGGTAACTCCCAAGTTTACGAGCACCGAGGTTGAAAATTAAAATAAAGATGAGAAGTACCGCTGCTGATCCAGCTGACACTTCTACAGCATCAGGAATCGTTCCTTCACTATTGACTTTCCAAATGTGAACAGCTAATGTTTCAGCCTGACGAAAAACAGAGATTGGACTGGTTACACTAAAAATGTTCCAATTTGACCAGTCAAGGGCTGGGGCGGATTGACCTGCTGTATAGATAAGTGCAGCTGCTTCACCAAAAATTCGTCCAGAAGCTAATACGATTCCTGTCACAATACTTGGTAATGCTTCTGGAACTACAACATGAATAATCGTTTCCCAACGAGACATGCCAAGAGCAAGTCCCGCTTCACGCTGTGTATGATGCACATGCTGTAAGCTATCTTCTACACTACGTGTCATTTGTGGCAAATTAAATACAGTTAAAGCCAGAGCACCAGAAATGATTGAAAAACCATATTGGAATTGAATAACAAAAATCAAATATCCAAAGAGACCGACAACAACGGAAGGCAAAGAGGATAAAATTTCAATACAAGTTCTGACAAAATCTGTTACCAGGCCTTTCTTCGCATATTCAGATAAGTAAATTCCTGCTCCCATTGATAACGGAATGGAAATAATTAAAGTAATAACTAACAGAAATAACGAATTATAAAGCTGAATTCCAATTCCTCCACCCGCTTGATAGGAAGACGATTGTCCAGTCAAGAATTTCCAAGAGACATGAGGTAATCCTCTTACTAGAATGTAAAGAATTAAAGAGGCAAGAATGCTCACAATGATTCCTGCAATGGTATAGAGGACACCTGTAGCCAATTTATCTATTTTTTTAGCGTGCATAGTTCTTCTTACCTCTTTCCTTTGTAATCAACTTAATCACAGTATTGAAAGCTAAGCTCATCAAAAGTAAAACCAGAGCGAGTGACCAAAGGACATTGTTATTAACGGTTCCCATAACAGTATTGCCAATTCCCATTGTTAAGATAGAAGTCAAAGTTGCAGCAGGTGTCGTCAAAGAGGTTGGGATAACGGCTGAATTTCCTACAACCATTTGAATCGCCAACGCCTCACCAAAAGCACGAGCCATTCCAAAGACAATAGCTGTAAAAATACCGGATCGAGCTGCTTTTAACGTCACGCGCCAAATAGTTTGCCAGCGAGTAGCTCCCATCGCCATACTGGCTTCTCGATAATGGCGCGGTACAGCCCGTAAACTATCTGTTGTCATAAAAGTCACCGTCGGTAAAATCATGACAAAGAGAACAAAAATCCCTGATAAAATTCCAAAACCTGTCCCGCCAAACATACTACGAACAAAGGGAACGACAACCTGTAAGCCGATAAAACCATATACAACCGATGGGATTCCGACTAAAAGTTCGATAGCCGGTTGGAGAATTTTTGAACCTTTAGGAGAAACCTCCGTCATAAAAACAGCCGCTCCAATTGCAAATGGTGTCGCCAATAACGCTGATAGAAGAGTTACGAGGAAAGAGCCGAGAATCATCGGTAGAGCACCAAATTCTTTACCAGATGGATTCCATGTTGCTCCGAAAAGAAAACTGAAGATATTTACTTTATTAACAAAGAAGGTCGAAAGACCTTTCTCTGCTACAAACAATAAAATCATTGCAACGACAAAGACAATTAAACTCATACAAAGAAAGGTAATGGTTTTTCCAAAAGATTCCAAACGAGAATTCTTTGACTTTGTCAGCATTTTTTTTGCTACTTCGTTCATGTTATACTATACTCTTTCTGTTACTTTGAGCTAATTGTTCCATCAAGACTACGAGTCACTTTCATATCATTGATAGGAATATAGCCCATTTTTCCCACAATATTATTTTGTACTTCTGCTGTCATTATATAATCCAGAAATTTCTTAGTAAGTTTATTGGGTTCTCCCTTAGTGTACATATGTTCGTAAGACCAAAGTGGCCAATTATTAAGTGTTACATTTTTCTTTGTGGGCTTATAACCATTCAAATTTAAACTTTTTACACTCGTATCCACATAAGAAAAAGCTAAGTAAGAAATAGCACCTGGAGTCTGCGACACAATCGTTTTGACCATTCCGTTAGAATCTTGCTCCTGCGCCTGCTTGGCTTCCTTGCCCTTCATAATAATACTATCAAAAACAGCACGGCTACCAGAACCGACCGCACGATTGATAATTGTAATTTCCAAATCCTGCCCGCCAACTTGTTTCCAGTTCGTATATTCACCAGTAAAAATTTTGCGTAGTTGATCTGTTGATAAATTATTTACCTTAATTCCTTTATTTGCAATAATCGCCGTACCCGCTACAGCAACTTGGTGATCCACTAAAGTTTTAGCCTTGATTCCGTCTTTTTCTTCTGCAAACAAATCACTATTTCCAATATCTACTGCACCTGATTGAACTTGTGATAATCCCGTACCTGATCCACCACCTTGCACATTGACAATTTTTTTCGGGTTTTCTTCAGTATATTTGTCTACAACTGCTTCAATCAAAGGCTGCAAAGCAGTTGAGCCTACAGCTGTTATTGATTCACCACGGTTAATCCAGGAAGCACAAGCTGACAAATTGATACTACAAAACATAAGAGTAATAAACAAAAGTATTTTTTTATGCTTTACCAAAATAATCTCCTTTTAAGATATGAAAACGCTTGTTGATCTATGATTTTTCTAACTTCTTTGCATCTCATCTCACTATAACATATATAGATGATTTTGGAAAGATTTTTTATTGAAATCTGAGGCCTTTTGGAAAATAATTTTTTAGAACATTTCCAGTTACTTTTGCAAATCCTAGACCATTGCCTTGAACAATTATCTGGTACCAACCATTTCCATATTTTTGATTGAGATTTACTATTTCACCAGCAACATATTTTTTAAATTGCTCCTCATCAATTTCAATTACTCGCTTCACCTCGTTTGGTTTTAAAGCAAGGCCCAAAGCAAAACTTGGTTCAAAACGTTTTTTCTTAAAGACTCCTAGATATAAGCCATTTCTAGCAATTTTCAATTTCGACATATCTGGTAGCCCTAATGGCAACAAATACAAATGATCACCGAAAGTCTGTAATTCTCCAGTCAGATCTATAGCTAGATGTTCTCTTTGAAACTTTTGCCACAACATCTTCTGCTCAGATGTCAGATGGCTCTTTTTTACTTTTAATTTTTTTGCTGACTGCTTACTACAAAGGCGAAATTTTGCAACAAATTGACCTTCACCTTTGAAATGGTGAGGATACATACGTGCAGTTTCTGGAAAGTTAATACCTGCAATCATCCCATTGATTTTAGGAATTTCGACTAATTCAAGCGGATAATTTTCTAACAACCAATCCACTATTTGTTCGTTTTCCTCTGGCGACCAAGTACAAGTGGAATAAATGAGTTCGCCATTCGTCGCCAACATTTTTACCGTATTTTCCAATATCTCACGCTGAACCTGCGCACACTGAGTCGGATAAGATTCATTCCAATATTCCATTGCTTCCGGCTGCTTTCTAAACATTCCTTCACCAGAGCAAGGTGCATCTAAGACAATCAAATCAAAATAACCCTGAAAAACTTGGCTTAACCTATCAGCAGATTCATTCGTCACCACTACATTTCTCGCTCCAAAACGCTCAATATTTTCTACTAAAACCTTCGAACGCTTTGAATTGATTTCATTGGAAACAAGCACACCTGTATTATTCAAGTATGACAACAAATGAGTGGATTTCCCACCCGGCGCTGCAGCCAAATCAAGCACTTTCATATCCTGACGCGGTGCTGCAATTTGAGCAACCATTTGCGCAGCAGGTTCTTGAGAATACACCAAGCCTGTGACATGCTCTATTGATTTTCCAGAAATCTTGCCATAATAACCCCAGTTCGTGTTGGAGATAGGATTTAGAAAATGTTTTTGATGTGCTTTTAGTGGATTTACTCGAAAAGCGGAAACCGGCTCCTCATCAAAAGTTAGAAAAAAAGAGGGAGCCTCCTCTCCCAAAAGATTGTAGTATTTTTCTGTAAATCCTTTTGGAAAATGCATCTAATCCTCTCACTTTCGATATATGTATTTTTTAATTTCGTCCAATTTCATAGTTGGAATCATCATAATCCCCTGACGGCTTTTAAAATCAGGTTGCTCACCAGCAAATGTCAAAGTAGTATAGCCCAACTTACCGCCCATAATGGAAGCTGCAGCATAATCCCAAGGGCAAATATAGGAAATATAAGTCAAAAGTTGACCGGATAATACCTTGCTAAAGCTAATCGCAGCACTCCCGTATACTCTAACCCCTAAGGTTTCTTTCGCCAAATCAGCAATTCCCCAATCATTGCGCTCAAAAATACCAGCATTTGAAGCCATTAAAAATTGATTTAAGGGGCGATCTTGGTAAGAAGGTAATTTCTGCTCATTACAATATACATCAAATTGACCACCACCATGGTATAACTTGTCTCCTATCACATCATAAATGACACCAAATTGACCAATCCCATTTTCAAAATAAGCCAATACAACCGCAAAATCAGATTTTTGTGCTACAAAATTATTTGTACCATCAATAGGATCAATAACCCAAACATTACCATCCGAAATAGAATGACGCAAGCCATTTTCCTCGGCTAAAATGTGATCTGCAGGATAGGCTTCTAAAATCCAGGTTACTAAATTATCTTGAACTTCTTTGTCCATTTGAGTTACTAAATCAGTCGGACTGGACTTGGTCTCAATTTGCAACTGATCATTCAAATGCTCTTTGATATAAGAAGCCGCATTCAGTACAATTTGCTTAGCAAAATTAAATTTCTTTTCCAAGAGAAAACATTCCTTTCTCCTTTTGTTTTGCAGCTTGAACAGCTCGATATAAGGAATAGCCACTTGCTATTTCAAATTCACGTCCAATCCGCTTTTCTTCAGCTTTGCTTGGAACAATTTTTTTGAAGAGTTTGTAAGATGATAGTATCTCTTCTGCTGTTATTTTTTCTTCATAAGCCCGCTCTACATCATTCAAAAAAGAAAGCACTGAAGCAAGCTCTTCAGTGCTCCACGACATGTCTAGTGGGTAACGATAGTTTTTATTCATATTACTCAATCTCAGCTCTCAGGGTTGCAGCACGCAATTCTTGTTTTCGATATCCGCGAGGCAAAAACGCACGAATCTCATCTTCATTAAATCCAATTTGCATTCGTTTTCCCTCTAAAATAATCGGACGACGTAAAAGACTTGGATTTTCTTCAATTAAGCGTAATAACTCAGAAATTGATAAACTTTCAACATCTAAATTTAATTTTTGAAATATTTTGGAGCGAGTTGAAATGATGTCATCTGTTCCATTCTCCGTGAGAGAAAGGATATGTTGCAATTCTGATGCAGATAGAGGACTCGTCATGATATTGTGCTCCTCAAAAGGAACTTCATGATTGGATAGCCATGCACGCGCCTTGCGACAACTTGTACAACTCGGTGATAAAAATAGTGTAACCATGCATTTCTCTTCTTATTATTTGTAACTGTTATCATTATACTAAATTTTATGTAAGATTACTAGGCATTTTTACAAATTTTCTCCTATTTTTTTAGGAAAAATAAGAAGATTACTACATGATTTAGTGGTTTGCGTTTTTAGGTGTCCAATATCTTGCGATTTCCTTATCGACTTGCAATTGTTTGACTAGTTCGTCCACATTATCGAATTTTACCATATCTCGAATTTTATCCAACCAAAAAATACGAATAGTATCACCATAAATATCTTGTGAAAAATCAAAAATATTGGCTTCAAAACGAAGTTCATCACCTTCAAAAGTGACATTTTTCCCGACGCTAGCCATTCCGCGATACATCTGTCCGTCATGCTCTACATCGACCACATAGACACCATCTGCTGGTAAAATAACTCGATCCAGCGGAGCAAGATTTGCTGTTGGATAGCCAATCGTTCGCCCTCTTGCATTGCCATGAACAACAATTCCACTAGTGGATAGCGAATAGCCCAGCAATTGATTGCTCTCTGCGACATTTCCTGCCAGTACCGTCTCTCGAATGCGAGTTGAGCTAATTTTTACTCCATTGAAATTTACAGAAGGAACTATGATAACTTGTCCTTCAAACAGTTTCTCCAAATCTTCCGCACTGCGTCGATCAGAACCAAAATGATAATCAAAACCTGCAATGACTGTTTTTGCTTTCAAACGCGAGATGTATTTTGTAAAAAATTGTTCAGCCGTATTGCGAGCAAACTGACTAGTGAAATCAACCAAATAAAGATAATCTACGCCAAGATTTTCTAATTGTTGTAAGCGCTCTTCTGGGCTTGTCAAATGAAGCATTAGCGAAGGCTGATACCGTACAAAGGCTAATTTGGGAGATTCTGGGAAAGTCAGCACTGCAATTTTCAAATCCTTTGCTGCTGCAATCTTTCTCGCCTCAGCAAACAGTGCTTGATGACCTTTATGTAATCCGTCAAAATATCCTAGCACTAATACTGTATGTTCAATTTGTTGAATGTTTTGCTCATTTTTAATTCTAATCGTTTTCATCACTTATCTATTTTATCACAAAATGTTAAAGAAACACTTTTCTAGGTTTATATTCTTCGTCACGCTTTTCTAGAATAGCAAGCAATTTCCCCTGGAAAAATCCAGCTACTTGAGTTTCATTGGAATTCACATCAATAAATCGACCAAATCGCACATCCTCTGCCTGTTCTTTTGGAAGGTCTATCTTAACCAAATCCCCTATACCCAATTCGAGTGGTTGGAGGAAGGAAAAATCCTCCTCTGCTACTCGCTCTGCTATTTCATCCAAGGTCAAGGCATCTTCTAAACTCATACCTGCTGAGGAAATCCGTGTCAGCTGAGACATGTGACTG
>ERZ772772.2798-NODE-2798-length-10202-cov-4.503794_pt1 | contig 10202 bp, 7 predicted proteins | sample MGYA00511484_ERZ772772 | MGnify/ENA primary metagenome ERZ772772 (study PRJEB29015, sample SAMEA2737913) | human oral metagenome | biome: human oral; feature: human-associated habitat; material: dental | place: China | collected 2088 ... | reverse complement strand
TCGATGAGCCGACGGCGATGCTCGACCCGCGCGGCAGGGCAGAGGTTCTGAGCGCGGTCGAAAAACTTCATGACGAGCAGGGCATGACCATTGTCTATATTACACATTTCATGGAAGAAGCGATTGCGGCAGACCGTATTGTTCTGATGGACGCGGGGCGCATCGTCATGGACGGGACACCGCGCGAAATCTTTGCGCAGCCGGAGCGTGTGCGTGCGTTGGGGCTCGATGTTCCCCTCGCGACCGATCTCGCGGAACGGCTCAGACATGGTGGACGTGATCTACCGCAGGATATATTAACGGACGAGGAGCTGCTGCATTGTCTATCCAGATAGAATCGCTTTCCTACACCTATATGGAGCATACACCACTCTCACACACGGCTCTGCACGATGTTTCGCTGACGATCGCGGAGGGGTCCTTTACCGCGATTGCGGGTGAGACGGGTGCGGGCAAATCCACACTCATGCAGCTGATCGGCGGTCTCCTCGTGCCGACGGCGGGACGCGTGTGTGTGGATGGCGTGTCTCTCCATGGAAAAAGCAAAGCAGAAAAGGAGGCAGCTCGGACGGCGCGTTTCCGTGTCGGCATGGTCTTTCAGTATCCGGAGCATCAGCTGTTCGAGGAGACGGTCTATGAGGACATCGCATTTGGCCCGCGCAATCAGGGACTGACGGACGAGAACGTTGCAGCCCGTGTCAAGGAGGCGATGGAGCTTGTGCATCTGCCCGACGGCTACCGTGACCGCTCGCCGTTCGCGCTGTCGGGCGGGGAACGCAGGCGCGTTGCGATCGCAGGCGTTCTCGCGCTTGCCCCGCGCTATCTTGTGCTCGATGAGCCGGCGGCAGGACTCGACCCGCGCGGGCGCGAGGCACTGCTTGCCATGCTCACGATGCTCCATCGCGAGCGGGGTGTCACCATTGTGCTCGTGTCGCACAGCATGGAGGACATTCTGCGTGTTGCTGATCACATGGTCATTCTCGCAGGGGGGCGTGTGATCGGAGAGGGGGAGCCGCGCGTCCTGTTTCAGCAGGATGATCTCCTCGCGCGTGCCGCTCTCGCCGCACCGCATCTTCTCCGGCTCGGGCGAAAACTCGAAGCGGCCGGCTATCCTGTCGAGGGTTCTGTGACTGTGGAGGATATGGCGCAAAAGATTTTAGGGAAGCACTGATAAATTCAGCCACGCCATCTTAGCGCATCTTTTTTGTCCGCTTTTCGTTAGCAAATCCTCCACATAGCTTTGGCTATGCGTCCGGTTTGCTGCCTCAATCGGACGAAAAAATCTGCGCCAATCTGAGGGTCTATTTTATCAGTGATTCCCTAGAGAAAAGCAGATAATGCGCACAAAAAAGCCGGACGATATCGTCCGGTTTTTTTGCAGTGATTATTTTACCTCATGTGCATACGCGGTGCAGTGGGTACGCCCGAGGATGTTTTTCCGGCCGCTCGATCCTTCGCACGCTCTTCCTCGAGGTAGTACGTGGGATCGACGCCAAGCTCATGGATGAAATGATAGAGGTCGTTGCCCGTCGGAACGACCTGTATGGAGGCGGCACCGTCCTTCTCCTCGGAGAGGTCGATGAGCCTTCGTTCACTCAGCAGTTTGCCGTTGCCATCGGCAAAGAGGATGATGATGGGGGTTGTCGTGCGCCCAAATTTGCTTTCCTTCACGACGGCAAAGCCGAAGGTTGTTTTGAGCACGGCTCCCTCCGGATAGAGCGCAACATTGTTGAAGAAGAGCTCCAAAAGCTTCGGATCGAACTGCCCCTTGCTGATGTTGTGCATGATGTTGTAGGCGATGTTTGGCATATATGCCTTCTTGTAGGGACGCTCGCTCGTCAGCGCATCGTAGACATCCGCAATTGCCGCGATCTTCGCGAAGCGGTGTATCTCATCGCCCTTGAGCCCGCGCGGGTAACCTGTGCCGTCGATGTGTTCGTGGTGCTGACCTGCAATCGCCGCTAATATGCTCGACTTTGGAAGCCCCTTCATCTTGAGGATGCGCCGCGCACCGTCGGCAGGATGCTTCTTCATGATGTCGAACTCGCTGTTGCTCAGACTGCGGTTCTTGTTGAGAATCTCTGTGTTCACCTCGATTTTCCCGAGATCGTGCAGGAGACCGCCGAGTGTAATCAGAGACAGATCTTCTTTCGGTAAGTGACAGAGCATGCCCATCATTGCCGAGAGTACAGCGACGTTGACGCTGTGTGCAAAGGTGTAGGCGTCATGCGTGCGAATGTCCGTGAGCTGGACAAGGTTTTCATGGTTGTCAAAGAGACCGAAAACGATCGAGTCGGTCACCTTTTGCAGCGCCGGTATATCGAGAGTTCCGTTTTCCTCGATGGACTGAAATGTGTTGTAGACGGCACTGATCGCATTGACGCGCGTCTTCTCCTCGATCACATCCGGCGGCGGCGCGAGCTTGTGCTTCGGATCCATAGAGGTCACGGTAACCGATTGGATGCCAAGCTGCTGCATGCGGCGGATATAGTCAATCGTAACCGGCTGTCCCTTGACGAGATAGCTTCCCCCTGCGGTATTGAACAGACTCTGCCCAAGTACCATGCCATCCTTTAACTTCGAGACAGGAAGTCGTAGCATCGTTTCCCCCCTTGCTCTCTTAGGTATACGCCGCATACTGTCCGCAAGGACAGCTTCCCTGATTGCGATCGTCTGCCTATATAATATCCGTTTTCAGTTTACATGAAATACCTTGTTTTGTAAAGAGTAATACGTCTTTATGGAGAAGTTTGCGGGCTTTGTATTTGCGTGGAACTTTTGTTTCTGTTATACTGTAAAGAAATCATCGGGAGAGGGCGTTACACGGAGTGTCACAGAAAACATCAAAGCATTCGCCGGATGGGCAGGATCGCATGTTTATCAAATATGCGGGGGCTGTGTTTGCAGTTTCCTTTCTATTCGTCTGCGCGATTTACTATTTTGGCAGCTATTTCATGTCCGGATCGCTGCGCAGCATGAACGGCTTTGCCGATCTGCCCGAGAACGATCTGGGGTATGTCCTCCTCATGGGCGTTGATCGTCGGGCGGATGATGTCGGGCGCAGCGATACGCTCATGCTCGCTGCCGTTGATGAGGAGGATGAACGGGCGACACTGCTCTCCATCCCGCGTGATACGCGCATCGAAGTCGGCAGCTACGGTTACGACAAGATCAACCATGCCTATGCATTCGGTGGACACGAGATGACGCTCGCTGCCGTCGAGAAACTCGTGGGGGTTCCCGTCACGCACTACATCCTGATCGACACGTCGGCGTTTGAGCGGATCGTCGATGCCGTGGGCGGCGTTGATATTGACGTGGAAAAGCGGATGCACTATGAGGATCCGTGGGACGATGACGGCGGGCTCGTCATTGATCTCCAGCCCGGCATGCAGCATATGAACGGGGCACAGGCGATCCAGTACGTGCGCTATCGCGACGGCGAAGGAGACATCGGACGCATTGCGCGTCAGCAGCATTTCATGCGGGCACTTCTCACGCAGATCCTTTCTCCGCAGGTCCTCCCGCATATTGTGGTGGTCATCGATGAGGTCAAGAATGCGGTCGAAACAGACCTGACGACACGGCAACTGCTGACGCTCGCAAATCGGCTCAAGGATATCGAACGGGGCGGCGTGTCCATGCAGATGGTTGCGGGAGTACCTGCGTATCTCGGAGACATCAGCTATTGGATCCCCGATCTCATCGAAACACGAAGGGCGCTCTTTGCAGGCGTTGGTAAGCAGCTCCCGGAGCGCATGCAGGAGGCGGCGGAGCGCGATGCGACAGCCTATCACGCGAATATGCCGGAGCGCCTGCGCGTGATGACGAAAACGGATGAGCGGGAGCTCCTGCCCTCATCCGAGGAACTGCTCGCCGAGGGAGACCGTGCCATCAATGCGCAGCGTGCAGAGCGCAGTGCAGCGGAGAAGAAGCAGGCAGGGGAAAAGCAAGAGAAGCAGCAGCCGTTGGAGGAAAAGAACAGCGAACAGACGAAGGTGCAGGAACGCACAGAGGATCGTGCGGATGACATCACCGTTATGATTATCAACGCGAGCGGGATCGACGGAGCGGGGGCGAAGATTGCCGATACCCTGCGTGCGAAGGGATTTCGCATCTCGAGCGTGGAGACTGGCAGTGTCTCGGATCGCCCCAAGACCGCCGTGATGACGGCAGAGTCGCATGTGAATCTGTTCTATGGCATGCCGTTCCCCTGTGTGATCATGCCCGTTGATGGGGCGGGCGAGCGGCAGGCGATCGTGATCGTCGGGCGCGACTACCGCCCGGATGCCGTGCATGGGGGTGGAGAAGAGTAATATGGGAAGTTTGAAGGTGATCGGACTCGAAAAGGCGTATGGCATACGTACACTGTTTTCCAACGTGAACTTCGAGGTCATGCGCGGGGACAAGGTGGGGCTTGTCGGTGCGAACGGCACGGGTAAGACGACGCTGATGCGCATCCTGCTCGGACGCGAAGAAAACGACGGTGGTCAGGTGGTGATGGATCGTGCCGATACCGTCGGCTATGTCGAGCAGCAGGCGACGTTTACCCATGATACGCTCTATGAGGAGCTGCGCAGTGCATTCTCCGACCTCATCGCACTGCGCGATGAAAAGGAGCAGATGGAGCATGCGATTGCTGCGGGGGAGGCTGGTGCGGAGGAACTTGCCGCATACGGGAATCTCGTCACACGCTTTGAGGCGATGGATGGCTACGACTTTGAGAGCCGCATTCGCCGCGTCGCATTCGGGCTCGGCTTCTCCGAGGCGGAGCTCATGAAGGATGTCCGTCATTTTTCGGGCGGGCAGACCACACGCATCTGCCTTGCAAAGGCCCTCCTGCGTGAGCCGGACTTTCTTTTCCTCGATGAACCGACGAATCATCTGGACATTGGGATGATCGAGTGGCTCGAAAAGTTTCTACAGTCCTATCGCGGCGGCGTTCTCCTGATCTCACATGACCGCTACTTCCTCGACCGCGTTGCGACGCGCATTCTGGAACTCGATCACGCAGAGGTCACGGCGTACACGGGCAACTACACGCATTATATGCGCGTGAAGAACGACCGCCGCGCGGCTCTCCTGAGCGCCTATGAGAAGCAGCAATCACATATCAAGAAAACCGAGGAGTACATTGCGCGCTACAAGGCGGGCATCAAGGCGAAGCAGGCACGCGGGCGACAGAGCCAGCTGAATCGTCTCGAGCGGATCGTGCTGCCGCCCGAGGCGGCGCGCTTCAAGTATTTCGCGTTTGCGAAACCGACGGAGTGCGCACAGCGTGTGGCGGAGCTCGAGGACATCAGCTTTGCCTATCCGGGTGGGCAGCGCATCCTCGATCACATCTCCCTGCTCATCCGTAAAGGTGACGGTGTGGCACTTATCGGTGAGAACGGTGTCGGCAAGACAACCCTCCTGCAAATCCTCGTTGGGGAGCTTGAGGCGACGGGGCGGCTTAAGATTGGCAGTCGCGTCAAGATCGGTTACTTCTCCCAACAGCATGAGGGACTGGATCCGAGCAAGACCGTACTCGATGAGATCTGCTATACCTACGGACTGGATGAGGAAACAGCGCGCGGATATCTCGGAGCGTTTCTCTTTCACGGCGACGATGTCCTGCGCCTGATCGGCGCACTTTCGGGCGGGGAACAGGCACGCGTCGCATTTTTGAAACTCATGCTGACGGGCGCGAACTTCCTCGTGCTGGACGAGCCGACGAACCACCTTGACATCCCTGCACGCGAGGCAGTGGAGGAGGCGCTGATGGCGTTTCCGGGCACCTTTATCGCTGTTTCTCATGATCGTTATTTTCTTGATAAGACGGCGAATTGCACACTTGAGTTGAAAGACGGCAGGATCACGGAGTATCTCGGCAACTACGGCTACTATCTTATGAAGAAAGCGGCGGAAGCCGAACTCGCAGAGGAAGCGCGCTCCGCAGAGAAGCAGCAGCAGAATCCACCGTCCGCGCAGGCGGAAAAAGAGCGTGCAGAAAAATCTGCGACACCGAAGACGGCAGTACACAGTGCCATCCCTGCCGCACGTCGGCAGGAGATGATCGAGCGCACGGAGGCGGAGATCGCGATGGCAGAGGCGGAGCTCAAGGGACTTGAGTACGAGATGAACCGACCGGAGACACAGGCGGATCCGGAGCGCAGTCATGCCATTGCCGAGGCATATGCGGCAAAGGAGATCGAGATCATGCAGCGCTATGAAAAATGGGAACAGCTGACGGAGGCGTGATATGGAGCTCCAACAGAACCTCGGCTTTCGTGCTGCAGAGGAAGAGCTTGCGGGCGTTGTCGATCATATCATCTTCGCCGCCGGCGACGGAGCGTTCTCCGTCTTTCGCATGCGCATGGACGGGCAGGGTAAATGTACGGCGACGGTAAAGGGAGTGGCCCCTCTCGTCGGGCAGGAAGTGCATCTTGTGGGCAGCTGGGTCACGCATCCGCGTTTTGGGCGCCAGTTTCAGGCGGTGCGCATGCACGTCAGTGCCCCCACGAGTGCGGGCGGCATTGAGCGCTTTCTTGCCTCCGGCACGATCAACGGCATCGGTCCCGCGATGGCGCGGCGCATTGTGGAACGATTCGGGGCAGAGTCACTCGCAATCATTGAGCGCGCACCGAGCCGCCTCAAGGAAATTTCGGGCATCGGCCCAAAAACAGTGGAGAAGATCGTCGCCTCCTATATGCGTCAGTCCGAGCTGCGGGACATCATGCTCTGGCTTGAGGAGCACGGGGTAAGCGGCACCTATGCGGCACGCATCTTTAAGGCATATGGCTCACTTGCGGTCGAGGTGATGGAGAAATCCCCCTACCGTCTTGCGCAGGAGATCGACGGCATCGGCTTCATCACAGCGGACACCATTGCCATTGCCGCAGGTTGGGAGAAGAACTCCACTGCGCGCATCGCAGCGGGGCTTTCCTATGAGCTCACACAGATCTCTTCGGGCGGTCATTGCTGCATCCCGGAAGGTATGCTCGCAGATCGTGCGGCGCAGCGACTTGGCGTCATGCGGAGCGAGGTCATGGAGGTGATCGGGCGCGAGGTTAAGATGAGCCGCCTTTATGCGGTCGATGAGATGGGAGAGCGTCTCATCTATTCCCCCCAGCTTTACAAGGCGGAGGAGGAGACGGCACGCCTCCTGCGTATGCTGCAGCGAAAGGCGGAGCATATCCATGTCGATGAGGCAGGTATGCTTGTCTCTGCGTGGGAGGCGGAGCATAATGTCAACCTTGCTGCCGCTCAACGCGAGGCGGTCATCGCTTCTCTGGAACACGGTGTCCTCGTTTTGACAGGGGGACCAGGAACAGGCAAGACAACCGTCGTGCGCAGCATCATCGATATCCTCGGCGCACAGGGCCTTGAGATCATGCTTGCAGCACCGACGGGACGCGCAGCAAAACGGCTTGCAGAGGCAACGGGCTATCCTGCTGCAACCGTGCACCGCATGCTCGAGGCACAGGGCAGGGAGGACGGCGAGATGCGCTTTGCGCGTGATGCCGAAACGCAGCTTGAGGCAGATGTCATCATTGTTGACGAAGTATCTATGATGGATATTGTGCTGATGCAGCACCTTCTTACCGCAGTATTGCCGGGTGCGCACGTCATTCTCGTCGGCGACGTGGATCAGCTGCCTGCGGTCGGTCCCGGCTCCGTGCTCAAGGACATCCTGCGCTCCGGCGTCATCCCGAGTGTCCGCCTGACCGAGATCTTTCGCCAGAATAATACGGGCACCATCGTACTCAACGCGCACGCCATCAATGCCGGGCGTGTACCCTCGTTTACAGAGGCGGATTTTTCCTTTGCAACGGCAGTATCGAGCGAGGATGCCGCTGCGCAGATCGTCACCATATGCACACGGCTCCTCCGAGCAGGGACAGACCTCATGGATATGCAGGTGCTCTCACCCATGCGGCGTGAGGCATGCGGCGTGGATATGCTGAACCGAAGTCTGCAGGCGGCGCTGAACCCGCCTGCGTCAGATAAGCCCGAGGCGGTCGGCTTTCGCCTCGGCGACAAGGTCATGCAGATAAAAAATAACTACCAGAAAAAAGTTTTTAACGGCGATACGGGGCGCATTATCGACATCGACGCGGATCGCCTGACGGTGCGTTTCGAGGGATCCCTGACCGCCGACTATGAGGCAAGCGAGCTGAGCGAGCTGGCACCGGCCTATGCGATGAGCGTTCACAAGAGCCAGGGAAGCGAATATCCGGTCATTATTCTGCCGCTTTTGCCGGGCCACCGGATCATGCTTCAGCGTAATCTCCTTTACACCGCGGTGACCCGGGCGAAGGAGAGGGTCATTCTCCTCGGCAGCCGGGCGGCGCTTCGAACGGCGGTGGAAAACGACCGCACTCGGCGCCGTTACACGCTTTTGGCCGAGCGCCTGGCCGAGGCGTTGGAAGGATGAAGGCTATGCTTTCCGTCCTTTGGGATTTCCTTTTTCCTTCCCGCTGTCCCGGTTGCGGACGGGAAGTGAAAGGGCGGGGCGGCTGGTGTCAGGACTGCCTGCAGCGGACGCTTACCCCCCGACGTATTCCCCTAGGAGAAATGGAGCGTGCCGTCCTTCGGCAGGCGTGGGCTTTAGGCCGCTATCATACGGCTCTGCGAGATCTCATTCTGCCGCTCAAATATCGGGGACGCCGCGACCGGCTGACAGGGACATGGCCACCAGGTCCAGGTAGGAGCCGACGACGTGGCGGAAGTCCCGACGGGCGTCGTCGGCCTCCCGGCGCAGGCGGGCCGTCGGCAGGAGCAGGCCCAGCGCCCCCAGGACCATGCTGACCAGGAGCGGCATGGACCAGCCCAGGGGTGCCCCCATGACCTGCATGAGTCCGACAACGGCCATCGGAGCCATGAAGACGCCCATCCCGAGGAACAGGGAGGTGAGAAGATGCCGTTCGAGGGAACGCCCCACCACGGACAGGTCCGCGGTCAGGAAGGTGAGGTCGGCTCCCGTCCGTCGAGCCAGCGCGGCGATCCTGAGGCTGAGGTCATCGGCCCACTGGGGCACCTCCGCCTCTGAGGGGTTGACCCTGCGTGCATCCTGCCGCATGCGTCCCTCGTTGCGGCGAGTATCCAGCTCGGCCAGTGCGGCGGCGGGCTGGGTGACGGGCGGGGCGACGATGAGGATGAGGAAGAGAACGCCTGCGCCGCTGATCGCCCCTCCGAGGAGGATCCAGGTGATCATGCTTCCTCACCTCCGGCCTGCGCGGTGGCGATCAGGAAGCGCCGTGGCAGCCGCACGCCCGCGAGCCGCCGCATCCAGAGCATGCCCATTGCGAAGAGCGCCACGACGACCACCAGCACCAGCTGCCCCTGCACACTGGAATAGGGGGCCACGAAGCTGCGATTGAAGATCGCCAGACCCAGCATGATGGCGATCGAGAAGATGACGACGATCTGGGCCGAGCGCCGGGTGCCGGCGCGGGAGGCCGACACCCGCTGACGCATGTCGAGCTCGGCGCGGGCGGTGGCCGCCAGGTTGCTCAGGAGCTGGCGCAGTCCCGGCCCCCGCAGGCGCGAGTTCATGACGAGGGCCGAGATAATGAGGTCGGCCGTGGGGTCGTCGAGGTCGTCGGCGAACTGGCGCAGCGCCTGGGACAGGGGCACGCGCACGCGCATCCGGTCCGCGAGCAGGGCCAGGTCGCCGCGGATGGCCGGGGAGGCGGCGTAGACCGTCGCCGGGATCGCCTGCTCCAGGCCGACGGCGCCCGCGATCGTGTCGCGCAGGGACTCGGCCCAGGTGGCGAGCGCCTCGATGCGCGCCGCGGCCTCCTTCTCCTGGCGCGCGCCTCCGAACATCATGGGCCACACGAGGACCAGGACGGCGGCGGCGACGGTCATGACGATCCACCGGGTGAGCAGCAGGACGACGAGCCCGGCCGCCGCGGCGGCCATCAGGCGCCGGGAGGCCGTGCGCACCAGTCGCCCGCCCTCCGCCGCTCTGGTCGAGGGCAGGACGTCCACGCCCACGAGGAAGGCGATGAGGAGGAACACCCCGCCGCCGACGAGCGCGCCCGCCAGGACGGCGACCGATCCGATCGTCTGGCTGCTGATCATGAGGCGCTCCGTTCGGCGCCGTAGGCGGCGACGGGATCGTACCCCGCCTGCACGAGGTCGTCGATGCAGGAGATCGGCGCGGCGGGCCGGGCGTGCCCGGTGCCGTCGTCGGAGAAGATCTCGGAGGACAGGAC
>ERZ772772.2795-NODE-2795-length-10208-cov-3.052989_pt1 | contig 10208 bp, 11 predicted proteins | sample MGYA00511484_ERZ772772 | MGnify/ENA primary metagenome ERZ772772 (study PRJEB29015, sample SAMEA2737913) | human oral metagenome | biome: human oral; feature: human-associated habitat; material: dental | place: China | collected 2088 ... | reverse complement strand
ATCGTTATTCCGTATGGTTGCTAAAGAAGGCATCTTGCTCGATGCTACCGATGAGGCTATTGATTACTTAGCACAAAAAGGATTTGACCCTCAGTTTGGTGCTCGTCCAGTGAAACGTATCATTCAGAAAGAAGTGCTTAACAAGCTTTCTAAAGAAATTTTGAGTGGCACAGTACAACGCGATGCTGTCATCTTATTAGATGCTTTCGATAACCAATTGGTATTTAGAAATCAAACATCAGAAGATAAAAAATAGAAATTAGTTGTTAGTCGCTTACTAACAACTAATGACTAATGACTAAAAATGACAATTTGTCAGTTTTTAGTCATTTGGCACAATCATTGACTGCTACTGACTATGTAAGCGTAAGGCTTACAAAAATAATGTTGAACTTAAAAAACGATAATTAATTAATATGAGTAAGATTATAGGTATTGACTTAGGAACCACAAACTCTTGTGTTTCTGTAATGGAAGGTAATGACCCCGTGGTGATTACCAATGCCGAAGGTAAACGCACAACTCCTTCAGTGGTAGCTTTTACCGAAGGTGGCGAAATAAAAGTAGGTGACGCTGCTAAACGTCAGGCAGTTACCAACCCTAAAAACACGGTATATTCTATCAAGCGTTTTATGGGGAACAAGTTTTCTGAATTGGAAAAAGAAATCGCTCGTGTACCTTATAAAGTAGTACGTGGCGACAACGATACTCCTCGTGTGGATATAGACGGACGTTTGTATACTCCACAAGAAATCTCAGCTATGATTCTTCAAAAGATGAAGAAAACTGCAGAAGACTTCTTAGGACAACCCGTAACAAGCGCGGTAATTACTGTACCAGCTTACTTTAACGACGCTCAACGTCAAGCTACTAAAGAAGCAGGTGAAATCGCAGGCTTAAAAGTAGAACGTATCATCAACGAACCTACTGCCGCTGCATTGGCTTATGGCTTGGATAAAGACCATAGCGACCATAAGATTGTTGTATTCGACTTTGGTGGTGGTACTCACGATGTGTCTATCTTGGAACTTGGCGACGGCGTGTTTGAAGTACTCGCTACTGATGGTGATACCCACTTAGGAGGTGATGATGTAGATGAAAAAATCATCAACTGGTTGGCTGAAGAGTTTGAAAAAGAAGAACAAATCGACCTTCGTAAAGACCCTATGGCGTTGCAACGTCTTAAAGAAGCTGCTGAAAAGGCTAAGATTGAACTTTCTTCAACTACTGAAACCGAAATCAATTTGCCTTATATCACTGCTACAGCTTCAGGTCCTAAACACTTGGTGCGCAAGCTCAGCCGTGCTAAATTTGAACAACTCATCGACGACCTGGTAAAACGCACAATTGAGCCTTGCAAAAAAGCGTTAGAAAATGCAGGTCTCAGCGTAAGTGATATCAACGAAGTAATCTTAGTAGGTGGTTCTACTCGTATTCCTGCCGTACAAGAAGCCGTTGAAAAATTCTTTGGCAAAAAACCTAATAAGAGCGTAAACCCTGATGAGGTAGTAGCCATTGGAGCCGCTATTCAAGGGGGTGTACTTACTGGTGATGTGAAAGATGTATTGCTTTTGGACGTTACTCCTCTTTCTTTGGGTATCGAAACTATGGGAGGTGTGATGACTAAACTGATAGAAGCCAATACCACTATTCCTACTAAGAAATCGCAAGTGTTCTCAACTGCTGCCGACAATCAGCCGAGTGTGGAAATTCACGTATTGCAAGGTGAAAGACCTATGGCAAACGACAACAAGACTATCGGTCGTTTTCACTTAGATAACATTCCGCCTGCCCCACGTGGCGTACCACAAATTGAGGTTACTTTCGATATCGATGCTAATGGTATCATCAACGTATCGGCAACTGATAAAGGTACAGGCAAGTCTCACAATATCCGTATAGAAGCATCTTCTGGGCTCTCAAAAGAAGATATCGAGAAGATGAAACGCGAAGCCGAAGCCAATGCCGAAGCTGATAAGAAAGCCAAAGAAAAAGTAGATAAACTCAATGAAGCTGATGCGATGATATTCCAAACTGAAAAACAACTCAAAGAGTTTGGCGATAAAATCCCAGCCGACAAGAAAGGCGCTATCGAGACTGCTCTTAGCGAACTTAAAACAGCTTACGAAGGCAAAGACCTCAGCACTATTGAAACTGCTTTGGGCAAAATCAATACTGCTTGGCAACAAGCCTCTGAGGACATCTACAAAGCCCAACAGGGAGGCGGTAGCTCTACCGCACAAGAGCAACCTAACACTGGTGGAGCACAAGACGTCAATACAGACAATGTTCAAGACGTAGATTTCGAAGAAGTAAAATGATAATTTCAATTTTCTAAAATATGAGTTATAATTTAAAACCTGGTCCAAAGAGGATAGCTAAAAGTACAGGAGAACCTGATAAACGTCAGAGAGATAACAAAAGCACTCCTGGAAATACTGACTCTTTAAAGCCTTCAAAATCATCTAAAAAGTAGATTAAAGAGTTTTAAAAAACAAAAAGATGGTGCATTGCAAGCTCTTGTAATGCACCATCTTCTATACCTACATATGTAATAAGATTAGTAATTTATAACATTCATAGCATAAACAAATGAAAATAACAAATTTACCATACTTTGTAAAATTTATATTTAGTTCTGATGAAGGAGATTGTTATCAAACATCTAAGATTGACAACCTTAAAACTATTATTGATAATGTATCTGAATTACAAATTGGTCAAAACTTGAAAATAAAAGGAATTAATTATGAAGTTTATGATATAAAGATTCGTCATCTATATGAAGATACAGATCATCATAGACCTGGACTGGATTCAAAAGCTTGTACGTGTCCTGATGATAATGAGTGGCTCTTTAGTATTCTAATTTCTATCAGAGAAGTAAAATCTTAATAGAATGAGAGATTAGTAAAATTTCACTAACCTCTTTTTTACATTTAGTAAATTTGCTAATTTTATTCAAACAATTATTGAAAATAGAATTAGTGTATAATATAAATATCTTTTTATAAAGAAAAATATAGCAATTATTTTTTCATACACAAATATTATAGTTCAAGTGATTATTCTGCAATAATCCTATCCCCTACTCTGTTTTCTCTTTATCATCAATTGATAATTATCTGTTACACCAGCGGAACTGATTGCTATCAACTGATAATTACTTATTATCGCTAAGAGTTCATTATCAACGAATATTCATTAAAAAACAAAATTATTTTTTTGTCATTAAAAATTAATTACTACCTTTGTCCTGCAAATTAATCATTTCTTTTTCAATTTTAAAACTTTTCAGATATGAAAACATTAAGAATAAATTAATGTCGTACTTTCGCACCCTATGAATATATATGATATAGAAAACGTTAAGCTACTACTTAAAAAACAGCTGAAAATAAGTATCATTCCTCACAAAAGCCCTGATGGAGATGCCATAGGGAGTTGCTTGGGACTATACTTGTATTTAAAGCAATTGCACCAAGATGTAACGGTGGTGTCGCCCAATGATTTTCCTGATTATTTAAAATGGTTACCCTCAGCCGATGAGATTCTCATCTATGACAATGCTCCTGAAAAGGCAAAAAAACAGATAGAAAACTCTACGCTCATCTTTACGCTTGATTTTAATTCGCTTAAACGCGCTGATGGGCTCACACCTTTATTAGAAAGCTCGGCAGCTACATTTGTGATGATTGACCATCATCAAGCACCTGAGGCTTATGCCAAAGTAACTTTCTCTAACCCCAATGCCAGCTCTACCTGCGCAATGGTATATTCGTTTATTGATGCAATGGGCGATAAAAACCAAATAGATAGAGAAATAGCTACTTGTTTGTACACAGGAATAATGACCGATACGGGAAATTTTAAATACCCCACCACTACTAGCAATACGCTAAAAATAGCTGCTTTCCTTATCGAAAAAGGAGCTAAAAACAGTCAGATTAACAGTAATGTGTTTGATAATAATTCATTTAACAAATTGCAATTACTGAGTGTAGTTCTGAAAAATATGACGTATTTAAAAGAGTACGACACGGCTTACACAACGCTTAGTTCCGAAGAACTACAACAATACGACTGCCAAAAAGGAGATACTGACGGTTTCGTAAATTATGGGCTTACCATTAAGAACACCAAGCTGGCAGTAATCTTCATTCAAGAAGGCGATTTTATAAAAATGTCGTTGCGTTCCAAAGGTAATAACGATGTAAATCTGTTTGCACGCAAATATTTCAATGGCGGAGGGCACATCAATGCTGCAGGAGGTAGATTTGACGGTACAATGGAAGAAGCAGTAACTTATTTTAAACAAGTTTTGCCAGATTTTATTCACAAGAATATTTAAAATACAATGAATATACTCAAAAAAATAGCAATAATAATACTTGCTGGCATAGTTTTCATAAGCTGTGCCGACCGACAAGCACGCCACCCTGTAACCAAGAAAACAAGTACCTTTTTAAAGGAATCGGCTAAGAAAAATAAAGCACTATTAGCTTCAGAAGAAGCTCTTATTGATTCTATTATCAAAAAAGATACGCTCCACACCTTTATAGATTCACAACACGGTTTTAAATTCTATTACCTAAACCAAAATCCTAATGCTGACTACACAGCACAGTTTGGCGATATCGTAACCTATGATTACAGTCTTTCGGATTTGCGGGGTAACGAACTCTACCAAGAGAAACCCGATGGTGATTATAAGTATAATGTAGATAAAGAAGAGGTATTCCAAGGGTTGCGTTCAGCACTAAAATTGCTAAAAGAGAAAGAAAGTGGAGTTTTCTTTTTCCCCTCGAGCGTAGCCTATGGTTATCGTGGTGATAAAGACAAAATAACTTTCAACCAGCCTATTATTGCCAAGATAGAGGTTTTTAAAATTGAAAAGAACAAAGAGAAAATAGAACCACGACCTGAATAAGTAGAAATTTTAATTAATTTTATATATGAGACGACTCAATTTTATCGCATTGCTTTCTGCAATGTTTGTATTTTTCAGTTGCAATTCGCAAAAGAAAGCCTATAAAGATTTAGGCGATGGCTTATTTGCGGATATCGAAACTACTCAAGGAAATATTATTGTAAAACTAAACTACAAAGAAACTCCTGTAACAGTAGCCAACTTTGTTACTTTGGCAGAAGGTAAAAACACTTTTGTAAAAGCTGAATACAAAGGTAAACCGTTTTACAACGGAACAATTTTCCACCGAGTAATCAAGGATTTTATGATACAAGGAGGTGACCCTACCGGCACCGGAATGGGAGAACCCGGTTACCGATTTGAAGATGAGATAGTGCCTACTTTAAAACACGATAAAAAAGGAATCTTGTCTATGGCAAACGCAGGACCAGCTACCAATGGCAGTCAGTTTTTTATTACCCAAGTGCCTACTCCTCATTTAGATGGTCGCCACACAGTATTCGGCGAAACGGTGAAAGGTTTAGAAGTAATAGATGCTATTGCTAATACTAAAACAGTAATGAACGACAAGCCTGAAAAGGATATCAAAATCAATAAGATTACTATTATTGCTAATGGTAAAGATGCTAAAAACTTCAATGCTGTAAAAGTTTTTGAAGATTACTTCAAAGAAATTAACAAGAGAGAGCGAGAAAAAGAAGCTAAGACGAAAGCCGCTGCAGCTAAGTTCTTAGAAGAAGTAAAAGTACAGGAACCACAAGCTAAAGCACTTCCTTCAGGAGTAAAAATCTTTAAGTTAGTTGATGGCAAAGGCAAACAACCTAATCACACACATCAAGTAATGGTAAACTACGCAGGTTATTTGAAAAACGGAACCCTTTTCGATTCTAACGTAAAAGAAATTGAAGAGGCTTATGGTAAGTACGACTCATTACGTGAACAACAAGGAGGATACCAAGCCTTCCCTATGCCTTACAACACTTCTGCGCAACTTATACCAGGCTTCAGAGATGCTTTGCTTACAATGAAAGTAGGTGATAAAATACGCGTATTTATTCCTGCAGCTTTAGGATATGGCGAAAGAGGTGCTGGCGATGTGATTCCACCTAATAGCGACCTTATTTTCGATATTGAAATTACAGATATAGCTAAATAAGTATAGAAAATAAGAATATACAAACTTTGTCAAAGTCTCTAACAGCCTGTCGTGCTACGACCTTTGACAAAGTTTTTTACTAACAACTAAAATAACTAAAAACTAAAAATGGTATACAAATTCAGAGTGATACTCGACGTTAAAGAAGACGTTTTTAGAGATATTATCATTCAGGGAGAAGCTACTTTAGAAGATTTCCACAATGTAATCAACCAATCATTTGGCTTTGCTGGTGACGAAATGGCTTCTTTCTATCTTACCGACGAGGATTGGAATCAGGGAGAAGAAATCACCCTTTTTGATGTATCAGAAAGTGGAGAAATGCGCTTGATGGAAGAGACAACCATCGAATCGGTAGTAAGTGAAGAAGAGCCTAAACTATTGTACGTATACGACTTTATGTCGATGTGGACGTTCTTCGTAGAATTAGTAGAGATTGATGAAGAAGAAACAGGCGCCTCTTATCCTGCTTTGATATACGCTCACGGTTCTATTCCTGCTGAAGCTCCCGAGAAATCATTCGTAGCTGATGATTTTGATGAGTTTGAAGATGAATTTAACGATTTTGACCTCGACGAAGACGATTATGGAAGTTTCAGTGAAGAAGAATACTACTAATTACGTAATAGTAACAGATAACAAGTAACTATGCTAAATTTATATACAACAAACATTGAAACACTTTCTATTCACAGGGTAGGTAATCTAAGCAAAGGAGAACCTCTATTCCTTTCAGAAAAACCTTATGCACTAAACGATGAGATTATAGGGCTACTGAAAGAATACTTCTTTAAACCTTTCCGTGAAAAAGAAGAAAACTACTTTCACTTAGTACACGATACCGATGTTGAGTTCAATGAACTTTACCAGCTGGTAACTCCTATTTTTGAGGACGAGAGCTCTATTCACGAGCAATCTAAGAAGATTGCGCAACACTTGTACAATCAATCTAATCACCCACATATCAAAAGCGGAGAGGTGTATGTAGCGCTTCTTCACGATAGTTATTTAGATAATGAAAAGGTAAAAGCAGTAGGTATCTTCAAATCGGAGATGAGGAACAGCTTTTTGCAGTTTGAGGAACAGGCTAACCAGTTGGAGATGATTATCCAAGAGGGAGTGAACATTCACCGATTGGATAAAGGTTGTATTATCTTTAATGTGAATAAAGAGGACGGATACAAAATACTTTCCATCGATAGCAATCGTTATGACACTAAATATTGGTTAGAGAACTTTCTAAATGTCGATGCGTTAATAGACGATAATTTCTATACTAAAAAGTACTTAAAATTCAGCCAAGACTTTGCCAAAGATGTAATCTTGCCTGCTGAGGATAAAAAAGAAGAGGTTTTGTTTATGAACCGTGCGATTAATTACTTCGCTAAGAATGATGATTTTGAAGAAACCTCGTTTATGAATGAAGTGTTTGAAAATCCTGAATTAATACCAGAGTTTAAGCACTACAAAGTAGAGAAAGGACCTAAGTACCAAATAGAAGATGTATCAACCTTCCCGATTGTTAATAAGGCTGTATCGGATGTGCGCAAAAAAATTAAAAATGTGATTGATTTAGACACTAATATCCAAATACGTATGGACTTTATCAATCCAGAATCAGCTGATAAGTTTATTGAGAAAGGTTGGGACGAAGAAAAACAAATGTATTACTATTTGGTGTACTTCAATAAAGAACAAAAAAGCTAGATTTTAAATGGTAATAGCATAAAAAAAGAGTCTGATATCAGACTCTTTTTTTATGCTTGTATGTATCTTATACCTTCTACGAAAGATGTATAAACTTAAATTCAGTAAAGAAATTGTATTCTTCTTTAGGTCTTAACACTACATTATCGAACTGTGAATGTTTAGTAGCATCGGCATAACCTTGTGCTTCAAAACAAATCCCTCTGCTTTGCCCTATAGTTTTGCGATGAGGTGGTTGCAACTCAGGTAAATAATATCCTGCATAGATATGTAACACAGGATGATTGGTACGCACTTCCATTGCCAATGAACCTTCTCCGTTAGTAAGTGTAGCCATTACTTCCTCAGGAGCAATCTCACGTACAAAAGAGTTATCAGTATGAGCATATACCTTTTGCCCTTTTCGGTAATCCAAACGTGTGCCAGCCACAGGAGGACGCTCACCTGTAGGAGTAAAGAACCCTTCTTCTAACGGTACGTACTTATCGGCTTTTATTTGTAAGGTATTGTTAAGCACATCGGTATTGCTTTCATTGAGGTTAAAATACGTATGCTGAGTGAGATTTAAAATAGTAGGTGCATCGGTGGTGCCGTGATAATCAATGCGCAAACGGTTATCGGAAGTAAGCGTATAGGTTACACGCACGGTTACCTCTCCTGGGTAACCCTCTTCGCCGTCTTTAGAAACATATTGTAAGGTTACTGAAGAATTATCTTCTCCCCTATTTACTGCCACTACGTCCCAAAAGACACTATCAAAGCCTACTGAGCCTCCGTGTATTTGATTTTCTCCTAAATTGCAGTTCAATTGTATTTCCTTGCCATCGATAATAGCTTTTCCATACTTTATACGCCCTGCATTACGCCCTATAATCGCACCAAGATACGGATACTCTTTGCGGTAAGCCTCACTTACGTACTCTTCAAACGTGTCGAAGCCCAATACACACTCTACTTTTTTCCCCTTTACAGGCACTTTAATAGAGCTAATCACACCACCAAAATTAAGTACGGTTACTTCCATACCTCCCTTATTAGAAAGTACAATAGTTTGTAATTTTTCTTTATGATATTCTTTTTTCATCAATAATTATTTTTTTAGATAAAGATATTGAAATAATGCGAATCAAGAGTTGGATTGAGTTGTATGTAAATGAAGTATATTCATTAAAATATATTCACTTCAAACTCCAAGGCAATACCAAACTTTTCTTGCACTTGAGCTTTTACATAATTAGCCACTGCTAAAATTTCTTCACCTGTAGCTTCACCATAATTCACCAATACCAACGCTTGATGCTTGTGCACTCCTGCATCTCCTTTCCGATAACCTTTGAGTCCTGAGCGGTCTATAAGCCAACCTGCTGGCACTTTCACTTCGGTTTCATTTACTGGATAACAAGGAATTTCAGGATATTGCTGTTGTAGCTTTTCGTAATCAGTTTTTAGAATAATTGGGTTTTTAAAGAAACTGCCACAATTACCCAAAACATTAGGGTTAGGCAATTTACTTTCGCGAATGGTAATAATCGCATCGGACAACTCTTCGGGGGTAGGTTTAGTAATTCCTCGCTCTGAAAGAACTTGCTGAATAGCTCCGTATTGCGTGTGTAATTGGTGGTTCTTTTTAGTAAGTTTAAAAGTAACCGAAGTAATGATGTAATTGCCCTTCTCTTTCCCCTTAAAAATAGATTCTCGGTAAGCAAAAGCACATTCTGCATTTGTAAATATGCGTTTTTGCAGTGTATGAACCTCAATAGTCTCACAACTCTCCATTACATCTTTTATTTCCACCCCATAAGCCCCTATGTTCTGTACAGGAGTAGTACCTACATTGCCGTAGATCAGTGAAAGATTTTCAAGTCCGCCATAGCCCTGTTGTAAAGTATAACGCACAAATTGGTGCCAATTCTCTCCAGCTTGTGCTTTAAGCCATATGTATTCATCAGTTTCTTTTACAGTGCTAATGCCTTTAAGCAAAATGTGAAACACAGGTTGCGTAATATTTTTAGTGAGAAGCATATTGCTTCCACCCCCTAAAACAAATGGATTGTGATACTCTTGTAACGCACTGATGAGTTCCTCTTCGCTATGGATAGGAATATATTTTTCAGCTTGAACTTTAAGGTTAAAAGTGTTAGGTATTTGCATAACTTACGGTCTACTTACAAGTGCAAAGGTATGCAAAAAAAATGAATTAGCAAATGTGAAAAATTAGTAAATTAGCAAATGGAGATTGATGGCTTAGTGATAGGGTCACGAAGAAACGGAAGATAACGGAGAGGTTCGGAAGATGGTTGAAGGGGATTTTGGTGAAAAAAGGTTATTAGGAGAGTATGCTTAGCTTATAGGAAGCTTATACGAATCTTGGAAGATTGGTATACAATAGCTATGTAAATGATTAAAAATGAGGAG
>ERZ772772.2784-NODE-2784-length-10233-cov-8.094321_pt1 | contig 10233 bp, 6 predicted proteins | sample MGYA00511484_ERZ772772 | MGnify/ENA primary metagenome ERZ772772 (study PRJEB29015, sample SAMEA2737913) | human oral metagenome | biome: human oral; feature: human-associated habitat; material: dental | place: China | collected 2088 ... | reverse complement strand
GCTGGTCTTGCGCATCGGTGTAGTAGGTGCTGTTCAGGCAGCCGGTGGCGGCAAGCTGGGCGAGCTGTTGTTTGGGTGTCAGCGTGTAGGCGATGCCGCCAGCTTCATTATAGGCATCGGTTTTAGTAAAACGGTTTTTAATCGATTGAAACAAGGTAGTATTAGCCATTTTCATTTTCTTTCATATTGTTGGTTTGAGGCGTCCGAACTGTTTTAGCTTTGTTTTTCAGACGGCCTTGAATGGGTAGCAGTGTGGCGGCTAAAGATGAAGAGAAGCGTTTTTAACTGAAAGCTAATGTATTCTCTTCCAGGCATCCGCCTACTGCCGTAGGGCGACTAGATTTACTAGGATCATTCAGGTTTTAGCAGAAAAGGAATGTAATCCTAATGGCATTCACCCATAAGGGGTGGTACATTGGGCAACAAAGAGTGAAGAAATTTTTACGCGCTCTATCCTCTGAGCTACTCTGCCATCGTTGGCGGCAGAGACGGGATTCGAACCCGCGACCTCGCGCTTAGCAGGCTGTAATTCCTCCGGCATTTGCCGAATGCACCAAAAACGGTTTTTATATCGGTCCGCCTGAATATTTCAGACGGCCTCGAATGAGGGCAGCGTAGCAGATAAACATGAAGAGAAACGGTGTTAACGTGAAAGGTTAATGTACTCTCTTCAGGCATCCGCCTGCTGCCGTAAAAATAATATGGCACGCAACAAGTTTTTAAGGGAAACATGCCTTCGCTCTACCAGCTGAGCTACTCTGTTATTTTGGATAACAGAGGCAGGACTCGAACCTGCGACACAAGGGTATCCATGTTGTAGTTTCCCTAGGCATTTGCCTGCCATATTGGAAAAGGGTGGGCGACTAAATAAACAAGACGTTCAACGTCTATCAGACGAGACAGGATTCGAACCTGTTAATCCAAATGTAGTCTTGTTGGCATTCACCCTGTAACCACACAGCAACTAAATTTACGGAAAATTTTTCTCCGGTAACTGTATTTCCCGAAGCATCTGCTGTATCGTTACATTCACAACGTAGCCAACAGCGTGCCAAGAATAAAATTTTTATAAAAATAATTTTTAATTAACTGAATATAAAGAAAATATATTTTGAAGTAGCTTTTATCAGCAAGAAGCGTAAAATACTAAAAAATATATTTATAGATAGTTATATAGAAAATAGAATATAAAAGGATATATGATGAGATTCGATGATTTGGACAAACACTTGCGACAATACGAAACCGCTTATGATTTTTTCGTGCCGCAGGAAAATTTCATCGTAGTGCGCTTGGACGGGCGCGGCTTTACGCGGTTGACCAAGGAGGTTTGGCAGTTTGAAGCCCCGTTCGACATCCGCTTCCGCGACCTGATGGCGCACACCGTCCGCCATCTGATGCAGTGCGGTTTCAATGTGGCGTACGGCTATTCGGAAAGCGATGAAATTTCACTATTGCTGCGTCGAGACGACGATACGTTCAAACGCAAAACGCGCAAAATCATTTCGGTATTGGCTGGTGAAGCCAGCGCCGCCTTTTCTGTGGCGCACGGGCAACCTGCTGCTTTTGATGCACGGGTTTGCGTTTTGCCGAACGAAAAACTGGTGGTCGATTATTTCCGTTGGCGACACGAAGACTCATACCGCAACGCGCTCAACGCCCACTGCTATTGGATGTTGCGCAAGAAAGGAGAAAGCGTATCCCGAGCCACAGAAGCGGTCAGCGGTCTCACGCGCGCGCAGAAACATGATTTGCTGTTTGAACACAATATCAATTTCAACGAATTGCCCGCATGGCAGAAACGTGGCTTCGGCGTGTATTTTCAGACGACCTTAAAAGAAGGTTTTAATCCGAAAACTGACGAAACCGTACAAGTAAAACGCCAAATCCTGCATACAGATTTCGAGCTGCCTTTAGGCGATGATTACGGCGCGTTTGTCTTGGAAAGAATTGTTTAAATTGTTTAGAGGTCATCTAAAAATGAATACTGCCCCTAAAAAACAAGTCGCCATCAGCTTTCTCGGTACAGTGCTGGATAAAGGTTTCAATCAAGAGCGTTGGTTGAAATGGCGGCCGAACGTCGCCATGAATCAGCGTCAGGATTTTCATCTTGACCGTATGGAGCTGTTTTATGCGGAGAAATACCGCGAGCTGGCGGATCATGTAAAAGCCGATATTCAGCAGGTATCGCCGCACACAGTCGTCAATCTCGTACCTATGGAGCTGGCAAACCCGTGGGATTTCTCCGAGGTTTATACCAAACTGCACGACTGGGCGGCGATCTATCCATTTGATACGGAAGAAGAAACCTATCTCACCCACATCACCACAGGTACACACGTTGCCCAAATCTGCCTGTTTTTATTGGTGGAATCGCGTCAAATCCCCGGCGTACTGTTACAAACCGCTCCGCCCAAAAATCAAAGACGCAGCATGGAGGACGGCAATGTCGGCAGTTATGAAATCATCGATTTAGACTTGGCTCGTTACGACGTACTGGCAGAACGCCTTGCCGCCGTACGCGATGACGCAGTGCGCTACCTGAAAAGCGGCATCTCCACCCAAAACGCCGCCTTCAACCGCATGATTGCCGAAATCGAACAAGTCGCGCTCAACTCCCCTTCCCCCATTCTACTTTCCGGCCCGACAGGCGCAGGCAAATCCATGCTGGCACGCAGGATTTTTGAATTGAAAAAAGCGCGCCATCTGATTAAAGGCACATTTGTCGATGTAAACTGCGCCACTCTTCGCGGCGACGGCGCAGCATCTGCCCTGTTCGGCCACAAAAAAGGCGCCTTTACCGGCGCCGCAGAAAAACGTGAAGGCTATCTGAAAACTGCCGACGGCGGCGTATTGTTTTTAGACGAAATCGGAGAATTAGGCTTAGACGAGCAAGCCATGTTGCTCAAAGCCATTGAAGAAAAACACTTTTATCCCGTCGGCAGCGACAGCGAAGTCAAAAGCGACTTCCAGCTCATCGCCGGCACCAACCGCGACTTACGCCACGAAATCCGCGCCGGACGCTTCCGCGAAGACCTGTTCGCCCGCATCAACATCTGGAATTACCCACTACCCGCACTCGCCAACCGCCGCGAAGACATCGAGCCCAACGTCGAACACCAGCTCGCCCTAGCCTCGCAAGAACTCGGCCGAACCACCCGCTTCAACAAAGAAGCCCTAGCCGCCTACCTTGACTTTGCCCACTCTAACCAAGCACCATGGCGCGGCAACTTCCGCGACCTCGCCGCCAGCATCATGCGCCTGGCCACACTCGCGCCACAAGGCAGGATACAGGTAGAACAAGTCAAAGCTGAAATTGAACGCCTCAAATGGTTATGGTCGGAAGAACCCTTTTCAGACGGCCTCCTACATAAAAGGCCGTCTGAAAAAGCACAAGACTATCCCGATAAAATCGATTGGGACACATTGGATTTATTCGACAAGCTACAACTGCAACACGTCATCGACGAATGCCGCAAACATTCCAATATGGCCGCCGCCGGCCGTGCATTGTTCAACGTCTCCCGAACAGAAAGGGCAAAAGTCAATGACAGCGACCGATTGAGGAAATATTTACAGCGATTCGGATTAGAATGGGGAGATATTTAAGTAGAGTAGGCAAGCTAGCTCATTTTGATAGCATTATTTTCGTTAACATAAAAATTAACGCTCACTCCAACGTTTGATCGATTCACAAATCACTTCTTCGACTTACTTCAAAAATGCCGCATGATAGGCAATATGCTCACCAATAAAACTGGCGATGAAGTAATAGCTATGATCATAGCCTTTGTGGAAGCGCACATCGGCCGGTTGATTTGCCGCACGACAGGTTTCGATAAAATCTTCGGTACGCAATTGTGTTGGCAAAAACTCATCTTCCAAGCCCTGATCAATGCGCATACCTTGCACTTTATAGCCTTGTTGAATGAGCGAGCCGGCATCATATTGCTGCCATTTTTCACGATCTTTTCCCAAATAAGCAGAAAAGGCTTTCTCCCCCCAAGGCACGAGACTGGGCGACAAAATGGGCGAAAAGGCAGAAACACTTTGATAACGTTCCCGGTTTCGCAGCGCCAATACCAATGCGCCGTGTCCGCCCATTGAGTGTCCCATAATGGAACGTTTGCCGTTGGTAGGAAATTTTTCCTCAATTAGACTAGGTAACTCATTCAAAATATAATCATACATTTGATAATTCGTCGCCCAAGGCTGCTCGGTCGCATTAAGATAAAAGCCCGCACCTTGCCCTAAATCGTAAGCAGCATCGTTCGGCACTTGCTCTCCGCGAGGGCTGGTATCGGGGGCAACCACAATCACTTGATGTTCTGCCGCATAACGTTGAAAACCTGATTTGGTAATGAAATTTTGTTCCGTACACGTTAAGCCGGAAAGCCAATAAATCACACCAAGCGGTCGATTCTCCTGATTATCCGGCAAATAGACGGCAAATTTCATTTCGCATTGCAGCGTTTGGGCATGATGCGTCCAAACTTGTTGCGAACCGCCGAAAATTTGATGTTGTTCAATCAGTTTCATCTCGGGCCTTAGTAATGAATAACAGCGCGGATCGATTTACCTTCGTGCATCAACTCAAAGGCTTCATTGATTTGATCGAGTGTCATTGTATGGGTCACAAACGGTTCTAACTCAATGTCGCCTTTCATTGAATCTTCCACCATTTTCGGCAGTTCAGAGCGACCTTTCACACCACCAAACGCCGTACCTTTCCAAACGCGACCGGTCACCAACTGGAACGGACGAGTTGAAATTTCTTGTCCTGCACCCGCTACGCCTATGATAATGGATTGCCCCCAACCACGGTGCGCACTTTCTAATGCCTGACGCATTACATTTACATTGCCAATACATTCAAAGGTATGGTCAATGCCCCATTTATTGATGTCTAACAACACATCTTTGATCGGTTTATCGTAATCGTTCGGATTTAAACAATCCGTTGCACCAAATTGTTTCGCCAGCTCGAATTTTGAAGGATTGGTATCAATGGCAATAATGCGGCCCGCTTTGGCTTGACGCGCACCTTGCACCACCGCCAAACCAATCGCCCCCAAGCCAAACACGGCAACAGAGTCGCCTTCTTGCACTTTTGCCGTATTATGTACCGCACCAATACCTGTGGTAACGCCGCAGCCGAGCAAACATACTTGTTCGTGGTTGGCTTCGGGGTTGATTTTCGCCAGTGAAACTTCCGCAACAACAGAATATTCACTGAAAGTCGAACAGCCCATATAGTGATAGATCGGCTGACCTTGATAAGAAAAACGCGTCGTGCCGTCCGGCATTAAGCCTTTACCTTGCGTATCACGCACTGAGACGCATAAGTTGGTTTTACCTGAACGACAAAACTCACATTCGCCACATTCAGCGGTATAAAGAGGAATGACGTGATCACCTGGTTTTACGCTCGACACACCTTCACCCACAGCAACGACTACACCCGCACCTTCATGTCCAAGCACCACAGGAAATACACCTTCAGGATCGCTTCCTGATAACGTAAATGCATCTGTATGGCACACGCCCGTGTGAGTGTTACGAATTAACACCTCGCCTTTTCGAGGCATTTCTACGTCGATTTCCACAATTTGTAAGGGTTGATTTGGGGCAAATGCTACCGCCGCACGAGATTTGATGGTCGAATTGGTTTGTTTATTTTCCATTATTTTTTCCTTTTAATTCATTAATTAAAGTTATCTAGCCTAAGAAAGAGAACAACAGCTTATACTTTGGAATTAACTATAAAGCAAGCATTTTTGCAATTTTCGCTCCGGCGGTAGCATGATCGACTGATGGGCCACCATACAATCGGCGGTTAAAGGCTTCCGAATGTTTCCCTAAGTCATGAAGCTGTCCCGTTTGGCAGGCAATTTCCTGCGCACCGAAGAAGAGTAGCCTGCTTGGACGATATTTGAACATACAGCCACCCAAAGGCGGCTGACGGAATAGGTCGTCATAGAGTTCGTAGTTACTAGAATTTCAGCACACAGCCGCCCGAAGGCGGCTGGCACCGCCTGCTGCGCTGATGGTCGCGCCGGTACGCCCGTTTCAACACACAGCCGCCCGAAGGCGGCTGGGACGAAGATTTCATCCGTGCCGCGTCCATGCTTGCTGAAGTTTCAACACACAGCCGCCCGAAGGCGGCTGGGGAGAGATACAGAAAGTCCCCTGTTGATACGGACTGTTTCAACACACAGCCGCCCGAAGGCGGCTGGACCATCAAAATCAACGACGACAACACCCTGACCATCGTTTCAACACACAGCCGCCCGAAAGCGGCTGGAAAAGTGATTCAGGAAGAGGCAGGCTGGCGTGTTGTTTCAACACACAGCCGCCCGAAGGCGGCTGGACACTGGATCAAATCGAAACCGAATTCATTAGCAGTTTCAACACACAGCCGCCCGAAGGCGGCTGGAAAATAACGCATACGCACCCCAAGCGGTGTTTTGTGTTTCAACACACAGCCGCCCGAAGGCGGCTGGGCCATGCGCGTCAGTGCCTTGTGTCGCGTATCGTGGTTTCAACACACAGCCGCCCGAAGGCGGCTGGTTTGGTGCGCGCAGGAAAAAAATCATGGTTGGCCAAGTTTCAACACACAGCCGCCCGAAGGCGGCTGGACTGCGCGACAGGGGTTTGACGCGGCACCGACAGCGGTTTCAACACACAGCCGCCCGAAGGCGGCTGGAAATAATAGAAATAAAGATTCGGATTGGAGCAGGTTTCAACACACAGCCGCCCGAAGGCGGCTGGATCCTTTGTTAGATATGTACCATTCTGAATGACGAAGTTTCAACACACAGCCGCCCGAAGGCGGCTGGCCAAACATTCATATCTTTAATGTCATGACCTTCAGGTTTCAACACACAGCCGCCCGAAGGCGGCTGGGCCCCGGAAAGGGGCTTATCATGGCAACACAATCTGTTTCAACACACAGCCGCCCGAAGGCGGCTGGTTCGATCCGTCCAAATCCGACCGCGTGTTTATGGTTTCAACACACAGCCGCCCGAAGGCGGCTGGGCCCTCGTGGGAGAGGACGCGCTCAATGAATTGGTTGTTTCAACACACAGCCGCCCGAAGGCGGCTGGACTAAGAACCTGACCAGAATCATCACTCATTGGCTGTTTCAACACACAGCCGCCCGAAGGCGGCTGGATATTCCTGATGCTCAGACGGCTGATATTTCGCTGGTTTCAACACACAGCCGCCCGAAGGCGGCTGGTTTGATCGCCATGCCAATGTGCGCGCGGCGATGGTTTCAACACACAGCCGCCCGAAGGCGGCTGGCTGCGAAGAGACTGGCGAATCATTCGTCTTGGCAGTTTCAACACACAGCCGCCTGAAGGCGGCTGGCTTCATGCCTTCAAATACCCATTGCTTCTTCTCGGTTTCAACACACAGCCGCCTGAAGGCGGCTGGAACTGAATGTTTGTGCTTAAGCCAAACGTTTTGTGTTTCAACACACAGCCGCCTGAAGGCGGCTGGTCGCCTCGCCGTGGATGATGGCAGGGTATCGGTTGTTTCAACACACAGCCGCCTGAAGGCGGCTGGGATTGGCGGCGTTTATTGTTCCGACCGCCGTGTTAGTTTCAACACACAGCCGCCTGAAGGCGGCTGGCAAAACGCCTTTCCGATAGGTATTGATGCGATATGTTTCAACACACAGCCGCCTGAAGGCGGCTGGCAGGCGATGTATTGGGGCAGACGCTAGACAAGCTCGTTTCAACACACAGCCGCCTGAAGGCGGCTGGGCACACTATTGGGATGCTTTACAATACACTTAGCAGGTTTCAACACACAGCCGCCTGAAGGCGGCTGGCAAATACAGCAAAGAGGCAACCGAGCGCATCGAAGTTTCAACACACAGCCGCCTGAAGGCGGCTGGTTGGATGCTGTGAATGTATTTGACGGCGACTGCTCGGTGTTTCAACACACAGCCGCCTGAAGGCGGCTGGCCGTCCGGGCAGCCGATTATGACCCCTTCCGGTACGTTTCAACACACAGCCGCCTGAAGGCGGCTGGGTTTGTCCCCGTTGCCGTGTCTTCCAATGAAGCCGTTTCAACACACAGCCGCCTGAAGGCGGCTGGCATAAATCACGTCTTTTACATCAACATCAATGATTTCTGTTTCAACACACAGCCGCCTGAAGGCGGCTGGATAAGGCGGTCAAAGACGAAGCTGACCTGCAAGGGTTTCAACACACAGCCGCCTGAAGGCGGCTGGTCTTCCAAGTGCTACAAGTGCAATCACATTCACGAGTTTCAACACACAGCCGCCTGAAGGCGGCTGGCGGTGATGTTAGCTTGTTGAATCGCTTGTTTGCTGTTTCAACACACAGCCGCCTGAAGGCGGCTGGTGATTTGCATAGTCATGATATAGTTTCCTTTCGTGTTTCAACACACAGCCGCCTGAAGGCGGCTGGACGCTGCTATTCAGGAAGCATTGGTAGCGACTATTGTTTCAACACACAGCCGCCTGAAGGCGGCTGGACTTGAAAGCCAATTTATAAACCCTGATGAATACGAGTTTCAACACACAGCCGCCTGAAGGCGGCTGGCTCTTGATAACTCAACATCCCCGTCTGATAGACGTTTCAACACACAGCCGCCTGAAGGCGGCTGGCATACAAGACAAAACAGCCTGAAACGGTGGCAACGGTTTCAACACACAGCCGCCTGAAGGCGGCTGGTTGCTTACTTGATGGTGGGGGAAATTTTCATTTTGGTTTCAACACACAGCCGCCTGAAGGCGGCTGGAAAAAAAGTATTTATGAATCAACCGAAAACACTGGTTTCAACACACAGCCGCCTGAAGGCGGCTGGAAATTTATCAGATGATGATTTTGAATACCTGATGGTTTCAACACACAGCCGCCTGAAGGCGGCTGGTTTTAACCAAGGAAAGTGAAGATGAGCATTGAAGTTTCAACACACAGCCGCCTGAAGGCGGCTGGTTTCACGAGCGGTTATACGTTCTCTCACATCACAGTTTCAACACACAGCCGCCTGAAGGCGGCTGGGTCAACATTTGGGGAAAGCCGGTACAAATCAGCTATGTTTCAACACACAGCCGCCTGAAGGCGGCTGGGAAGCCGTAGTTGGTCGGTTTGGCGAAAATTGCCGGGTTTCAACACACAGCCGCCTGAAGGCGGCTGGGTCAAACAAAGCTGCGTTGCCGGTGTGGGTGTGGAAGTTTCAACACACAGCCGCCTGAAGGCGGCTGGCAATTTTCGCCGTCTCGTTTCTGTCGCCTCGCTCGTTTCAACACACAGCCGCCTGAAGGCGGCTGGTTTCCGTTGGCGCGGGTACTTTCCGCAATGAGGCGGTTTCAACACACAGCCGCCTGAAGGCGGCTGGTCATGTTCGACTGGCGAGCATATACGGAGTACATGTTTCAACACACAGCCGCCTGAAGGCGGCTGGATGGCATTCCAGATTGTTTACTTGATGGTGGGGGTTTCAACACACAGCCGCCTGAAGGCGGCTGGCGTAGAAATCCAAGCCGCCGCCATCATCGGCGCGGTTTCAACACACAGCCGCCTGAAGGCGGCTGGGTTTGGAGCGAGCGCGATTAACTGGGAATTGCTGGTTTCAACACACAGCCGCCTGAAGGCGGCTGGAGTCAAGGGCGTGGGAAATCCAAAAAGCACCTGACGTTTCAACACACAGCTGCCTGAAGGCGGCTGGCTTGTTTCATATACTGCCTGAATGCGTTTGACTTCAGTTTCAACACACAGCCGCCTGAAGGCGGCTGGCCTATTAACCCATCTCAGCAAACGATTAACCCAAGTTTCAACACACAGCCGCCTGAAGGCGGCTGGGAATATTTCAGACGGCCTTTGTAATCAAAAACAGGTTTCAACACACAGCCGCCTGAAGGCGGCTGGTGGGGCAGACGCTCGATAAGCTCGAAGGCGAGATGTTTCAACACACAGCCGCCTGAAGGCGGCTGGAAAAGATCTGACCAAATGGATCGGCGACATCAATGTTTCAACACACAGCCGCCTGAAGGCGGCTGGGACCGCCAAGCTACAAGACGCAACGCGCGGTACGGTTTCAACACACAGCCGCCTGAAGGCGGCTGGGGCAGTATATGAAACAAGCCGTCTTGAGATACCGTTTCAACACACAGCCGCCTGAAGGCGGCTGGCGCTGGCAATCGAAGGTATGAATAACGATGACTGGTTTCAACACACAGCCGCCTGAAGGCGGCTG
>ERZ772772.2783-NODE-2783-length-10234-cov-2.690932_pt1 | contig 10234 bp, 19 predicted proteins | sample MGYA00511484_ERZ772772 | MGnify/ENA primary metagenome ERZ772772 (study PRJEB29015, sample SAMEA2737913) | human oral metagenome | biome: human oral; feature: human-associated habitat; material: dental | place: China | collected 2088 ... | reverse complement strand
CGCCGAACACAGGCAGGCTCTCGCCGCGCCGCTCTTCGCTCTGCTTGACACCGTCATGGCACGCCTTACATAACGGCTGCCAGTTGGCACTATCCCAAAACAACGCCATATCCCCATTATGCGGCTTTATATGGTCAACCACCGTTGCAGGGGTAACACGTCCTTGTTGCTCGCAGTATCGGCACAAAGGATGGCGCAACAGATACGCGGCACGGGCTTTGCGCCAACGGCTGCCATACCCACGGCTCGCACTACTGCCTTTGCCATATCGCCAGCTTTTGGATTGCGACGGCTGCGTTTTCTTATCCGCCATCACGCTCACCATTTCCCCAGCGGGCATTGCTCGCCACCAATCAATACTTTGGCACGCACGAAGCAACCGCACTCGCCGCACCTATCCATCAACCCAATATCCGCCGATTCAGGCAACCCTTTCACGGCGCGGGTCAAATGTTCGCACCCTTTGCAAACCGCCAAGCGTTCGGCGGCAACATCATCTGGCGACTCATCCACGCCTACCGCCACCTTTACCAACCCAACCGCACCATGCGCGGCAGTCGTCAGCCAACCTTTGGCGCAACTATTGCAACCCATACACAACCCATCAAATTAAAATAAAAATAAGACAAAAATGTCTTGACAATAAGACACGTTTGTCTTATACTACACCCATCAACAGCAAGGAGTAGTAACCATGAAATACAGCGAGTTCCAGCGGTGGCTAATCAGCCAAGGCGTCCAGATAGACAAGACACACGGCAAAGGCTCACACCGAACCGCCATCCTAAACGGCAAAAGCACCACGTTCCCATACCACGGCAGCAAAGAAATCGGCGAAGGATTAAGGAGGAAGATAATGAAAGACTGGGGTTTGTAAACAAGGGGGGCTCAGCCCCCATGCCCCGCAGCCGCTATCCTTGCTACGACAACCTACTGACTCAAAGGAAACATCATGTACTATCCAGCCACATTTACCCCAGATACCAACGGCACGCTATTGGCGCAATTCCGAGACGTGCCCGAAGCCGCAGGCGTAGGGGAAACTTACGAAGAAGCATATCAGTCCGCATTGGACGGATTGGAAACTGCACTATTCTGTCTCTATATCCAACAGCGCCGCCCAATACCGAAACCAAGCGATATGCAAGCAGGCGAGCAAGCGGTTTACCTGCCCATTACCACGCAAGCCAAACTTGCCCTGTATAGCGAAATGCACACGCAGGGCATCAGCAAGGCGGAACTGGCACGCCGCCTGAACGTTAATCAAAAACAAATCGACCGTCTTTGGGATTTGAAACACAACACCAAAATGGACTTTATCGAACAGGCGGCGGCACAACTGGGTAAACGTTTTGAAATCGCCATCGCCCCATAAGACAAACCGCCCGAAACCTGTTAAACAGAGTTCGGGCGGCAAATAAACCAAGCCATTCAGACGCAACAAAAGCCCCTAAAAATGGGGCTTTTGCGCTAGCACAAATTCAAAACGTTTCGTCTATCCGCAGAAACGTCCCGAATATACATGAATTATAGCAAAAAGTCCGCTTTTGCAAATGCTTGTTGGCGGAATCTAAACGCCGTCAAAGCTGCCGAACTTGTCTATCCATGCTTGGTATTCGCGCGGGTAGCATTTCTGCCAGCTTGCGAACTCGCCATGCGCCGCCAATACCCGTGCTTTGGTGCTGCCAAATGCGATTTCGGAACGCTGCCTGTCCCGATTATCTGCGGCGTAGTCGTATATCCGCATAAAAGGCAGATTATGCAGGACATGGTACGCCCAAATATCGTTGCCGTTCCAGCCCGCCAATGGCAGGCATATATTCTCGCCGTTTTTCTTGGTGTACTCCTTGCCCCGCATTTTGAGCAGGCGGCGGCGGTTGCTGCTCTCATCCGCCCTCATGCCGACAAAATGGCCACGGATTCCGAGTGCTTCCTTGCCGGCTTCCACGGCGGCCAGAAAGCCGCGATTAAATTCCGCCACTGCCTTGTTGCTGTCTGCCGCACCTTCGCCGCCCAGGCCGTACTTGTCGTACATTTCCCACATACCGGGGCAATGCGCTTCCACATACCGCACATTAGGCAGCATGGCCAGTGTTTCGTCCCGCACGCGGTCATGGTCTGCCAGCCGTTCCGCCCAGTGCGGGTATCGGATGTTTAGGGCAGGGCAATCGTCCAACACGGACGCGGCCAAATGCAGCAGCACCACGCTGTCCTTGCCCCACGATACCGATACGCCGTAATCGGGGTGTTTTGCAATCAGTTCCTGCGCCGCCGCCACCTTGCGCTTAAAGGCGGCGCTCATGGTATGAGCCAAATAGCCCACACGCTCTAAATTATCCATCACAGTCATGGCGATATGCACTCCATAAACCGCGGCGCGTAATAATACGGCACCGTCCACCCTTTGCGGCCGCGAATGCCGATAATGCCTTTATCACGGGCATAGGGCAGTGGGATTGTCCGGTTGTTGGCAATCAGCATTTCGGGTTGTTTGTCGTCCATCGGTTCGACCACCCATTTCGCTACCCGTCCAAACCCCTGTGCCCCTTTTTTGCCAACATGGGTAATGTAGGGTAACAGACGTTCCAGTTCTTCTTGGTTTCCGATACAGGCGGCTTCCATGCGGTCACAGGCAATGGTCTGCATGGGCACACGGTATTCGCGGTTGCGCCCTGCTGTGGTATTGGCGTTCATTTTGGCGGCAAATTCCGCCTTATCCACAGGGTAGCGTTTGTGCCAATACTCCCGACCTTCGGCCTTGTCTCCGACCACGCGCAAATCGGTAGCCGCCCAAAGCGGATAGCCGTTGCTGTCCTGCCACAAAATCTCTAATGGCATTGGGAATACACTGTCGTTGTCAAAATGCAAATAGCAGGGGTGGGCGGCGGCAATCGCCGTGCCAATTAGTGCGTCCAAATGAATAACGCCGTCATTGCCCAACACTACGGGCGAAATCAGATGTGCCGTTACGCGCAGCAGCCGCTTGGGCATGGCTTCGTAGCGTTCGTCCACGTCCACAAAGCCCATGCCCTTTTTGGCATTGTTTTCACGCACGGTCGGCAGCAAGTGTCGTCTTATGCGCATAGTTTTTTATCCGTTCCCAATGTGCCATTCATCAGCCCTTCTTTCAGGCTGCCTGCATTGTCGGCGATGTATTGACGGTACAGGTCGGATGATGGCAAGTCATGCGATACGACCGCCATACGGCCACGCCCTTGTCGGCCCTGACCGCCGATAAAGCCTTGCCAGCGTTCCAGTGCGTAACCAAGCGCAGACAATGCCAGTTCGGGTGTGTGCGGGTCTAATACCAGCTCTACCACCAGTTTTGCGCCGGCCGCCAATGTTTCGTAGGTGTACAGCATCTGGTTGCCGCTGGCTTCGCCGCCTGTGCCGCGTGTACGGGTTTCTTCGCTGACAAGGTCATAGACGCTGATATTTTCTGCTTCCGCGCATAAGTCGGGAGCGATATATTTCAGCGCAGGCAGATATTCACGCGTTACCAGCCATGCGGACACTTTCAGACGGCTTTTGGGCAGGATAAAGCCATCGACCGCGCCGCCCAACAAATCGAGGTTGGGATAATTGCGTTTAACCATGTGGCCAAGCTCAATCTCATTGCTCGGTGCTTTACTACCCGCTGCCATGTTGCCGCCTGAAAATAGCAGATTGACGACCGCCTGCGGCAGTTCGCCGCGTTGCACGCCTAAATCCTGCATAAGGCCGTCGGCCAGCGTTTCACGGAACAGCACCGTCCGCAGGGCGTTTTCGCTGATAGACGGCACTTGCGTTGCAATACCGTTTACCAGCATGGCTTGGCGCATAAACAGCCGTACGTTGGTGGTATTGCCTGCATTGCTGGTATCTTGATGGGCAATCGGGGTAATGGCCTGTAAAACAATCGTGTATTTCATGATAATAAGTCCTCTTCTAAATCAGCTGCATCAACGTATTCGACTTTCGGTTTCTCTTCGGTATGCACCATACGCGCCAGCATAACAATGGCGGATGTCCGCATTGCCAAAATGCGGATAACTTCATGCGGCACTTCACAAGTCAGGCACTCTGTGATTTGGCCGTCAAATTTGCGCGGCGGCACACCCCACATCATGCGTCGCAGCAGGTTCGCCCAAAACTGCGATAGGCTGACTGACTGCACCGCAGCAATGCCCGTCCGCGCGGTCAATACGGCGTAGCGTTCAACGCCAGTAAAAAGCCCGCTGCCGTCCTTGCTGTTAAAACAATCCAGGGCTGTGCGGACAATCTGCACCGCTTCCCGTTCCGACTGACTCAATGTCGAGAGTAGGTTTTTGACTTTGCTCATCTTTCACTTTTCCTTTACTAATACCGCTTATTAACACGGCGGGGATAAATGCGGGGGTGCCGCGCCATTGCGCAAGCTGTTGCTCTATTGCGTAGGCTTGCTCTACGTTTTTGCTGAATTTGTTGAAATCATTGAATAATCCGCGGTAGCAGTTGGTTTTTGAAAACCCTAGCCGCAGGGCGGAAAGCACAACGTCGATAATCTGCAACAAATCCTGCAAATCGAACTGAACGGGTTGCGAAATGTCGTAATCCCCTGCGTGGACAAAAATGTTCGGTTTAGCTGCCGTGCCGGATACCATGCGCGGAAACAGGCGTGGCTTGATGTCCGTGGTCAGAATGCCGCAAACGGGCGTGTCGGGCGGTAGCTTTGTCAAATCGTAAATAGCCGATAGCCAAGGCCGCTTGTCCTCCACCACGCTGTCCAAGCTAATAACCAGCGTTTCGTATTTGTCGGGGGTAGCCAAGAAATTGCCCGGCTTGCCCTTTCCAGCCCCATACAGCCAAGCACACGCAGTGCAGACGTATTTGCCCCAACGCAAAAAATCTGCGTGGTTGCTGAATGTAGGGTTCTCGATTTCTTTGATATGCACCGCGTCGCCGTTGATGGCCGCGCCGCAACAGGCACAATGCCCATCTTCAATTTGCGATAGTTCAAATTTTGGCGGTTCGTAACCGCTGCCCGCATGGGCGATTTGTGTTGCCGTCAGCATTCACGCCTCCAATCTTTCCGCTTGTTTTTCGCCAATTACGCCGACTTCGCGCAAATGGCTGTCTGCCTTTAACCGCGCCTTATTCAGCAATCCGTTCAGGCAGCCTGCCACCTTGCCATAACGCCGATAAAACGCACCCTTGCTCAAATCGTATTTGTCTATAATCCATGTAGGGCGGGGGCGTGCCGTGAAGTGGTACTCAATCAGGTTGTCGCACAGCAGCGTGTCGATTTTCGGGTGCCGTTGCAGCACATACAGCGACAAGTCCACGATATTGTGCAAATCCACCGCGCCGTATTCCATTTCCACCACGGCCAGCTCGAAGCAGTCAAACAGCCGCTCCAACCTTGCCTGTATCATGGCGGCGTTGGCGTGCCATTCCGCCTGGGTAAGCCTGCCCCTGCCGCCGGTTACGCCCTTTGCTTCCACCCATTCGCATACCTGCGCCGTATTCCCCATCGGCTCAATACGCAACGCGCCGAAGCGGTACACATCGCGCAGGCACTCGTCTATGTTTCGATACATCCACACCCCTGTTCAGCCGGCCTTTACCAGCCCTTCTTTTTCCAAAATTACCAGCGTCCGCATCACGCCTTCCGCGAAGGCTTTTCCGCGTAATAAAGCTCAATAATCTTTTCTGCAGCCCCGTCCACAACAGTTTCGGCGTTCTCAAGGCCGCCCAATAACGACAATGGCAACTTCCCTGATTGGCGGATGAAGTAAGCAATCAACCATCGTTCTTCGCAACCGGAAAAATCCAAACGCTCCAACATATTTTTCAGCGTTCGTTCGGGCATCTTTTTCGCCCCACCTAAAATCATGGAGAAATATCTATACTCGACGCCAATCCGGGCTGTGATTTCGCATCTACTCATTCCCCAATCGGCTTGTTTAAGTTTGATTAGCTCTTTTAGCGTCATAGCGTTCCCTGTCATTCAAAACTCCCAAATAATGAAATTCCTGCGCCGCCCATGCTTGGATGAGGTTTTGGTAGTCGGTCATCTCGTCGTTTTTCACGATTAAGCCTGACCTGTTCATAACTGATACCACTATGCCAACTGCACACATCCTTCACTTCAACATCCCCCTTACCTGTTCCAACAATTCCAACTCCGTGCCGTATGCCTCTTCCCACGCCGCCTGCCCCGCGTGTATCGCCACGCCGTAGCCGCCCGTTCGGTGGTGGCGCGGGCACAGCGGAATCGTCTCGAAATGACTTGCCCGCTGCGCCATGCCCTGACCGGCGCGGATATGGTGGATTTCCGCCGCTGTTTTGCGGAAATACACATTGCGGCACACAATGCAGCCCAAATCCGCCACCCGCTGCAAATGCCTTTTCTCGTCTTTCGTCATCACATCTCCATATACTCTTCCACCGCCGCATCAAACGCGGCTTCGTCCTCAAATCCGTTTTTGCACAACAGATGCCAAACCACCGCGCGGCAGGCGGTATAAAACGCCTCAAATTCTTCCTGCCCCATTTTGGCAAAGCTGATGCTCTTGGCTTCTTTGCGGATTCCGTGCGGATTCTCCACCACGTCAAAATAACCCGCTTCCACCACCAGCCATTTGCGGAATTGCTCGATATCCGTTGCAGGCTGCCCAAACTTTTCCGCCCGCTTCACCGCCAATTCGTCCAGCGCCTCGTCCGCATAACGTTGCATCACCGCTTCGTTTGCGCCGGCCTGCCGCGCCATGTGGCGCACCACCCATTGCGTAACATCCCGCTCGTTGGCGCCAACCATGCCGCCCGACGGCTGCCAATACTGGAACGCGAAGGGCAGCAGGCCACCGAAGAACAGGCGGTGGTGTTGCAGGCTACGGTTGGACTGCTCTGTGATTTTGACCTTGTACGCCTTGCCCGTTTTCAGGCTGCCCTTAACCGCTTCGTCATATTCCGTCAGCGGCAAGAGTTCGCCTTTCTCGGTTTTAGCAACCGTGATTTCGAGTGCCATGTTTTTCCTTTCATGCAGCCTGCACATCCAGCGGCATTACTGTTACGTCCACATACGGCTCGCCGTCTGGCGCATACCGCTTGGATACGGACATATCCACCACCTGCTTGTCGTCGTGATAGGCAATTTCGTTCAAAGCGTCGCAGATGATTTTGCCGATATTGTCCGCATCGGGTTTTACAGTCGGGCGGATTTTGCCTTGCTGCGCCGCTTCGCGTTTTTTCTTGCCCCACGATTTCGGGATGGCGCAATGGGACGTGATACGCACCTGCACGGGGCAGTCGGCACCCGGCTTGGTGTATTGCTGTATCGCGGCGGCCTTCAATGCGGCTTCGCGGATTTCCTGCTCGTACTGCCGCGTTTCTTTCGGCGTGTAGGCGCGTCCCTGTTTGGTAAATCTCGGCCGCTGTTTGCCGCGCGGCTCGCCGTTCACTATGAATACGAGCCAATCTGTATCTTTCATTTCTGTCCCTCCCCAATCTGTTTCAAATACGGGTCAAGTTCCTGTTGGATTTTTTTCTTTTCCGCCTTCGTCTGCGCCTTCAGCAATGCAGCCTGCAATTCGGCAACGCGGCGGCGGTAGTATTCGGCGAATAGGTCATGGGGTGTTTCACTCATTTACCGCTGCCTTTCATCTGCTTTTGTCGCACGTTGGCGATATGCTGAACTTAATCCCATCCCAGCTCCTCCCTAAACGGCATCACACAAGGCAAATCCCACACGTCAGTCGACAGCGCAAACGTATCCGCGCAAACCACATGAATAAATCCCTTAATTCCGCACTCTTCTTCATAAACCGCTGCCAAATTATTTGCCGCCATTTGCGCCACTTCTCGGTCAATTTCAACCACCGCACAATTCGCTGCCAATCGGCGTTTGCGTTCGGGCAGCAAAGGCGCAAGCTGTAATAATCGCGCCGTGTAGATGCCTGTTCCGCCAAATGGGTCCAGCCACTCAATGCCATCATCAGGCGCGCGTCCATATTGCTGTTTCACTGCTTCAAGCGTACTGCGAATTTGAAAATCCACCACTTCGCAAGGCGTAACCACTACGCCGTCGCGCTGTTGCCGCCTCGCCGCCACCGATTGCTGATAAGTTCGCGCAATCGCTTCTTGCTCTAACTGTTTCTCTCTATCGCCGCGCATATCGCATCCGTATTCCAATTATTAAATTCCGCCATTTCTTTAACGGCATACAGTCAACCCAGCGCAAACAAACCGTTCAGCCCTTTGCGCTTCTCTTCCTCAATCTTTTCAATCATCACGTTTAAAAACTCTTGCATATCCACTTCTTCAAACAAAAACATTGGGAAACATTGTGTGCCGCTACCACATTGCCCCGCATCGGGCAAAGTATCGGAAATCAAACAAGAAAAAGGGTTTGTGCCGCCGCGACCTGGCACGCAAATTACTAAATTATCCATTCAGCTGCTTCACATACTTCACGCGCTTTGCCACCACATCATCCGCAGCAGCCTGAAACCGCCCGTTACTGCATTCAAACCGACAAGGGATAAACCGCCACGGTTCGCCTTTTTTGCATACCACCGAAGCCGATTTCCAGCTCCAATATTCCGCCGCCGCACGAAAGTCGGCGTGGCGGCAGGTCAGGCAGGTGTTTGTCATGCGGCACACCTCAAGCGTTTCACGCCCAATTTTGCCAACAGTGCGGCGGCTTCTTTCGCCCCATCTTCGCGCGACAGCGGCGGCAGTTTCGGTGTTTGTTCGGCCAACAGGGCGGCACGTTCGCGCCCGGCTTCGGCAGGCAGGTAGGGCAGCGCTTCGGCATGACTCAAACGTCCTTGTCCAACGGCTTCGCACACTGCCGCCGCCATCTGCTGTTTGTCCGTGCCGGCGGAAACCGTCCATTGCACTTTTGCCCCTGCGGGCAGTTTGTCGGCCATGCGCTCGTAGGCTTCGCGGAACGCCATGCGTGCGCCGGTCTTGTCGCCCATTGCCAGCAGTTCCGCCGCCCCTTGCCCCATTGCCAGCAGCGCGATTTCGGGAACGACGGCGGTACTGCGTTCATCCGCCCATGCGCCGGCCAATACGCCGAATGCTTCGTCTGCCGATACCAGCCCCGTGTCTATGCGCTGCAAGATATCCGCCAACGTCAGCCGCCCTTTCAGTTCGCGGCGGCAGCGGTTCAACGCGTTCAGCACGTCTTGCACGGCATAGGGCATCAGGTCTTTCACTACTTCCGCCTTTGCCGCATCGCTCCAAACCGTCCCCGTCATCTCGCAGGCCACGGTTACCGCCTTGTCCAGCATTTCCACCTTTTCCGCCAAAATCCGTTTGTTTTGCATGGTTTATTCCAATCCGTAGTGTTTTTTCAAAATGGCCAATGCGCCGTTGTGGCTTTCCAGATTTGCCTGCGTGTTTTCCGCCTGCCTTGCCCGCGTTTCGGTCATCTGCTGGCCTGTGGCGTAGTCGGTGGCAATCTGCTGGTAGGATTTCAGCAGCAGCCCGAATTCGTGCCGGCATTGCACGAACCAGCGCCCGTTGTGGGTCGGAAAGTAGGCGGCCAGCATGACGGCTTTCTCTGCCCCCACCAGTTTCACAAACTGCGCCACCTGCCCGCGTGTTTTGCGGTTGCTTTCGGGCAAAATACCGTATCGTCTGCGGTAGGCAGCGGCATAAGCGTTCCACGTCTTCACGTTGTCCGGATTGGCGCGGATTTTTTCGTCTGCGGTTTTTGGTTTGGCAGACTTCGGCGTTTGTGCTTCCAAAATTTCAGCTTCGGGTGCGGCGGCAATGCCGCTGCCTACCCATGATGGTTCTATCTGATGGTTAAATACTGATGGTTCTTCTTTATACGAAGGTGCAAAATTTGCAGGTTCGGAAGGTGCAAAATTTGCAGGTTCGGGGGAAAATTTTGCAGGTGCAGAATTTGCAGGTGCAGAATTTGCAGGTTCAGGTGTGTAGTTGCCCAATGTGATTTGATACAGGTCGGATTTCCGGCGTTGCGTATTTTGGCGGCGCTCCCTGCTCACAATGCCGTGCCGTTCCAACCATTGGATATGACTGATAACCGTCCGCTCGCCCATGCTGCATTTCTGCGCCAACTTCTCTTGGCTCGGGTAGCAAACGCCGTCATCGTTGGCATGGTCGCACAATGCCAGCAGCAGCATTTTCTGCCCCATCGGCAAATCCATATCCCACGCCGCACTCATCAATTTAACGCTCATACCGCCATCTCCATGCGCTTAAACTTGTCCAAAAAATACATCTGCCCCTTGCCGGTTAC
>ERZ772772.2782-NODE-2782-length-10236-cov-3.387192_pt1 | contig 10236 bp, 5 predicted proteins | sample MGYA00511484_ERZ772772 | MGnify/ENA primary metagenome ERZ772772 (study PRJEB29015, sample SAMEA2737913) | human oral metagenome | biome: human oral; feature: human-associated habitat; material: dental | place: China | collected 2088 ... | reverse complement strand
GAAGGGGAGATCCATGCATTTTTGTCGATGAGCGATGAAACGGCGTTGGAGAGGGCGGCAGAAGTAGATAAAAAAATTGCTTCAGGAGAAAGGATTTCTGAACTGGCAGGGATTCCCGGGGCAATTAAAGATAATATGTGCATTAAGGGACAGCCCTGTACAGCTGCATCGAAAATGCTGGAGAATTTTATAGCTCCTTATAATGCTACAGTCATTGAAAAATTAGAAAGCTGTGACTATATTTCTCTCGGTAAATTGAATATGGATGAATTTGCTATGGGGAGCAGTACGGAGTGTTCTTATTTCGGGCCTACCCATAACCCCTGGAATCTGGAAAGTGTTCCCGGCGGTTCCTCCGGCGGCAGTGCGGCGGCAGTAGCTGCTAATGAAGCAATTTGGACTCTTGGTTCTGATACCGGCGGATCCATCCGGCAGCCTGCTTCTTTTACCGGGATTGTAGGTCTTAAGCCAACGTATGGTCTTGTTTCCCGCTATGGGCTTTTGGCATTTGCTTCGTCACTGGACCAGATCGGCCCGTTGACCAAGGACGTGACTGACGCAGCTATCGTTTTAAATGCTATTGCGGGTTACGACCATCGGGATTCCACGTCTATCCGTATGGAAAAGAAGGATTACAAGAAAGCTCTTATAAAAGATGTAAAAGGATTTCGTATCGGTGTGCCCCGAGAATTCTTCGGTGAAGGAATCGGGGAAGAAACAAAAGAAGCAATTAAATCGGCGCTTGCTTATTATGAAAAAGAAGGGGCTGAAATCGTGGATGTTTCCATTCCTCATATTACCAGCGGTGTAGACGTGTATTATATCATTGCACCGGCAGAAGCAAGCTCTAATCTGGCGCGTTATGATGGTGTTGGATTTGGCTACCGCTCTCCGGGAAGAGATATTGTGGATATGTATATAAAAAGTAGGAGCACGGGATTTGGTGAGGAAGTTAAGCGTCGTATCATGATTGGCAACTATGTACTTTCTGCAGGTTATTATGACGCGTACTACCTGACTGCGCTGAAAGTCCGCACTCTTTTAAAGCGAGAGTTTGAAAAAGCCTTTGAGCAGTGCGATATTCTTGTAGCACCTTCTGCATCGGGAACTGCTTTTAAATTTGGGGCTTTTTCAGATCCTCTAGCATTGTATATGGAAGATATCTGTACGGTACCGGTTAATCTGATTGGTGCACCGTCTATCAGTATTCCTGTCGGATTTAAAGATGGTATGCCCCTTGGCATGCAACTTATCGGACCGACGCTTGGAGAAGAAAAGATTCTGCAGGCTGCTTATACGTTTGAACAGGATCATCCTGAATTTACGAAAACAGCGCCGAAAGGAGAGTTTGAATGAAATACGAAGTTGTCATTGGTCTTGAAGTCCATACGGAGTTGAGAACAAAAACAAAAATTTTCTGCGGCTGTAAAACTTCTTTTGGCGCAGATCCCAATACAAATGTATGTCCTGTATGTCTTGGTCTTCCCGGGGTGCTTCCTGTCTTGAACAGAAAGGTGTTGGAATTCGGTGTAAGAGCAGGATTGGCTTTGAATTGTGAAATCGTCCGGTTTAGTAAGTTTGACAGAAAAAATTATTATTACCCGGATCTGCCGAAAAATTTCCAGACATCTCAGTTTGATCTGCCGATTTGCGGTTCCGGATTCCTTGACGTAGAAGTAGAAGGAAAAAAGAAGCATATTCGCATTACTCGTGCTCATATGGAAGAAGATGCCGGTAAATTGGTGCACCATGGCAATTCTATTACAGATTCTGACTATTCTTTGGTAGATTATAATCGCACGGGAACACCGCTGTTGGAAATCGTTTCTGAGCCGGATATGCGTTCTGCGAAAGAAGCGGTAGCTTACATGGAAAAGTTGCGTGCGATTCTCCAATATGTGGGAATCTCCGATTGCCGTATGGAAGAAGGCAGTCTTCGTTGTGATGCCAATGTTTCTGTTCGTCCTATCGGGCAGAAAGAACTGGGAACAAAGACAGAAATTAAAAATATCAACTCTTTTAGGGGCGTTGAAAGAGCTATTGAATATGAAGCACTCCGTCAGGCGGAACTTTTGGAAGAAGGAGGAAAGGTTATTCAGGAAACAAGAACCTGGGATGAAAAAGAAGGCATAACAAAGAGCATGCGTTCTAAGGAAGAAGCTAATGATTACCGCTATTTTCCCGAGCCGGATCTTGTGCCGTTTACAGTGAGCGAAGAATATATTGAAGAAATACGGAAAACACTTCCTGAACTTCCTGATGCAAGAAAAGAAAGATATATGGAGGATTTCAGCCTTTCCGCTGAAGACGCGGTTATGATGACAAATGATAAGGGTCGGTCGGATTATTTCGAAGCAGTTGTTAAAGCAGGAGCCGATCCTAAAGCTGCTGTAAACTGGTTGATGGGAGAGTTTGCGAGCCAGTTATCCACTGATGGGATTGAAATCGCAGCGGCTCCGGTTACTGCTGAAAATCTGGCAGAACTTCTGACGTTGGTTAGTAAAGGAACTATTTCCGGTAAAATTGCGAAAAAAGTTTTTGCGGACATGTGGAAAGATGGCGGTACGGCGGAAGAAATTGTTAAAACAAAAGGTCTTGTTCAGATTAGTGATACAGGCGAATTGGAGAGATTGGTCGCAAATGTTATTGCTGAACATCCCCAGGCCGTTGCTGATTTCAAGGCGGGAAAAAAGAAAGCCGTGGGGGCTCTTGTGGGACAGATTATGAAAGCAACGAAAGGACAGGCTAATCCGCAGGTGGTTAATCAGCTTCTTGATAGGAAATTGTCTGAATTATGAATGAAAACAATCAGGCTGAAGTAAGAGAAGAACCGCGTGTCATGTCCCCAAATGATGTAAATGACTATAGCGGGCTGACATTGAATGAGCAGGGAGAGCAGGAAGAACGGTCTACAAAAGATTCTTTCGTCCATATACATACGATTCGTATTCATGAATTGCCATGGTGGAAGAAACTATTGGGGGTTTTAGGAATTGCCGCGTTTATATTGCTGGGATTGGTATTGGTGTGGTTGTTCTTTATCTATGGTGCTGTTATTTTTATCACGGGTGCAATAATCTATTTAATAAGAAAATATCTTTTGAAATAAATGAAAAGCGGGTGTCAGAGGAGCATCCGTTTTTACTTGCTTATATACAGTATCGATAAAAAACGATATAATGATAGAAAATATATTTTATATCATATGTAAAGTTTGGAATTTAGAGGGATAAATTATATGGGGAATGCCAAAATACAAAGACAATATATAGGAAAGATGATACCTTTCAGGTTGTCAGCTCCTTTTCAGCCTATGGGGGATCAGCCTAAAGCGGTAAAGTCGTTGACAAACGGCTTGAGAGATGGACACTGGGCGCAGGTTTTGCTTGGTGCTACAGGTACAGGAAAAACTTTCACGATGGCAAAAGTGATTGAAGAAATGCAGCGTCCGACACTGATTATTTCTCCCAATAAAACTTTGGCAGCACAGACTGCTAGTGAATTTAAAGACTTCTTTCCTGATAACGCGGTGTATTATTTTGTAAGTTACTATGATTATTTTCAGCCTGAATCTTACATACCGCAGACAGATACATATATAGAAAAAGATTCCTCAAGGAACGAGGAGATTGATCGTCTTCGTCATTCTGCGACAATGGCTCTTTTTGAAAGGCGCGATGTTATTATTGTGGCGTCCGTTTCCTGTATTTACGGATTAGGAGATCCTGAGGATTACAGTACACTGGGATTGTCACTCCGGCCTGGGGAAGAAATCACGCGGGATCAAATTCTCTTGCGCTTGGTAGATATGCAGTATTTGCGGAATGATCTTAATTTTACTCGTGATACGTTCCGTGTAAGAGGTGATACGGTTGATGTATTTCCTGCATCTTCAAATAATACGGCGGTGCGGATAGAAATGTTTGGAGATGAAATTGATTCGTTGTCCGAGTTTGATGTCTTGACAGGTGCTATCGTGGCGGAACGGGATCATATCGGTATATTTCCTGCATCCCACTATGTAACAACTTCCGGGAAGTTGAAAAATGCCATTACTAAAATTAAGGTAGAGCTGGAAGAGCGCCTGAAGGAACTTCGGGGGCAGGATCGTATTTTGGAAGCACAGCGTCTTATGCAGCGGACAAATTATGATTTGGAAATGATGCAGGAAGTGGGATACTGCTCAGGTATCGAAAATTATTCGCGCCATATGTCGAATCGCAAACAGGGAGAGCCTCCGTATACACTGCTTGATTATTTTCCTGATGACTATATGATCATGATTGATGAATCTCATATTACGGTTCCCCAGCTTCATGCCATGTACAACGGAGATCGGTCGCGAAAACATACGCTTGTGGACTATGGATTCCGTTTGCCTAGCGCGTTGGATAATCGTCCTCTGACTTTTGAGGAATTTACGGATAGAATCAATCAGATTATTTATGTTTCCGCTACGCCGGGCCGTTATGAAATGGGCGTACAGACAAATATGGCTGAGCAGATTATTCGTCCCACAGGTCTGTTGGATCCCAGCGTAGAAGTCCGTCCCATCGAAGGACAAATGGACGATTTATTGGGGGAAATTTATAAACGGGAAGCAGCCAATGAACGGGTTCTGATTACTACGTTGACGAAAAAGATGGCGGAAGATTTAACAGATTTTCTAAATGAAGCAGGAGTGAAAGTCAGATATCTCCATTCTGATGTGGCGACAATTGAGCGAGCGGAGATTATCAGGGATCTCCGTGCCGGTGAGTTTGATGTTCTCGTAGGAATAAATCTTCTTCGTGAAGGACTGGATATGCCGGAGGTTTCTTTGGTGGCTATTTTAGACGCTGACAAAGAAGGATTCTTACGTAATGAAACATCAATGATACAGGTTATCGGCCGTGCGGCGAGAAACGCTCATGGACATGTTATCATGTATGCGGATCGTATGACAAAATCCATGAAATATGCGATTGAGGAAACGAACCGCAGGAGAAAAATCCAAGAAGATTATAATGCGGAACATCATATCGTCCCGAAAACAATCCATAAAAAAATAAAGGATTTAATTGAACTTACTAAAATCAGTGAAAAAACAGAAGAGTATGGAAGCAGGGGGAAGGCGGTTGAAGACCTGTCTGATAAGGAACTGTATAATCTGATGAAGAATGCTGAACGGGATATGAAGCGGGCGGCAAAAGCGATGGAGTTTGAAGAGGCTGCCTTGTGGCGGGATCGGCTTGCCGGACTTCGCCAGCAGTGGACCGAGAGATACGGTTCCCGTGCGGATTCGGCTTTGAAACGCCAGGAAAGTCAAAATAAAAGAATTAATCGTCCTCGCAAAAAGAGGATATGAGATAATGGAAGGACAATTATGGAAAAAGGAATTGTTATACAAGGGGCAAGACAGAATAATTTAAAGAATATCAATCTGACACTCCCGAGAAATAAATTGATTGTATTTAGCGGTCTTTCGGGCTCAGGAAAATCTTCTCTTGCTTTTGACACAATTTATGCGGAAGGACAGAGGAAATATGTAGAATCGCTTTCCGCTTACGCACGACAGTTCTTGGGACAGATGAATAAACCGGATATTGATAAAATTGAAGGTTTATCTCCCGCTATTTCTATTGATCAGAAATCAACAAGCCACAATCCGCGTTCTACAGTAGGAACGGTTACGGAGGTTCATGATTATCTCCGCATGCTCTACGCCCATGCAAGCCGTGCTTTTTGTCCACATTGCGGCAAACCGATTAAGAGGCAGACGACAGATCAGATTGTAGACTCTCTGATTGATTTGGGAGATCGCACCAAATTGATGATTCTTGGGCCTGTGGCGGTCAGTCAAAAGGGTACGCATAAAAAGCTTTTGGAAGAATTGCGGAAAGAAGGATATGTCCGTGTGCGTGCGGATAATGTACTGTATTCTCTTTCTGATGAAATTGTGCTTGAGAAAAATAAAAAACATACCATTGAAGTCGTGATAGACAGAATCATTATTAAGGAAGGGATTGCCAAGCGGTTGACCGATTCCGTAGAAGCGGCACTCAAATTAGGGGATGGCATGATGATTGCCGCCGTAATAGATGGGGACGATTACATTTTCAGTTCCCATTTCGCCTGCCCTGATTGTAGTATTTCTTTACCGAAGCCGGTGCCGCGGATTTTTTCTTTCAATAATCCTTTCGGTGCCTGTCCTGCGTGCATGGGGCTTGGTTCTTCTTTGGAGGCGGATTTTAACAGGATTATCCCCAATCGGGAGATATCTTTCCGTTTGGGGGCAATTAAGCCGTTTCCTTATAACAGGGATACCTGGCTTTACAGACAACTTGACGCCTTTCTTGAAGGTTACAAGCTTACCATGGATTGCTGTTATAATGATCTGCCGGAAAAAGCGAAAGTGGAATTCCAGCAGGGAGGTGCTGACCTGTTGGCGTTCAGTTATACGAACATGGAGGGGGAAACTAAAGAATACCACCGCGCTTTTGAAGGAATCATTCCTATGACAAAAAGGAGATATGAGGAGGCGTGGACAGACAAGATGAAAGAAACGCTTTCCAATTTTCTGATTGAAAAGCCGTGTCCTGTTTGCCACGGGGCCCGTCTTCGTCCAGAAAGCCTTGCTTTTCGCGTAGGTAATAAAAATATAGCGGAAATTTCCGATATGGCTGTATCGGATCTTTTACCATTTTTTGATAATCTTGATCTGACGGAAACGGAAAAAATCATTGCGGAACAGATTCTTCATGAGATTCATAACCGTCTTACCTTTTTAATCAATGTAGGATTGGATTATCTTACTTTATCCCGTACGGCGACTACACTTTCCGGCGGGGAAGCACAGCGGATCAGGCTGGCAACACAGATCGGATCCGGCCTTGTAGGCGTTCTGTATATTCTCGACGAACCTTCGATTGGCCTCCATCAGAGGGATAATGATAAATTACTGGATACACTGAAAGGGATGCGGGATCTGGGCAATACGCTGATTGTTGTGGAGCATGATGAAGATACCATCCGTGCAGCCGACTGGATTGTGGATATCGGTCCAGGCGCTGGCGAACAGGGCGGCCGTGTAGTGGCGGAAGGAACGCTTGAACAGGTGAAGGCAGTAAAAGATTCTTTAACCGGGCAATATCTGAAAGGCAGCCGATATATTCCTTTGCCGCCCAAAAGACGCACCGGGAACGGAATGTCCCTTATAATTAAAGGTGCATCGGAACATAATCTGAAACATATTGATGTAAGGATTCCTTTAGGGGCGTTTTCCGTAGTGACAGGAGAATCGGGGTCAGGAAAAAGTACTCTGATTAATGAGATTTTATATCAGGGATTATCTAATATAAAAAATCGTACTTCTTATGGAAATGCCGCTTTTGAAGCGATTGAAGGCGCGGAATATGTGGATAAGATCGTTAATATAGATCAGCAGCCTATCGGTAGGACGCCCCGTTCCAATGCGGCGACCTATACAAGCCTTTTTAGTGATATCCGTGAACTGTTCAGCCAGACTTCGGAAGCAAAAATGCGTGGATATAAGCCGGGGCGGTTTAGTTTCAATGTAAAAGGCGGACGATGCGAAGCCTGCCATGGTGACGGTATTATAAAAATTGAAATGCAGTTCCTTTCAGATGTCTATGTACCTTGTGAAGTGTGCCATGGTGCAAGGTATAACAGAGAGACATTGGAAGTCCGTTATAAAGGGAAAAATATTTCTGATGTACTTAATATGACGGTGGATGAGGCAATTCCGTTTTTTGAGAATCATGATAAGATTTTGCGTAAACTGCGGACTTTGCAGGAAGTGGGAATCGGATATATTCATCTGGGACAGCCTGCTACAACCATGTCCGGCGGTGAAGCGCAGCGTGTGAAACTGGCGACGGAACTCATGAGGAGAGATACGGGAGATACACTGTATATCCTTGATGAACCGACCACAGGACTTCACAGTGAAGATATTCGAAAATTACTGGTGATTTTACAGAAGCTGGTAGATCAGGGAAATACGGTAGTCGTTATTGAGCACAACCTTGATGTGGTTAAAGTGGCGGACTATATTATCGATTTGGGGCCCGAAGGGGGAGATAAGGGCGGAGAAGTAGTAGCTTTTGGTACTCCTGAGGAAATCTGCAAAGTCAAACGCTCCTATACGGGGCAGTACTTAAAACCTGTTATAGAACGGACCAGGAAATTGATGAAGGAACATCATGGAGACGATTAATACATTAATACGGGCAAAAGTAGATGCGTTGCCTGATTCTCCCGGCGTATATCGTTGGAAAGATAAAGACGGACGCGTTATTTATGTAGGGAAGGCCGTCAATTTAAAAAACAGAGTTCGTTCCTATATGAGGGAAGATAAGAACCGCTCTCCTAAAGTGGCAGCCATGATCCGTCATGCAGCGGATTTGGATATCACCATGACGGCAACAGAGATGGAAGCTCTTATTTTGGAATGCAATCTGATTAAAGAACTGCACCCGAAGTACAATATTTCCCTCCGTGATGATAAATCTTATCCCTATGTGAAAATCACGGTTAATGAAAAATGGCCGCGTATTCTTGTGACAAGAAATATCAGAAGAGATGATGGTGCTAAATATTTCGGCCCTTTTACTGATGTAGGGAGTCTGCGAAAAACGTTGAGTCTTATCCGCAGGCTGTATCCGATTAGGACCTGCCGGAGTATGAAGGTCAGCCGTCCATGCCTTCAATACCATATGAATCTGTGCTGTGCTCCTTGCTGGAATCACTGCACAGAAGAGCAATACCATGAGTATGTAGTAAAAACCTGTGATTTATTTGAAGGGAAAAATACGGAGCTTGTAAAGGCACTGCAAAAAGATATGGAGTCGGCATCGGAAGAAATGAATTTTGAACGTGCGGCGGTGCTCAGGGATCAGCTTCATGCTGTACAGAGTGTGCAGCAGAGGCAAAATATCGTTTCCAAAGAGGGTGATTTTGATGTGGTGGGGATGTCACGTCTTGATGAACACGCCGGTTTGGAAATTTTTTATATCCGTTACGGGAAAATGGTGGGGAAAGAAAATCTCAGTATTCCCGACAGTCTTCATGAAACGGATGAGGATATTATCGCGGCATTTATTAAAAATTTTTACGGTGCGAATCCATCTTCTGTACCGAAGGAAATCATACTGCCGATTTTGCCGCAGGAATCATTGCTTTTAACTGCGTGGCTGTCAAAACTTCGCAACGGTGATGTCAAAATATATGTTCCTGAACGTGGATTTAAGCGCAGATTGAAAGACATGGCGCAGTCTAACGCTGCGAAATACTTGGCGGATAAAAAATTACAATGGGAATATCAGGATGCCCGTGAACAAGGCGCTGTGAATAAATTGAAAGAACTGCTCCATTTGCCAAAGCTGCCTGAACGGATAGAATGTTTTGATATTTCTCATAATCAGGGTGCCGAAACTACAGGATCCATGGTTGTATTTGAAAGCGGACGCCCCAATAAAAAGGAATACCGCAGATTCAAACTGCAGTCGACTCAGGGGACGCCCGATGATTTCAAGTCTATGGCAGAAGTTATGGCACGGAGATATGGTATAGAAACCAAGTGGCCAAGACCGGATTTGATTGTTCTTGACGGCGGCAAAGGCCAGCTGGATGCTGCGCTTCCGGTGATCCGAAGCTGTGGAATTGATACACCGGTCATTGGCCTTGCCAAGCGTATGGAAGAAATCTATGTGGAAGGGCAGACGGATCCGATTATCATTGATCCGCATGAGCCGGCGCTGCAGTTCCTGCAATTTATTCGTGATGAAGCCCATCGTTTTGTTATCACTTATCATAGAAAGTGGACGACAAAAAGGAATACGGAATCCATATTGGATCATATTGCGGGAATCGGACCACAGCGTAGAAATGCACTGTGGCATGCTTTCCGTTCGCTTGATGAAATGCGGAATGCGACAGTGGAGGAACTTACCCGTGTGAAAGGGATGAATAAAACGGCAGCAGAAAATGTTTTCCGGTTTTTCAGGATGAAGAAGGACGAAAAACGAATGTTGGTGGAAGGATTTATTGATAGGGAAAGAGATGATTTATCGAAATTTTAAAAGAGATATTGAAGTAATATCTCTTGAGAAAGTGCTTTTAAAACCGGAAGTAAAAAAATGAAGAAATTGAGGGTTCCCATTTTTTGATTCGCAATGAAATGTTATGTAATAATACATATGTGACAAAAAATAAAAAAATAAGGGAACTCTTTTG
>ERZ772772.2781-NODE-2781-length-10238-cov-4.601296_pt1 | contig 10238 bp, 5 predicted proteins | sample MGYA00511484_ERZ772772 | MGnify/ENA primary metagenome ERZ772772 (study PRJEB29015, sample SAMEA2737913) | human oral metagenome | biome: human oral; feature: human-associated habitat; material: dental | place: China | collected 2088 ... | reverse complement strand
CTATATTTGCATTGTAGCACCTTGCTGCATCTAAGTCTTTGTCATTTGCAAAGACTATCTGGGTGGGTAGCTTTTCGTAGGTTCTCCCCATAAACTCAAATCCGCCTGTAAACCCGAGATCAAGCCCGCCACACCCAGAGAATAGGGATGCAACTTTAAAGGTCTTATTCATACGTTGCTTCTAACTTTACTATACTTGGTGGTGTGTTTATTAACACCTCCTTAGATACTTTCATCCGATATTTGAGAAGATCTATCCCTGTTTCTTTATCCTCTTGAAGAAGAGTTGTTGTCCTCGTGTTATTGTTATTGAGTCTCTAGGGAAGAGCCGTACAAAGATACAATGTTGATCTGGCATAAGCGAGGCATGGTGAGTTTGTTCTCTATGATCATTAGTGTGTACGGTATGGAGGCGCTTATCTTTAATCACTCTGTGATAAGGGAGGGGCTTTGGCTCCATAGGATGATAGCTCGTTGCTATATGCCATTGCGTGCGGAGGGGTGGTGTGAAGCTATATTGGTCGGTGGGTGGACCTATATAGGTCGTCGAGTGAAGCTATATAGGTCGCTGAATGAACCTATATAGGTCCACCCGTCGACCAATATAGGTCGCGAAAGCAACCAGTACTGGTCGGAACGGCGAGTAGTACTGGTCACTCATAGTAAGTAGTACTGGTCACGAAAGCAACCAGTACTGGTCAGAACGGCGACCAGTACTGGTCAAATTTCGTTGGCTGTGAGGTGTGTAGGGTGACGACCTCGGGAGGTGCTGTGATAGAGGTGCTTGAGAGGGATGGAGAAGGTGATGTGAGCGGGGCGAAAAATGGGGGTGGGTGGTCGGTAAATCGCCTTCTCGGGCGCGCGCGAGCATCTAAAAGGCCTTTATCTACGGGCAAAAAGGAAAAGTGGGGGATATTATGAAGAAATTTTAAGATCTTTGTAGCGCAAATCCATAGGTTCTATTATACCCAAACAAGCAATAATGATTAAGAGTGCACTCCAGCAGGCTCGTAGTAAGTACAGCCCCAAGCTCCCTAAGGCACTGGAAGGTGGCGTGAAGACCGTCTTCGGTGCAGCTACGCAGAGCGTCAGCGATCAGGAAGCTATCGCCAAGCTTTTCCCTAACACATACGGTCTCCCCAAGCTCACTTTCGAAGCTTCGAGCGAGGCTACCTCTGGCACGCCCATCAATGGTGGTGTCATCCTCTCTGGCGGTCAGGCTCCTGGTGGACACAACGTCATCGCAGGCCTCTTCGACGGTCTGAAGAAGATCCATCCCGACAGTCGTCTCTATGGCTTCCTCATGGGTCCTGATGGTCTCGTACAGCACAACTACATCGAGCTGACGGCCGACATCATCGACGAGTACCGCAATACCGGCGGCTTCGACATCATCGGCTCTGGCCGTACGAAGCTCGAGGAAACGGCTCAGTTCGACAAGGGTCTTGAGATCCTCAAGAAGCTCGACATCCGTGCGCTGGTCATCATCGGTGGTGACGACTCCAACACCAACGCTGCAGTCCTCGCAGAATACTACAAGAGTATCGGCGCTCCCGTCCAGGTCATTGGTTGCCCCAAGACCATCGACGGTGACCTGAAGAACGAGCAGATCGAGACCTCCTTCGGCTTCGACACCGCTACGAAGGTCTACGCTGAAGTCATCGGTAACATCCAGCGCGACTGTAACTCTGCCCGCAAGTACTGGCACTTCATCAAGCTCATGGGCCGCTCTGCTTCGCACATCGCCCTCGAGTGCGCCCTGCAGGTACAGCCCAACGTCGCTATCATCAGCGAAGAAGTAGAGGCTAAGAACCAGACCCTCGACGACGTAGTCACCTACATCGCTGAGGTCGTAGCCGCTCGTGCTGCTAAGGGTGAGAACTTCGGTACGGTACTGATCCCCGAAGGTCTTATCGAATTCATCCCTGCCTTCAAGGCGCTCATCGCTGAGCTCAACGACTACCTCGCACACCACGAGGCAGAGTTCCGCGCTGTCCCTGCTGACGAGCAGCGTGCCTATGTCGCTGAGCACCTCAGCGCTGCTAACTCAGCTCTCTACGCCAGCCTGCCCGCTACGGTAGCTCGCCAGCTGACGCTCGACCGTGACCCCCACGGCAACGTCCAGGTGTCGCTCATCGAGACGGAAAAGCTCCTGGCTGAGATGGTCGCTACCAAGCTCGCTGCTTGGAAGGAAGAAGGTCGCTTCACGGGTAAGTTCTCTCCCCTCACGCACTTCTTCGGCTACGAAGGCCGCTGCGCTATGCCCTCGAACTTCGATGCTGACTACTGCTACGCCCTCGGTCGTACGGCTGCTTGCCTCATCGCCTCAGGTGTGACGGGCTACATGAGCTCTGTACAGAACCTCACGGCTCCCGCTACTGAGTGGATCGCTGGTGGTATCCCCACGACGATGATGATGAACATGGAGCGTCGTCATGGCGAAATGAAGCCTGTGATCCAGAAGGCTCTCGTAGACCTTCAGGGCAAGCCCTTCGCTTACTTCGTAGCTAACCGTGCTGAGTGGGCTAAGGATACGTGCTTCATCTACCCTGGGCCCATCCAGTTCTACGGTGATCCCGAGCTCTGCGACCAGCCCTCACGTACGCTCTCTCTCGAGCAGGCTAAGTAAGCCCTGAGGCGCACACCTCTATACAAGGCGTGCCCGCACCTGACCCCGTGAGGTCGGTGCGGGCACGCTCGCTTTATAGAGTGCTGTGGAGTAATCTTTTTGTTGCCGTAGATAATATCCGCACCTTTACCTACGTTATAATTACGATATATCAACCCACAAACAACTAAAAGACTCATGCAAGAAAAAGGTATCTTCGAGTATTTCAAGGAAGGTGTAACTCTTAAGTACATGGATTTCAATGGCCGTGCACGTCGCCGTGAATACTGGAGCTATGCGCTCTGCGCCTTCGTCATTGGCTTTGTAGCTGGCCTCATTGATGGCCTCATCGGTCTTCACAGCATCCTCTCATCTATTGTAGGCCTTGCCTTCCTCCTCCCTGGTCTCGCGATCGCTGTGCGCCGTCTCCATGATATTGGTAAGGACTGGAAGTACCTCCTTATTGCTCTTATCCCCTTCGGCGCCTTCTACCTGATCTATCTCTTCGTTCAGGACAGCCAGCCCGGTGACAACGCCTACGGCCCCAATCCTAAGGGTCTCTAAGTAGGACACAGACCTCTCCACGAACATACACACAAAACGACAGCGAGGCCGCGATCATCTGATGATCGCGGCCTCGCCTATTTATTGAGTTCCCTCGCGGAAGCGGGGACTATCGAAGCATCTGACGGTAGTGCTTATCGATCTCCTTGCGGGCTTCGTCCGTAGGCTCGAAGGCGGGGGCGGACATCGTCTCAAGGACGGAGGCGTCGGTCTTCTCGTTGAGCTTCGGGATGAAGACGTTGACGTTCACCAGCAGGTCACCCTTGCCGTAGCCATTGACGGAGGGGAGTCCCTTGCCACGCAGACGGAGGACCTTGCCTGGCTGAGTGCCTGCAGCGATGTTCACGCGTGCCTTCCCACCGATCGTAGGTACCTCGACGGAGCCACCTTGGGCGGCCGTAGGTACGGAGATGAGGAGGTTGTAGATGAGGTCATTGCCGTTGCGGATGAGGTTAGGATCCTCTTCTTCCTGGATGACGACCTGCAGGTCACCGGGGATACCACCACGGGGAGCTGCGTTCCCCTTGCCTTGGACGGAGAACTGCATGCCTTCGGCCACCCCAGCAGGGATACGGAAGGATACGACCTCTTCGCCGATCTGCGTGCCCTTCCCCTTACAGAAGCTACAGGGCTTGGTGATGACCTCGCCCGTACCCTCACAGGTGGGGCAGACGGACTGCGTCTGCATCATGCCGAAGATACTGCGCTGAGCGGAGATGACGACACCCGAGCCGTGACACGTGTCGCACTGCTTCTTGCCGTCCTTCTCCGTGGTGCCGTCGCCGTGACAGTGGGAGCAGGCGACTTGCTTCTTTACCTTGAGCTTCTTCTCTACGCCCTTGTCGATCTCCTCGAGGGTGAGGCGGACGCGAGCGCGAAGGTCGGAGCCGCGCAGGACCTGACGGCCACCGCCGCCACCTCCACCGAAGCCTCCGAAGTCAAAGCCTCCGAAGCCACCACCTCCGAAGAGGTCGCCGAAGCGGCTGAAGATATCTTCCATCGACATGCCTCCGCCGAAGCCACCGCCACCGCTGGCGGCGCTGCTACCGACGCCGGCATGACCGAACTGGTCGTAGCGCTGGCGCTTCTCTGGATCGCTCAGTACGTCATAGGCCTCAGCAAGCTCCTTGAACTTCTCTTCGGCCTCCTTGTCCCCGGGATTCTTGTCGGGGTGATATTTGATGGCGAGCTTGCGGTAGGCCTTCTTCAGCTCTTCGGCTGAAGCGCCCTTAGCTACGCCAAGGACTTCATAGTAATCTCTCTTTTCTGCCATAGATAGTTTCTCCTTTCCTTACTGACCTACGACCACAGAGGAGTGGCGTAGTACCTTGTCGTGGAGCTTGTAGCCCTTCTTGACGCAGTCGATGATCTTACCCTTGAGGCTCTCCTCGGGGGCGGGGAAGGTAGCGATGGCTTCGTGGAGCTCATCGTCGAAGCTCTCGCCCTCGGTGGGGATAGCTGTGACGCCCTGACGGCTGAGGTAGTCCACGAACTTTGAGTAGATCAGGTGCATACCTTCCTTGAGGGCATCGAGGTCGGTGGCCTTGTCGAGGTTCTGCAGGGCGATGTCGAGGTCATCGACGACGGGCAAGAGGTCGGTGAGGGCCTTCTCGCCACCGCTACGGATGAGCTCGCTCTTCTCCTTGAGGGTGCGCTTGCGGTAGTTGTCGTACTCGGCGACCAGACGCAGGTGCGTGTCCTTGAGCTTGTCGAGCTCGGCCTGAAGCTTGGCTTCGGGCGAAAGTTCCTCGGCAGGGCTCTCGGTCAATTCTTCCTCTTGAGGCTGAGCCTGCTCGTTTGTCTGACAATCTGTCTGCTCTTCTGCGGCTGTCTGCTCGTCGCGCTCCAGCTCTTGATCTTTGATTTCTTCGCTCATATTATTTATTGTTATTTGCTATATATTAGTGGCTTACACCACATGGAGAGGCGGTGTAGGCGCTATCATTATCCTCCTGCTCGTGCTGTGTCGTGCGGGAGCTATTTACCTTCGTGCAAATATGATACCAATCTCTTGGCAGGCGGGGAGTGCCCATTCTATGCGGGCTAAGAGAGCCCCTCTCCTTCGTCCAGAATCTCCGCTCAGGACAAACCAGAAGCATCGATCCTCATCTACCCGATAATCCACCACAGACCTAAGAGCTCCACGTATGGTAGTCATATACAGAGAAGAGCATACTATAGATAACTAATCACCCCGAAGACGTACTCTTAATGATCGCAAATTAGGCCTGCATTCGGCAACTCCATATGGCACAGTCATAGGGGAAAGTCGGTATAGAGGCTCAGACTTTCACATATCCATAAATATATTTATATTTGGATGCAAGTAGGCTCAGCCTAGGATAATCATCTCAAGCTTTCATGAGCGTGTAAAATAAGATTGACTCAACTAGATTTAAGTCAATCATGGGGGAGGAAAGCTCAATTCTGAGCTGACTTCACCAGGCAACTCTCCCCAGAGATCAAAGGCAACCCCTCCCCGAGCAAGGATACTCTTGACCCGACAACAAAACAATTAACACCGTATCTCTAATGAGCAATCCAAGTGACCAAACCAATACGCTTAGAGGCAAAGTGTATGATGATGCTATTCAGCCCTCGGCAAAAACTACAGGTGAAATACTGAACTTCATCCCTAGATCTATAAAAGTCTTACTTCAAGGCTGGGAAAAGTGGATCATCAACGGAGAAGAGTCTATAAGATTAACCTCAGAGGCTATAAAACAGAAGATAGAAGCAATTCCTGAAGATAGGCTAACAGAACCCGAAGCTTATATTGTTGTTCCTGCAATACAGCAACTAGGATATTCGTATAGTAGCGAAGAGCTACGAGAGCTATATGCAAACCTCATTGTCTCTTCAATGGATACTGAGAAGAAAGAACAGGTTCATCCAGCATTCGTAGATATACTCAAGAAGTTAACTCCCGATGAAGCGAAAATCATTCAATATCTCAAAAGCTATAGACACCTTAGAGTACGTAGATCTCAAAGGAGAAAGTAAAGAAAATGACGGAGGATTTACATACATAAAAAGACACATAACACTACTAAGTAGCAACGTGTCATTTTCTAGACCTGAAAATGAACTTGCATACTTAGAGAACCATGTCTGCCTAGGCATTTTAACGGATTGTGACACACTCTGTGCTGTAGAAGAAGGCAACTACAAACGCATCGAGGAGAATTTAGGTCTAGAGCAACTTCGAAGCAGGGATACACCCGAAACCTATCGTGCCATTAGTGTACATAGATCTATTTATCAAGTAACCAAATTCGGCGAGAATTTTATTAAGGCTGTCGTAGCATAGCAAATTCTCCGTACTACGATTTCGGAAGAATAGCTAAATCCAATTAATTCACTTACTAAAACAGTAGTCACTGAGGATGTGAGGGCTGGATTAGTCTGTGCTTGAAGGCTATGATCCTCAACAAGAGGGTAAAGCCAACCTCAATTAATTAGCGACTACTGGTCTAAGATAAGTAGCTCGCCCGTGGACTCCTCTCAAGGAATCCACGGGCGAGCTTGTCTATATGTTATCTCTAGAAGAGCGGGGGAATTACTCGGGGAGGATGAGGCGCTCGAAGCCGGGGGACATCACCGTGCGGAAGCCCGTCTTCTCGTCGCCGAGGATGAGCATGTATTCGACCCCAGGGAAGTTCTGTATCAGTGCGGGGACGTCGGCTGCCTTGCGGGTCATGCAGGCGGTCGCCAGCCCGTCAGCGAGCATACACGTGGGGGCGATGATCGTCGCACTCAGCACATCCGTCTGGATGGGATAGCCCGTGTGTGGGTCGATGGTGTGGGCGATCTTCTTGCCATTCACGACCTTGAAGTTGCGATAGTTGCCCGAGGTCGCCAGCCCGCCAGCGGTACGGGGGAGCTGTACGCGCACCTGGAAGTCATTGATGACGCCCGCAGGGTCTGCGATGGGCTTGTCGACGCCGATGACCCAGCTCTCACCTCGTGAGTTGGTGCCCTCGAAGGCGATCTCCCCGCCGAGCTCGACGAGGTAGCTCGTCACGCCACGGCGCTTGAGCATGCGTGCCACGAGGTCGGAGCAGTAGCCCTTGGAGATGGAGGAGAAGTCCATCTTCATGCGAGGATCCTCCTTGATCATGCGCATGCCGTCGAGGTGGATCTTGTCGAAGCCCACGAAGGTGCGGACGCTGTCGATAGCTTCGTGGGTGACGCTGTCGGTCTTCTTCTTCTCGAAGCCGAAGCCCCAGAGGTTGATGAGCGGCGCCGCGGTGACGTCGAACACGCCGCCCGACCGCTCCGACACTTCCATCGCGCGATTGAAGACGGTCACGAACCAATCGTCCACCTCCACCTCCTCGTTGCGGTTCACGCGCGCCAGGATCGAGGCTTTATTGAAGGGGTTCAGGGAGGCGTCAAAGGCCTGCAACTCGGCAGCGATCTTGTCCGTCAGCGGCCTCTTGGTCGTGCGGTACTTGATGTGGTAGACGGTGTGGAAAACCGTCCCCTCCTCTTCGTAAAACTCGCCTTTGCTGCCGCTGCACGAGGCTATGACTGCCGACACAAGCAGCATGCACAGGGCCGCGATCGTGCGACCGGTAGGCTTTCTTTCCGCCCTGGGGCGGGTCATGTAGTTCTGTTTCATCATCTGATCAATGTATGGGGCGCGAAGATAGACCCAGGTCGGGGTTTAAGCGCTTGCAGAAGTTCTGCAAACACCAAAATGGAGAAAAGGGCCCTTGCAGAAGTTCTGCAAACACCAAAATGGAGAAAAGGGCTCTTGCAGAAGTTCTGCAAACGTCAAAATGGAGAAAAGGGCGCTTGCAGAAGTTCTGCAAACGCCAAAATGGGGAAAAGCGCCCTTGCAGAAGTTCTGCAAACACCAAAATGGGGAAAAGCGTCCTTGCAGGAGTTCTGCAAACACCAAAATGGGAAAAAGCGCCTTTGCAGAAGTTCTGCAAGGGCACCACGAGAAAAGGCGAAAGGCCCTGACGGGATGGACTTCCGCCAAGACCTTTCTAGATAGTTGAATGTTTGTTGATCGCGATCTGACCCGTAACCCCTCCGGAGGGCGGATGGGCAGATCGTTTTTGCTTATCGCTTTCCTTTAAGCGACCAGCCCGTGTGTAAACCGATAATAAAGTAGACCAGCAACAGCTCGCCTATGGCCAGCAGAGAGTCGCCCGGCACACGCAGCCAACGAATGGCCTGCATCGTGTCTGTCTGCATGAACTCCATGGAGCGCGCTGACCAGTAGCCGTTCTGGATAGATTCCACGGCCTGCAAAATGCCGATGGGCAGCAAGCTCCCGACGAGCATCACCAAGAGGCCGATGTTGATGAGCCAGAAGGACCATCCGAGCAGCTTGTCGTTCCACTCCCGGTCAGGATAGAGCCCGCGGAGGACGAAGAGAATCAAGCCGATGCCGAGAATGCCATATACGCCAAAGAGCGCAGCGTGTCCGTGTACAGCCGTCGTGTTCAGGCCTTGGATGTAATACAACGCAATGGGCGGATTGATGGCGAAACCAAAGATGCCAGCGCCCAAGAAGTTCCAAAAGCACATGGCGATGAAGTAATAGATGGGCCACTTGTAGGCCTTGATCCAGGGTGTGGAGCGAGAGAGGCTATAGTTGTGATAGGCCTCATAGCCGATGAGCACCAGGGGGACGATCTCCAGCGCACTGAAGGTGGCGCCTAAGGCCAGAACAGCTGTGGGCGTGGCGCTGAAATAGAGGTGATGGAAGGTGCCAAGGATGCCACCGGCCAAGAAGATGATGGTCGAGAAAAGCACCGAGACGCTGGCCACCTTCAGGCGTAACAGTCCCATGCGGGAGAAGAGGAAGGCGGCCACGACGGTGGCAAAGACTTCGAAGAAGCCTTCCACCCAGAGGTGCACGACCCACCAGCGCCAGTATTCAGCGATGGCCATGTGTGTCTGACGGCCGTACATCAGTCCTGCGCCATAGAAGCCTGCGATGGCGATCGAGGCCAGGACGAAGAGCACAAGCAGGTGGCGACTCTCGTCGCGCCGACGGAGCGCAGGCAGCAGGGCGCGAACCATGAGGAAGAGCCAGAGGAAGAGGCCCACGAGCAGGAGTGCCTGCCAGAAGCGACCCAGCTCCAGGTATTCATAACCCTGATGACCGAAATAGAAGTTCTCGACCAGCCCCAGCTTTTGCATGACGCCAAACCACTGTCCGGCCAGCGAACCAAGGACGACGATGAGCAAGGCGATGAAGAGCACATTCACTCCCAGGCGTTGGTATTTGGGTTCTTGGCCCGACACAGCGGGGGCGATATAGAGTCCCGTAGCGAGCCATGAGGTGGCGATCCAGAAGATGGCCAGCTGCACGTGCCAACTGCGCGAGATGGCCTGAGGTAGAATCAGGTCGAGCGGCAGGCCGAAGAATCCGCCTCCCTCTACGCCATAATGCGCCGTGATGACTCCGGCCACCATTTGCACGAGGATAAGGAGCGACACGATCCAGATGTATTTCAGTGTAGCCCGCATCGACGGCGTCGGCTTCAGGCCTCGCATGGGATCGGAGGCGGGCAGGCGGTCGTTCTCTTCCTTCTCCTTATTGCTGGCGTGATAGTAGACCAAAAGTCCGACGCCAAAGAGCAGCATCAGCACGCTAAACCCGGACCACATCTGTAGCGAGGTCGACGGCTTATTGCCTATCACCGGCTCATAGGGCCAGTTGTTGGTGTAGGTCACATCACTCCCCGGACGATTGGTGCTGCACACCCACGTGGTCCAGGTAAAGAAGGCGTTCATCTGTGCCATGCGTGCAGGGTCCTTAATGGCGCCCTTCGGGATGGCGTAGCTCTTACGGACATGATCCATCGAGGGGTCGTCCATAAAGAGCTTCGTGTAATAATCCGCCAAGGCCCGAGCCACCTGAGCGCGTTCGGGCGAGAAGGTGATCACGCCCGAAGCAGCGTCGTAGGTGTTCGTACGGAGCTCCTTGCGCAGCTGTACGAGGTATTTAGCCTGCTCGTCCTCGGGGAGGTCTTTGTAGGTCTTGCCGTCCTTCTGGGCCAAAAGATCGAGAAGCATTTCGGTCTCTCGATGTAGGTAGTCC
>ERZ772772.2779-NODE-2779-length-10244-cov-3.670527_pt1 | contig 10244 bp, 9 predicted proteins | sample MGYA00511484_ERZ772772 | MGnify/ENA primary metagenome ERZ772772 (study PRJEB29015, sample SAMEA2737913) | human oral metagenome | biome: human oral; feature: human-associated habitat; material: dental | place: China | collected 2088 ... | reverse complement strand
GGAGACCATGTCCGCGTAGTCGTCCCGGCCGCCGGCGCGCAGCATCCGGGCGAGCCGGTCGCCGCTGGTCCCCTCCGGGACGCCGGCCCGGGCCAGCATGGAGCCGTAAAACTCCGCGGCCATATAAAGGGTCACGAAGGCCCCCACCGCCGCCCAGAGGTAATCGTACCAGGGAATGCGGTCCCTCGGACTTCGGGACGTCGCGGGATACAGAAGGAAGACCAGGACGAGGACAAAACAAAGGTGAATGGGGCGCTGCCACATCTCCTTGAGCAGGCCGAAGGCCGAGGTGTAGAGATGGAACAGGGACATCATCACCGCAATGACGGAGATCATCCTCCCCGTCCAATCCGACGGGGAACGGAAACGGGACTCGCTGTCGTACCGCCTCTTGATCTCCTCCACATCGATATCGCCGGGGGCGTTGCTCACAATCCGTTCTGCCAAGTATCTCCCCTCCTCGGAGGTCCAGTTCTTCAAAACCGGGTCGGCGCCGTCGCTTCACTGCACGCGCAGAACCAGGCGACGCCCCGGATAAAGCTCGAAAAGCGGCAGCACTTCGCCGGAGGGCAGGGTCAGGGTATTTCGTCCAAAACGCGCGTCCCCCACCCTCAGGACGATGGACTCGAAGGACCGCCCTCCCCCGATGTAACGGTACCAGGGCGGCTCGTGCACGAAGCGCCCTCGCGGAGGGGCCTCCGTGGGGAGCCCGGCGTTGGTGGACTGGGTGCGCTCCTCCCAGAGCCACAGCCTTCGAGCGTCCGCATAATAGCGGTCGACCACCGGGCACAGCTGCACGGAGTGAATGTACTCCGTCTCGAAGGACTCGCCGGGATAAAGAGGGAAGGAGCAAAGCGCCCTGCCCCCATCGTCACAAAGCGAGACCCGCGGCGTCAGCGCATCCAGGGCCAGGACGAGCGCGCCGCACCACAGGACGAGAATCCCCCCAAGCGCCCAGCGAGACCTCACCGCAGCCCTTCGAGGACGCGCATCCAGTTGCCCCCCAACAGCTTGTCCGCGGCCCGGGGCGGGAACTCCCGGCGGACCGCCTCGACGAAGGGCGCCACATGCCTGTAGGAGGGGAACACGCTGTTGACACGCTCCCCCTCCGGGAGGGCGAATTCGCAGAGGTCGAGGCCCAACCCCACGTGATCCTCTCCGGCGACCTCGACGATATGCCGGGCATGGTCGAGCAGCCCCGCATAGCGCGGCCTCCCCTCCGGAATGGGCGGGAGCTTCGGGGCCACGGCCTCGGGGCATCCCGGCCTGTCGTCCTCACCGGGGTACACGAAATGGACCGTGTTGTTGAGCCCGATGGCGCCACCCCGGGAGGCCAGGGCCGCGATCTGCTCGTCCGTCAGGTTGCGGGCGACGCCGCAGAGGGCGCGGCAGTTGGAGTGCGAGGCGATCACGGGCCCGTTGAAGAAGCGCAGGACGTCGCGGAACCCGACGTCGTTCAGATGGCTGACGTCCACGATCATCCCCAGCCGGTCGGCCTCCCGCAGAAGGGCGACGCCGAAGGACGTCAGGCCACCGACCGTCCCCTCCTCGAGGGGACGGAAATGGCAGCCGTCCGCCGCCGCGTTTCGGCGGCTCCAGGTAAGTCCCACGAGGCGCACGCCAAGCTCGTGAAAGACGGAGAGAAGCTGGAGATCGCTGCCCAGGGGGTCGACCCCCTCGAAAGACAGGAAGAGAGCGAGCTTCCCCTCCTCCACGGCACGCCGTGCCTCCTCGGCCGTGCGGCAGAGCGCGAGGAGCCCCGGGGACTCCCGCATCTCGGCACGGAGATTGCCTATCTGCCTCAGGGCCTCGCGCAGCGCCATCTCGGGGATGTATTCGCTTGCGACGAAGAGCGAGCAGACCAGCACGTTGACCCCCGCGGCACGCAGGTCGTCGAGATAGAAACGCTCTATGACGCGGGTCTCCCCTCTTCTGCGAAGACGGGAGACGTCCATCAGAAGGTCGTAATGGGCATCGACGACGATGGCGGACACGAAAGATCACACTCCGAATACAGGGATTCGAGGACACCTCGAGTGATTGAAATCGCCAAAAGTATACGGCATTGAAGGGGAAAACGCAAAAAACGCCCCTCTGGCGGGCCTCCGCTCCGGGGTTCCCGGTTCCCCTCCATGCCGGGGGCAGCGGCGTCCCGAAAGTCCCGGCACCATCATGCCCCCGGCGCACAGGGTATGTTTTCCTTGACAAACCTCGGCGCCGTCAATACAATGAACGAAGTTTCACTGTAGGCTGCAAACAGAGTAAGCTGTGTGCGTCAAGTGTCCACGGATGGGATGTCGCCGTGGAACGAAACGGGAGACCGTACGGTGCATAGCTGCGTCCGCTGTTGAGGTTGTGTTTCACTCATCGCGGAGCGCTGTCGAGGACAGTGCTCTTTTTGTTCGCCTTCATCATCGATGATGAGGTGATCGTCATGAAAAATGTCCGTACCGCATTCCCCGCCATTTCCGCCCGTTTCCTCAGATTCCTTCCTTCCCTCATTTCGTCCTCCGTTCCATCGTTTTCCGCTCCATCGCCCTTCGCTCTGGCGTCCTTTGTGCTGGCCGGTCTTATGTTCCTCACCGCTTTTTCGGAGCCCGCCCTCGCACAGGCCGATTTTCACATCGGGCTCATGACGGGGACCGTCTCCGCCGCCGAGGACTCCCTCCGAGGTGCGGAGAGCCTGATCAACCGCTATGGAAGCGCGGAAAATGGAGGCATGATCCTCCACGTGACCTATCCCGACCAGTTCATCTCCGAGATGGAGACCACCATCGGCCAGATTGTGGGGCTCGCCGACGACCCCAAGATGAAGGCGATCGTCGTCAGCCACGGCATCCCCGGGACGACGGAGGGGTTCCGCCGCGTCCGGGAACGGCGTCCCGACATCCTCCTCTTCGTCGGGGAGGCCCATGAGGACCTGAACGTCGTCGCCTCCGCCGCGGATCTGGTGGTGAACGCGGACAGCTTCAGCCGCGGCTACCTGATCCCCCTGGCCGCCAAGGAGGTCGGGGCCAAAAACTTCGTCCACATCTCCTTTCCGCGTCACATGAGCTTCGAGACCCTGGGGCGCAGGCGCGCCATCATGGAGGAGGCCTGCCGGGACCTTGGGCTCTCCTTCTACGCCGAGTCGGCGCCCGACCCGCTCAGCGACGTCGGGGTGGCCGGCGCCCAGCAGTTCATCCTGGAGAAGATGCCCGTCTGGCTGAAAAAATACGGCAGGGACACGGCCTTTTTGTGCACCAACTACACGCATATCGAGCCCATGCTCACGCGGGTCATCGAGCAGGGGGGCTACGTGGTCGACCTGTTCTCTCCGATCATGGGGCTGCCGGGAGCGCTGGGGATAGACCTCTCGAGGGAGAAGGGGAACTGGCCCGCCATCCTGAAAAAGGTGGAGCGTTTCGTGGTGGAGGCCGGCGCAGGGGGCCGCATTGGGACAGGGGCGTTCTCCTACGACTACACGAACGTCGTCGCCCTGGCGGAGTTCGGAAAACGCTGCATCGAAGGCAAGGCGCGTCTCGAAAGCCTGACCGATCTGCGCGCGTGTTACGAGCTTCACACCCCGGGCGCCCATTGGAGCGCCATACATTATGTCGATGCGGGGACAGGCCTTCGTCTGAAAAACGTGGTGCTGGTCAACCAGGACATCTACATTCTGGGACGCGGCTACTTCGGCATCACGGAGACGAAGGTGCCGGAAAAATATTTTCGGATCGGGGCCTTCCCCAGGCGGAGCGACGGCGCCGACGCGCAGCGGCGCTGAGACGAACGCCAAGGAAAGGGCTCATGGTACAACGAAGGAGCATGTTGCGGCCGGATCGAGGGGAATCGGGGCAAAATGAACGAAAAGATGAGATAATAAGGTGGAACGTCCTCCAAAAGGATGTTCAGGTTTTGTATACCTTAGGAGGCTTATCGCTTGATGAAAAATACATCCCGATATCCCTACGGCGGTACACCACGGGATGCCGTCCCTCCCCGCCCGCAACCGAGAAAAAAGAAAAAAAGGAGACGCTCGGTCCTGGGCACGCTGTTCCTGCTCCTTTTTCTTCTCATTCTGCTGCTGATCGGCCTGGCGAGCGCCGGCGTCGCCTGGTACGTCGTCAAGATATCGGCGGACCTGCCCACGATGGTCGACGTCGCCAACCCCAAGAGCAGTGTGGCCTCCGTTCTCTACGACCGCAACGACAAGGTGATCGCAAGGCTCTTCATCGAGAACCGGACCCCGCTTCCGCTGCACCGGATCTCGCCGTGGCTCGTCAAGGCCGTCCTCGCGGCCGAGGACTCCTCCTTCTATCAGCATGGCGGCATCCGCATCGGGTCGATCATGAGGGCCCTCTGGATCGACCTCGTGGAGAAGGGTAAGATCCAGGGAGCGAGCACCATCACCCAGCAGCTTGCGCGCAACCTCTTCCTGTCCCAGGAGAGAAGCATCGCCCGCAAGGCCAAGGAGATCATCATCGCCATGCGCATGGAGAAGCTCTATTCGAAGGACAAGCTCCTGGAGCTCTACCTGAACACCATCAACTTCGGGCGCGGAGCCTGGGGCGCGGAGACGGCCGCGCGCACCTACTTCGGGAAATCCGCGGCGGAGCTGGACATCGCGCAGTCGTCCATCCTGGCCGGCCTGATCGCCAACCCGGGACGCTACAATCCTCTGAGCAACCTCGACAACGCGAAAAACCGCCAGAATTACGTCCTGGGGCGTATGGAGGCCCTGGGCTGGATCGACGCGGCCCAGCGGAAGCAGGCCTACGAGGAAAAGCTGGAGTTCCGCAAGCTCGCCAACCGGATCGAGGAGTTCAACCGGGCCCCCTATTTCGTCTCGCACCTCCTGTTCAACGACCTCCTGCCCAAGTACGGCAAGGACACGGTCTACAGCGGAGGGCTGAAGATCTACACCACCCTGGACATCGACCTCCAGATCAAGGCCCAGGAGGCCGTCCAGTCCCTCAAGGCGATGGGCGCCCTGGTGTGCATGACGTCCGAGACGGGGGAGGTCCTTGCGCTCGTGGGCGGCAAGGACTTCAAGACGAGCAAGTTCAACCGCGCGACCCAGGCCTACCGCCAGCCCGGCTCCAGTTTCAAGCCCATCGTATACGCGGCGGCGCTGGAGGAGAACATCATGCCCGGCGACCACTTCATGGACGCACCCATCACCTTCGCCAACCGCGGGGGCCGGGGACGCAGCTGGTCCCCCAAGAACTCGAGCGGACAGTACGCGGGCGAGGTCACCCTGCAGAAGGCGCTGACGAGCTCGTACAACACCGTGGCCGTCCGCGTCGCCGCCTATATCGGCACGGACCCCGTCGTGACCATGGCGCGGAACATGGGGATCGAATCGCGCTACCTCCCCAACGACCTCTCGGTCGCCCTCGGGGCGGCCAGCGTTACCCCCCTGGAGATGGCCGTGGCCTTCAACTGCTTCAACAACGGGGGCAAAAGGGTCGTCCCCCTCACGATACGCGAGATCCGCGGCCCCAACGACGAGCTTCTGGAGTCGCGCGAGCCTCAAGCCCTCCAGGCGATGAAGCCGGAGACCGCGTACGCGCTCCGCTCGATGCTGATGGACGTCGTCCGCGCAGGGACCGGCACGAGGGCCTCCGTCCCCAAGGTGGAGACGTTCGGCAAGACCGGGACCTCCAACGATTTCATCGACGCCTGGTTTGTCGGCGGGACCCCCGGGCTGACGGCGGCCGTCTACGTGGGCAAGGACGACCACACCTCGATGGGCAGGGGGAGCGTGGGCGGCATCGCCGCAGCCCCGGCCTGGAAGACGTTCATGGAGTACGCCGTGAAAAAGCAGAACACCCCGGCGAAGTTCGATCCGCCTCCGGCATGGGTGGAGACCGAAAAGGTCTCGATCTGCCGGACGACGGGCTACCGCGCCGCGTCGGGCTGTCCCGGCGTCCCCCTGTACCTGCCGATAGGAAAGGCGCCGAGCGCAAGGTGTCCCCTTCATGGGGGCGGCTATGCCGATGCCGAGGAGGACCTGACGGGGCCCAGGCTCTTCCTGATCGAACAGGACAACGACCTCGTTCCGGAACAGCCCGAGTACCCGTCCGCCCCGCAGCAGCAGACGCCCTCGATCGATCCCGAGAATATCCCCGACGCGCCTGCGCCTTATCGCCAGGACCCCAGTCCGGCGGAGGAGATAGAGAGCCGCTATCAGAAGCTTCTCAAGGAATACGGGATAGAATGACAAAAACCTGCAAGGAGGAGAGTCGAACATGAGTGCAAAACGAATCGTCGTCATTGGCGCGGGCCCGGGGGGCTACGTCGCCGCCGTCCACGCCGCCCACCTGGGAGCCTCGGTCACCCTGATCGAGAAAAAGGCCATCGGGGGGACGTGCCTCAACGTCGGGTGCATCCCGACCAAGGTCCTGCTCCATACGGCGGAGCTTCTGAACGAGCTCAAGTCCGAGGCGAAGAGGATCGGTGTGCTGGCCGACAACCCCAGGCTGGACTGGAACGCTCTGATGAAGCGAAAGACTCTGACCGTCTCGCGCCTCTCCAAGGGAACCCTGGACCTCGTGAAGGGGAACGGGGTCGAATACGTGGAGGGACATGCCGTCCTCAAGGGCCCCAGATCTGTGGAGGTGAACGGCAAGGTCTACGAGGCCGACGCCATCCTCATCGCGACGGGTTCCGTCCCCGACGTTCCGGACATCCCCGGCTACGATCTGGAGGGGGTCATCACGAGTGACGACGCCCTCTCCCTGTCCGCCCCGCCCGAGTCCATGGTCGTCTCGGGCGGCGGGATCATCGGCATGGAGTTCGCGGCGGCCTACGCCTCCTTCGGGACCCGCGTCACCGTCGTCGTCACGTCCCCGGAGATCCTGCGCAACCTGGACACGGACATCGCCCTCATCCTGCGCAAGAACCTGGAGAAGAAGGGCGTGAGCTTCCATACGGGGACCAGCATCACGCGGGTGACGCGCTCCGGAGAGGGGCTGAAGCTGGAGCTGACCTCCCCCTCCGGGCCCATGGAGCTGGAGGCGGAGAAGCTTCTGGTCGCCAAGGGGCGCAAGCCCTACACGGAGGGACTGGGGATCGAGGCCCTCGGCATCGAGATGAAGCGCGGACGCATCGTCACCGACCGCTACATGGAGACGAACGTCAAGGGAGTCTACGCCATCGGCGACTGCGTGAACGACTACATGCTGGCCCACGTCGCCTCCCGCGAGGGGGAGGTGGCCGTCGAGAACATCATGGGACAGCCCGTCGAGATGGACTACACCACGACGCCGGGCGCCATCTACACGTCCCCGGAGATCGCGACCGTGGGGCTGATGGAGAAGGAGGCGGCCCAAAAGGGACTGAAGGTCAAGGTGGGGCGCTTCCCCCTGATGATGAACGGCAAGAGCATGATCACGGGGGACACGAGCGGCGTCATGAAGGTCATAGCCGACGAGGAGACGAAGAAAATCCTGGGGGTTCAGATGGTCGGCGGCCCCGCGACGGACATGATCGCGGAGGGCGCGCTGGCGCTGCACTTCGGGGCCACGCCGGAGGACATTCTGCACACGATCCACGCGCACCCCACCGTCTCGGAGTCCATGCTGGAGGCCGCGGCCAACGTGTTTGGGCAGGGCATCCACACGCCCAAGGCATAATCTCGATTCCGGATCGAGCGAACAAACGACGGGTACCCTGTCGCTCAGCGTCTTTTCAACGCCCTGTCTGCATGAAGGGTACACCGCACGCTGCGGATAATGCCGATAGGGTCCCGTCGTTGCGATACGCGCTCCACGCAATCTCCGCTTTCGGCCTCGAACGATAACGATTGCCCGATGAGATTCCTCTTTTTATTGACAAGATCGAATCTGGCGTATAAAATACTCCTCGTTGTGCAATGGGGCTATAGCTCAGTTGGGAGAGCGCTTGAATGGCATTCAAGAGGTCAGGGGTTCGAATCCCCTTAGCTCCACCATGGGTACTATCGACCGAAAATTAAGCGGTCGATGAAAAGATTAGAGAAAAGGGCGTTTCCCTCATATCAAGAGGAAACGTCCTTTTTATTTCGTGAACGGAGCTTATAAAGGGGCAGGGATTCGAAAAGAAATGATTGGTACCAGAAAACTACGTTTGTACTTGGAGACGACAGTGTTCAATTATTACCTTGATGTCGACAGAGAAGGACATTGTGACACGGTAAAGTTGTTTGAAGCTATTGGAACGGGACTGCACGAGGGGTATGCTTCAGAATATGTGATGGCGGAGTTGAAAAGGGCGCCAGAGCCTAAACGGAGTGATATGCTGACTCTTGTCGAGAAATACGGCATAAGGGTTATAGCTCCCAGTCTTGATGCTGTGCACTTGGCAGAGCGTTACATAAAGAACGGGATTATCCCCAACGCTTATCGCTTCGATGGGTTGCATATTGCAGCCGCATCAATTTACGGGCTCGATTGCGTGGTTTCCTATAATTTCAAGCATATCAATCGTGCCAAAACTAGGATTTTAACTGCCGCAGTCAACCATGAAGAAGGGTATAATAGTGTTGTAATTTGTACAGCTAAGGAGGTGCTGGATGATGAGCAAGAAGATGTTTGAGACATTTGAGGACGAGCTGGATGCGATACGCTTACGCCTCTATGAGGAAGTCAAAGATATGACGCCTGAGGAAGAGATTGCTTATCTAAAGGCACAAGTTGAGCCTTTATATCAGGAATTTGGTATACGTACAAGTGATCTTAAACCGGTGAAGCCAATGAAAAGAAAGGCGGCCGCTCTTGGATAATCAAGAGGAGCTTAATGTGGAGTAGACGGTGGGTATCCGCGTTTTCACTCACAATCCCTTTGGGGATCTTGAAAGCATAGGGGCGGCGGCATAAGTTGCCCCTATTTCTGAATTATTGAGTCGTGAGTTTCAGGACCGGTGCTTTAGTTCCACCATGGATATCCTCGACCGAAAAGTAAACGGTCGATGAAAAGATCAGAGAAAAGGGCGTTTCCCTCATATCAAGGGGAAACACCCTTTTTATTTCGTGAGCGAAGCTTATGAAGGGGCAAGGATTCGAAAAGAAATGATTGGTACCAGAAAGCTACGTGTAGGCAAATCAAGGGTTGTTTACAAACCAGGTGAGGTTGCAGGAGAGAAATGCCCGGGAAGAAGCCGCCCGAAATGAACATCCACTTAACGCCATCGGTAATTTTGAAGGCGTCGTCATCGGGAAATACTTTCCAATAATGCTCCGTGCCGATCTGGCAGGCCAGTGCGCTTCGGATTCTGTCCGGTGTTTCCAAGGGCGTCATCCTCCAATCTGATTTTGAGTGCAATATGAGTGTCTGAAGGGGCTTCCATACATGATTTTCAATGGATCTTGCTTCTCCGATGTGTTTCGCTTCGGAGGGGGATAGGGTCATGGGTTCGATGGACGATGTGGGATTCGAATAGAGCCCTCTTATGGTGTAAAGATGAACAGTACGCAGTGGCCTGAGGTAAAATATGTGTATGTAGGAGATGATGAGAATCGGGAAATTACGCTTGTACTTGGAGACGACAGTTTTCAACTACTACTTCGATACAGACAGAGACGGACATGAGGATGTCGTCAGACTGTTTGAGGCCATTGGTGCTGGGCGGTATGAAGGGTATGCCTCATGGTATGTGACGGATGAATTAAGGGAAGCGCCAGAACCCAAACGGAGTGCCATGCTATCCCTTATAGAACAATATAGAACAATATGGAATAGCTGTCTTGGAATCTACGTCCGAAGCAGCTCGGTTGGCTGAGATTTACTTGAAGACCGAAATCATTCCGAGTTCGTACCGTCTTGATAGTTTGCACGTTGCAGCTGCATCTGTTTATAAATTGGACTGTGTGGTCTCTTATAATTTCCGGCATATCAATCGAGATAAGACCAGGATATTGACAACCAATGTCAATAATACCGAAGGGTATGGAGGGGTGGTCATCTGTACTGCGAAGGAGGTTTTGTGCCATGAACAACCGGACATCTAACCCAATAGAGGATGAGCTGGATGTAATACGTCTGAAAATCTATGAGAGAATCAAAGATATGACCCCGGAGGAGGAAGTTGCTTATTTTCGTGCACAGAATGAGCCGATAATCAGGCAGTTCAACCTGAAAATGAGTCCCCTTAAGCCGTTGGAGCCCAGAAAGAGGGCGAAGATAGCATCTGGATAAGGTGAGCTTTGCGGGGTTAAATTGGGGTATCCGCGTTTCCACTCTCAATCCCTTTGGGGCTCTTGGAAGAATAGGGGGGGCGGCAT
>ERZ772772.2777-NODE-2777-length-10246-cov-3.577765_pt1 | contig 10246 bp, 13 predicted proteins | sample MGYA00511484_ERZ772772 | MGnify/ENA primary metagenome ERZ772772 (study PRJEB29015, sample SAMEA2737913) | human oral metagenome | biome: human oral; feature: human-associated habitat; material: dental | place: China | collected 2088 ... | reverse complement strand
AAACGTAAAACAGCCGTTTGGGTGATAGGAAAAGGTTCTTGCATTCGGTTTTAAATAAATACATAATTAATTTGTCAATTAGCTAATTAGTTAGATTTCTTCAGCGTCTTCTAAGTTTTCTATTAGGATAGGTTCTTTGTCTTTAAAATGAAAAGAAACACCATAAGGTTCGCAAAAGCTGAAACTACCTTCGGCAAAATGCAATATCCACTCTTTGTTGTCATAGAACAGGAACTGTGGACTTTCAAAAGGAACTTCTTGCAAGGGAACACTTAACAATCGTTTTTCTTCTTCTGAAAGATGAAAGCTATCTGAGCATATTAGCAGTTGTTCTTGAAAATAAAAAAGTGCTTTGGCAACCAACTTATCTGCGCTGACAAGGATTTTTTCAATAAAAGCAATAGTATCTGCTGTGATGGTTTTACTTTTGCTAAACACAGAAAAAGGCAGCTGTAAAGTTTCTTTGTAGAAATCACTTTTCCACTGATATGAAGCCTCCCAAAAATACTCGTCTCCCACTTTTTGTGAGAAAGTAAGAGTGCCAAACTTGGTGGTATAATTAGATGTGTTCATTGCTTTAACCAATTAATTTCTTCTTTACTAAGGAGAAAATATTTATATACAAAGTTTTCGCAGGCTTCTTGTTCGCTATCAAAAGACTGTTCATCACAGAAGCAACGAGTATCGGCAAGGCATACCACCCATTGGTTTTCTCGTTGCAGAAGACAAGCGTTATCCACAGCTACATTTCCTTGCTCAAAAGTATTTGTTTTAAAATAGCACTGAGCAGGGTTATAGTTCAAGGCTTCTAAAGCTTGTAACAACTCTTTGAATGTGGGAATAGGGAGTTGTTCTTTTATCTGGGCTAAAAGTTGTTGCCTTTTCTTCCTTTCTTGTTTGTTTTTCTTGGAAAACCAAATGAGTATAAACGCCCAAGCCAAAACAGCTATTAATAGAGGGGCAAGTATATTGTAATTCACAAGAACATTCCACATAGGCTTTTAGGTTTATTCAGGTATAATGAACAAATTTGAGGCTATTCTGAGGGTGATTTTGTTATTGTTTTCTTGTTTTTATGAATGTTGTAATTCCTAATACAAAAAATAATACCCAAGAAAGTACCACAAAGATACATTTCATAAGAGAAAAATAGGGCGCTAAGGTCTCTATCCATAAGTTTTCAGGATAGTGTGTGAGCATTGTAATGGTACTGAAATTTTCGAAATAATCAAAAATACCTCCTATTAACGGGAAATATGATAAGAAAAGGAGCTTTCTTTGGTTGAGTTTTTCTAAAAAGAAACGTATCAGTTGATAGTAGGTAATAGCAAACAGACCGGGATATATCATATCCACAGGAATTTGTCGGTATAAATAGAAATGGCGACCTTCTTCACCTAAACGCCTAAATAGCTCTTGAATGTAAGTAGCATCATAAAACGGAGGCACATCTAAAATATCCATTCCTCCAGCCATTGCTTTAAGAGCTGGTACGGTTACCAACATCAAATAGGCATATACTGAAGTAGTAATGATAAAAAGTATCCAAAGTTTTTTCTTTTTCATTTCTAATTAATTTTTGTTGTTTTTCTAAATTATCACGGATATTCCCAATCCTAAGAAAGATTACGGAGTTTACACCCCTAACGCTTCTTTTTCCTTCTTCGGTATTTTGGCGAGTACTTGTTCATAAGAGTGCTGTACCATTTCTTTGATAAGGACTTCGGGAAGACTCTCTAAAAGCACGGTATTCCAATGTTTTTTATTCAGGTGATAGCCTGCTACAATCTTATCGGGGTACTCCTCGCGGAGTTCTATCGCACGCTCAGGTTCGCATTTGAGGCTAACACTCATAGGCACGCGGTTTAGGTTTATCAGTGCAAAGATACGATTTGCTATACGGAAGACCAAAAAGTCCTCCCCGAAAGGCATATCCGCAGTAGTGTGAGGTAAAGTTAAGCAAAAATCTCTAAAGGTTTCTATGTTCATTTTATTCAAGTAATAGATATAAGACAACAATAATTTGGCACACATGTGTGCTAAATCTTTGATGTCAGTATTATTTCTTTATTGTTGATTTACAACTTTAATATATTGACACACACTACCAATAAGTCTTTTTCCTTATTGCGGACAATGCCATAAAAACGTTCTTTATACCAAAGCATTTGTTGCTCGTAATCAATAGTGTATTTGCCAATGTCTAATGAATGAATTATCTCTCCAGTTAAGGCATTTATAAGCATAGGCTTTTGTTTTTTATCACTTATGATAATACGTTCTCCACTCCGTACAAAGCGTACTGTTTGTCCCGTATTATAACTAAATACCGTCTGTCCGTTATTCAGAGAAACCCCATAAAAATAACCTCCTTTACCTGCAGTACCAAAATATAAGATATCGTTATACTCCTCTACTTCGGTGTAAAGATAAGCAGAGAGTTTGTATTTCCAAAGTGTTTTTTGGTTCTGTTTATCTCGGCAGGTCATCATAAAGGGAGATTGCATAAAAACTTCTTTATCTCCAAAAGAATAGACTTTAGCATCATTGAGAATTTGCTTTTGAGGAATATAGCAGAAAGACTGTTCTATTACTTCTTTTTCAGTAATTTCAAATACTTTATTGGTTACAAAAATATTGCCGAGTTTATAGTATTCAATGAACATAAAAAGTTGTTCGTCTTCCCAATAATAGTATACATCACTATTATAGCAAGTTTCTTCTTCTTCAAAGAAGAAAGAAAGTCGTTTTTGTGATGTAAAATCTTCTGAAAAGATATCTACAAGAATATAACGATCTACATACACTCCGTTTTTCACCATCTTTTTAGAAACATCAGCTGAGGCAAATTGCAATACAGCTATTTTCTCCTGAAAAGGGACGATATCTACCACCTTATAATGGCGAAAAGGGTTATTAAAAGTGTTTAAGGTATGGTAGCTTGTCATATATTACTCAAAAACTAAACGATTCTCGATAAATTGGTTTCTTTAGGCAATGGGTTATACTTATTTAGTAACGTTTCTTCCTCTCCTTCGTGTAGCAAGGTAAGAAATGTAAAACAGCCTCCAGATGTAAGTTTTTTAGTATATTCTTTAATCTCTCTTTTGTAAATTTCCTCTAACACCTCTGCTTGTTTTTCTGTTAAATAACGACGATGAGTACGAAGTGTCTGACGTAGATTTTCATAGAAATCCCGATAACAGATAAAACTTATGTCGTGAAAATGTGCTACCAACCATTTTATTAATTGGTAAAAGATAAAGTTCTGCAAATTTCTTGAAAGGATATCTACCTCTCCATCTTCTCTAATAAATACTACACTTGGTTCTTGTGTTGGTTTTTCTTTGTTATAACAAAAACAATAAACCATATAATCATCTACTACAGCCCTTGCAAAGGGAGCAAAGAAGAACTTTTGGTTCTGAGGATATTGTGTTAAATGCTGATTTAAAAACTCAAACTCTTTTGCGAGTTGAGAGGGGGTGAGTACCTGAAACCAATCTACATACAGAAACAAAGGCGGGTTCTCTTTCAGTTTAGGATATTCCTGTTCTAACCACTCCTTATTAGGCAATCTATCACCATTTTTGTATTCTATAGGACAATAAGAATGATATGGATATTTTGCGCCCATATCCAGCATTCCATGCTCATAAAGCCTGTGATATAGCTTGGGGTACTGAAAGCCATAAGTTTGTTCTATTTTTTGTAATGGGTTCATATTGCTGAGGTTTGATGTTAATTTCTCACATATCTTCCCCTATATCTTTTAAGAAGCTATCTATTGCCTCAAAAGAGCTTTTAGAGGAAGATGCATATACTAATTGACTGCCCTTGTCTAATATAGCAATACTATCTGTGGCATCCCCATAAAAGTCGGCTCCGTCTAACCAATGATGGAGGGCAAAAGGTTTTTTAGGGAAACGCTCTTTTATAGCTATCAATTCCTCAGGAGTGATATATTTAAAGCCTTCATAAGCATAAGGAAGCGCAAATACAGCTTGCAAGTGAGCTATAGCCAACAAAAATTCAGCTAATGTATCACATTCTACTTGCCAATGTTGGTGAGTAAAGTCGGTACTCATATACACCTTAGGATTGGCGGTATCTAAATCTTCCTTTGCGATAGCCCACAGACAGCAATTTTGATTTTCTGTATAAAAAACAAAATAGTTTGGGTCGCTGAAAAGAGTAAGGTTATCCTTTGGGGTTACCAAGTTATCTTGTGTTTGATTCAGAGCTTGATGTTTTCCCAAAGTAGTGTAATAGTTGTATAGCAGTGTAGGCATTTTCTCTATCACCTTGAAGAAAGGTTGCATCTCTTCATCGGTAAAACCACAATCTTCCTCTAAACCAAAGAGTGTACGGATTTGTTCAAAAATGTTGCTTTCTTCTATTATATTAGCTTTCTTTTTAGTCATTGCTATATTCAAATTGTTTTTCTTCTTTCGGAATGGGAATAAACTTGTTACACAAAGTATCAAACTCTTCTCGCGAAAGTAATCCTATATATTTTTCGGTGTATTCCCTATCATTAAATGTATAGGTGTAGGTAGAAGCAAAAGTTTTTCTTTTATAAATATCTTCTACTATTTTTGCTTGCTCCTCACTTAAATAAGGACGGTGCGTACGGAACATATTGGCTATTTCGGTATAAAAAGAATCGTCATCAGCAAGGAGTTCATCCATATATAACACACATTCTAACAATCCGTAGAAAATAAAATTCTGAAAGTTATCGGCTAGAACTTCTGCTTCGTTAAAATCGTGAGCAAATAGTACCACCCAAGGTTCAGGGAGAGGGTTTTCTTTATTGTAAAATAAACAATAATAGTCGCCTGCTCCATTCTGCCCAAAAGGGATGAAGAGGTACTCAGGCTTAATTTTATAAAAACTTTCGGCACCGTGTAAGAATTCTATTTCTTCTGATATTTCAGAGAGTTCTAAAATTTCAAAATCCATACGACCTTCTAAAAGTAATGGTGGATTATCTTTGATTTTAGGGTACTCAAGTTCGCGCCAACGAGGACCAAATTGTCCCCAATTGAGCATACCATCCTCATAAAGCTGGTGATATAGCTTGGGGTACTGAAAGTTATAAGTTTGTTCTATTTGTTGTAATAGGTTCATATTGGATGTTTTTTTATTCATAATACCTTCCTAAATCTAACAGATGTCCTAAGAAATGCCAGTCGTTAGGGATGGTTTCATCTTCACCTATATAATCACATAAGCCTCGTGCGCCACACTCCAAGAGGTCTAAAGGATTGAAATTGTACCAATCATAGCCCGTTTCGGAGGTGATTCTCATATAGCGTTGTTTGTCTTGTAGTTCTTTGCCTCTCATACGGTGAAGTTCAGCTATCTGAAAGAGAATAACAGCTTGGGTATAATCAAAAGCGGACATACTGTCAGTTTCGGGCATCGTGCGAATAGTTGTCCACTTCTCGTTATAAAGTACAGGTGTTTCCGTAAAGGCTTGTTTGAGTAATTCCAAACATAAGGTTGCTGTAAAAATGTTGTCTTTATGTTGCGTTGTTAAATTGTATAAAGCTAAGAGGTAGGTTTCCAAATCTCGGTTTGTTACCTCCTTAGGGAACTGTTCTATATGGTTGTAAAATTCGTCGTAGGTCATTTTATTAATTTATCAATTAGTCAATTTAATAATTCAATATTAAGTTACTCACTCGAGAAGGAAAAAATGTCTTTCTTCTTCAGAAACTAAAATAGGATTGTATTCCTTCATTAGTTCTTGAAATTCTTCATCTGAAAGAAGAGCAGTATAATCTTGGTAATGTATCAAGGCAGTTAAAAGATTATCTTTTTTAACTTGTATAGCTTTGTAGGCAGTGAGTTTACGGCTGTAAATCTTCTCAATTACTTCAACTTGTTTCTCAGTAAGGTAAGGGCGATGTGTACGGAATAAATTAGCAATGTTTTCATAAAAATCACCTAAACAAATAGGAGCTTTTGTATAAATGCTATGTACCATTGATAGCATCCCATAAAAGATGAAATTTTGTAAGTTATCTGCTATAATTTCAGCAGAATCAAAGTCGTACCAGTCCTTTACGATAACAGGAGGTTGCTCTGGTTTTTCTCTATTATAGAAAAAACAAACATCTCCTGCACATTCTGAAGCAAAAGGCACCAAAAGATATTCAGCTTTAATTCCTCGTTGAGATTTATAATCTTCTATTAAATTTACAATCTCTTCTGCATCATCCAATGCCATAAATTGATCTCTAAATAAAAGTAATGGAGGATTCTTTTTTAACTCAGGAAATATATTTTTCCACCAACCTTCTTGCCAGCGAATATCCAACATACTATCTTCCCAAAGCTGATAGTATAACGTTGGGTATTTGAAATGATAAGTTTGTTCTATTTCTTGTAGTGTTATCATAGGAGTTAGGTGTCAGCCAAGCCAAACTATTAGACAAAGTTTAAATCGTAATCTCCACCATATTGCCATCAGGGTCAAGTATCACACTCTCGTAATACCCATCACCTGTGGTGCGTGGGGCACTAAAGCAGGTATAGCCTTCATCTATGATTTTCTGAGTAAGTGCTTCAACAGCCTCCTTGCTTCCTACACTGAAGGCAAAGTGTATAAGTCCTTCATTCATTATCTTGTCCAAACGTTCGCTAAGATTGGGGCGCCACATAATTTCTAAGCGAGCTCCACTATCAAAACTTAGAAAGTAGGTATGCAAGTCCGTTTTAGGATTATGGTACAACTCGTTTGATTTTGCGCCGAAAAAAGTCTCATAAAAGGCTTTAGATACTTCCAAATCTTTTACATATAAAGCGATATGATCTATTTTCATAGTGATATTTTATTAATGAGCCAATTAAGCAGTTTTTACCATTTTGTATTTCTTCCTTTCTCCTTCAACAGTGGCTACTACTTTAAAACCAAGTTTTGTATAAAGACCTTTAGCTATGGGGTTGTCATCAAATACATTTAGGCTAATAGAATGAACTCTTTTATCCTCAAAAAGCATTGCGATAAATAACTGCATTGCTGAGGTGCCTAATCCTTTTCCTGTAAGCGAAGGATTGATAAGAAATCTACCAATATGTACGTTGCTCCCTTCTACTCTTATTTGCTGAATCATCCCTATAAAACTACCCTCTGCCTCAATACGATAACAATGAGACAAAGCATTGAGTGCTTCCATTGTAAGAGGATACTGCAAAGCATCTCCTGCCCATTGTTGCAAGAAATCAGCTCCTTTGCTATTTGTCCAATGTATAATAGCTTGCTTATCTTTAGTTGATAGCCCTTCAGTTATTCTCATTTTTCACTTACTAATACCGACATTCCGGGTCTTAAATCCTTTACTTTTTGAGTAGGGTAGGCTTTGATAGCAAAAGTTTTCTTGTCGAAATCGCCTTTGCTTTTGGTAGCTGTCCAAGTGGCGAAATCAGCTTGTACGGCGATGTGTTTTACTTCTAATTCTATCTCCTGATTGCCCAAAGCGGGCACGATGCCTTTGAATTTAGTGCCTATCTTGAAATCTGCCATTTTATCTTCGCGTATGTTGAACACCACCCACTCGTCTTGGGTATCGATGAGGTTCATCACAGGGTAACCCGCATTCACGATTTCGCCTTCGTTGGGGATAATGGTTTGTATCTCGGCATCGGCAGGGGCAAACACTTTAGCTCCATCTTTGTAAGCATTTACCTCAGTAATGACCCCTTGCGCTTGAGCTACAAGGGCTCGGGCAGCGGTTTTATCCTCTACACGAGCTCCGTTTTTCGCCATTTCGTATTGTGATTTGGCTGCTTCGGCTTGTTTTTGAAGGGCAACCATTTGGGTATAAGCCTCATCTTTCTTTTGAGCAGGCAAAACCTTATCGTTATAAAGGTTGCTCACACGCTGATAGGTTTTTTCAGCGAGCTGGGCAGCAGCTTGGGCTTGTTGCCATACATTGTAAGCCCCTTGAATTTGTTCGCTGCGGGCACCGCGTTGTGCTTTATCGGATTGAGCTTGTGCAGCTAAACGTGCTGCTTCGGCTTGAGAGAGTTTGGCATCGAGTTCAGTGCTTTCTAGTTCCAAAAGGAGGTCGCCTTTGTGCACTTGGTCGCCTTCCTGCTTGTAGATAGCTTTCACCCTACCAGGTACTTTTGGGGCAACGTTGATTTGTTTGGCTTCTACTTGTCCTTGCAAATATACAGGTTCGCGATTACTAAAAAAGTAGATAGAAAGAATAAGAACTACTGCAAATACAGTGATTGTTACAATAAGACCGGTGATGTTTTTCTTTTTCATTGTTTATTTAGTTAAGAGTTTATGAGAGGCACGAGCTACAAGCTCGCGCCAGCGTATGTTAAGAGCATTTGTGTCGCTCTACCTTGTTGTTTGTTCGCTGAATTTATCGCTCATTCCGCAGGTTTCGAGGAGTTGGGCGAGGGTTTTGTCCATTTCAAAAAGAGCTTGATAGCGTTTGATTTTAATAGAAGCCAAATAAAGGTTGGCATCGGCTACATCGGTGGAGGTGGAGAGACCTTCGGCAAAAGCTTTGTCGCGAGCACGCACTAGCTCTTCGGCAAAACGCAAACTCTCTTCTAAGCTGAGGTATTGTTCGCGTTGCTTTTCAATCTCGGTGTACTGTTTTTTCACTAAGGTTTGTACGTCTTTTTCGGCTTGTGCAGTGATGAGCTCCACACTCTCACGCATTGCTTTGGCTTGGGCTATCTTGTTTTTGTCCTGCAAACCGTTGAAGAGATTCCACTGTAACCCTACACCTACTACCCAGTTATCGGGTTCAGTTAAGGGTAGATTTTCGCTCCACAAATACTTTTTGCCTACTACGGCTACATCGGGCAAATAAGCGGCTTGTTGTGCTTTTACACTTTGGGTAGCCATTTGAGCTTTGAGCTTGGCTTGCACAATCATAGGGTAGTGCTCTTTGGCTTGCTGTTGGTAGTACTCGAGCGATTGGAGGGGTGCCACCTCAAAAAGTTCGGTGGTGAGGGCTGTGAGCGGTTGCTCGGTAGTGCCCATTACGCCATATAGAGCCGTTTGCGCTAATTGTATATCCTTTTCAGCAGCCATCACCTCACGCTCGGCATCGGTAACGGCTTTTTTGGCTTGCATTGTTTCTACGGAAGCTATCATTCCGTTCTTTTCGAGCTTTTGGGCATTTTCATAGTGATGTTGTGCTGTTTCAAACGACTGTTTTCTCACTTCCAATGCTTTTTGGGCTAACTGTACTTGAAAATAACGTTCCGCCAACTCACTGATGAGGGCATTTTCGGTTTTTTTGCTCTCTACGGTGGCTATTTCGGTGTTGAACGCACTCACACGATTGCCTACACGCACCTTTCCACCAGCAAAAAGCACCCATTTGGCATCGGCGCTTACTTTCCAAATGTCTTGTTTCTGGAACTCATAGCGCCAGTCTTGGGCAAAAAGTGGTTGCAACCTGCCAAGTAGGGGGGTGATTAGCGGACGCATAGGGGCAGGCACTTGGGTTGCGAATCCCTGTAGGCCACTTTGTAAAGGCGCCTTATACTCGTTAAAGCTCAACGAAAGCGGGTCGGAGAGGTGCATATAGCTAGCGTTAAGACTCAGTTGGGGCAGATAGAGCCCACGGAATGACTTGCGGTTATAATCGGCTGCTTCGGTTTGTTTTTCGATGCCTTTGAGTTTTTGGTTGCCTGAACGCATTTGGCTAAGTGCTTCGTCGAATGAGAGCGATTGCGCTCGTAATGAAGCTGTTATCCCTATAACGAAGAGGCTTAGTAAAGTATATTTTTTCATAAAAGAAAACTTTTTATTTCTACGGGGCAAAATTACGGCGTTTTTTCCAGATGAACGACTCGTTTGTTTGCAAAGTTTTTAAGATAGATTAAAAAATAAAGCCTCTTAATTTATTTCTTCTCTATTTGACAGCCGTATGACTTTGTTTTATCAAAGGTTAAAATATATCGTTTTCCTTGGTAGGTGAATCTTACCCCTATTTGAGCTGTATTTTCAAAGGTTTCAGTGCGGGGTAAATCGGAAAGAGCTGTATCGCCTACTTGGATAATATGCATAAACAAGTCTTCTTTAGAAGCTGTTTGTGGGCTCACTTCTATACGCCAATGTCCCAATTGTGGGTGATTGGCGGGAGGGAGGTTCATATTATACCCGTAATCTTGTGGAGTGAGTTTGGGTAGAGGCCAGTTGCGTCCATCAGACCAGAAATCCTTCCCACTTCCTCCTATTTTGGTAAGTGTAGCATTGGCA
>ERZ772772.2776-NODE-2776-length-10246-cov-17.741635_pt1 | contig 10246 bp, 6 predicted proteins | sample MGYA00511484_ERZ772772 | MGnify/ENA primary metagenome ERZ772772 (study PRJEB29015, sample SAMEA2737913) | human oral metagenome | biome: human oral; feature: human-associated habitat; material: dental | place: China | collected 2088 ... | reverse complement strand
AGCTCGCCGAGGCGCTGGGCGTCCACTACCAGACGGTGGGCTACCTCGAGCGCGGGGAGTACGCCCCCTCGCTGCACCTGGCCCTGCGCATCGCCCGTTACTTCGACGTGGCCGTGGAGTCAGTTTTCTCCCTCGAGGAGTTCCCCCGACTGACGTGAGACGCACCCCCGCCCTCACGCTCTGACCGTGCCGTCACTCTGAGGTGCTATCGGCCTCGATCCCGGCGATGATCCGATCGAGGCCGTAGTCGAGCTCATACCCTTGTCCATCATCGAGGGCCCCGGCCTTGAGCACCTGCGCCATGGATGTCAGCCCGTCGGCTTCGAGACGGGTCAGGAGCCAGGTCGAGGACGCACTGCGGCGCGTAGTACCGTGCGCCGCAGTCGCCAGGGAGCGCTTCAGCGCGGCGACGGTGCGCACGTGGCCGTCGACGAGCAGCGCCGCATTGAGCCGCTCCTGCAGCTCGAGCCCCGCACCGGCGAGCACCTGGAGGACTGCCTCCATCCATCGCAGACGATGCGGCCCGGTCGGCATGCCGTGGACCGGGGCGTCCAGGAGCCAGGGATGCGCGTCATAGCGGGCGTGGACGGCGAGCGCCCAGCATCGCAGTCCGCCCGACCAGTCCTCGGAGCGGCCCGAAAGGACCGGAGGCGGCCCGAAGGCGACATCGACCATGGCGGCGATGACCTCATCGCGGGAGCCGATGTGCCGATACGCCGCCATGGTGCTCACGCTCAGGCGCTGGGCGAGCTTGCGAACCGACACGCCCTCCAGCCCCTCATCGTCTGCGAGCGCGATACCCGCGCGGACGATCTTGCCGACGCCCAGCCGTTTGCCCCCCTCCCGCTCTTCGGCCGCCTCAGAGGCATCGACTTCCCACAGCCACCGCTCCCACTTGGGCGGGGTGTCCGAATCGGTGTGCATCGTTTTGTCTCCTCGCCATTGCATCGGGGATCGGATTGCGTCGACCACGACACATGCGTACAGTGTACTCACAACCGACGTGTACAGCGTACACATCTTGGAGCCGTGAGAGGACGGGAGCATGACGAACGAGGAACGACCCCAGCACCAGGCCACCGCAAGGTCACGCACCGTTGCCACCACCGTGCTCATGGTGGCGACGTTCATGGATCTCATGGACTCAACGATCACCAACGTCGCACTGCCCACGATCGGCAAGGACCTCAATGCGACGCCGGAGCAGCTGGAGTGGACTCTCGCCGGTTACGTCATCGCCTTCGCGACGCTACTCATCACGGGCGGTCGGCTGGGCGATATCTTCGGGCACCGGCGCATCTTCGTGATCGGGATGGTGGGATTCACCCTCGCCTCCCTCGGGGCAGCGCTGTCCCAGACAGGCGACCTGCTTGTTGCGACCCGCGTGATTCAAGGCGCGTTCGCCGGGATCATGGTGCCCCAGGTGCTCTCCAGCGTGCAGGTGATGTTCGCACCGGAGGAGCGCGCCCCTGTTCTGGGCATCATTGGAGCGCTGAGCTCGCTGGGGGCCATCGGGGGACTGATCCTCGGTGGCTGGCTCGTCACGGCCGACCTTCTGGGTATGGGCTGGCGCAGCATCTTCCTCGTGAACGTGCCGGTCGGAGTCGTGCTTGTCGCTGCGGCGCTCCTGTTCGTACCGAGGAGTCGTTCGGAGCATCCGCTCAGGCCCGATCTGGTCGGGGTGCTGCTGGGTGGTCTCGGTGTCTTCCTGGTCGTCTTCCCGCTCACCGACGGCCGCGCCGCGGGGTGGGCGTGGTGGATCTGGGCCATGCTGACAATGGCTCCCTTCGTCATCGCCGCCTTCGTGTGGCAGCAGAGGCGCATGCTCAAGGCTCACGGATCCCCGCTGCTGCCGCTCCCGCTGTTTCGCGACCGAGGCTTTGCGAGCGGACAGCTGGTGCAGGTGCTCTCGTCGATCGGCAACGGCGGGTACGTGCTCATCCTGCTGTACTACGTTCAGAGCGCACTCGGCTTCACCGCATTGGCGGCAGGGCTCACGCTTCTGCCTTTCGCACTGGGCTCCATCGTGGCCACGCCGTTGGCGATCCTCGCGACGAAGCAGATCGGCAAGTGGGCCGTGCTGCTCGGCGGGATGGTGCAAGCAGCTGCACTGACCTGGGTCCTGTGGACGATCTGGACCGCCGGAACATCCCTGACGGGTTGGGACCTCACCGCCCCATTGGTACTGACGGGTGCCGGGCTGATGACCCTCATCATGCCGCTGACGAGTATCACGCTTGAGTCGGTGCCCACCCAGGACGCCGGAGCGGCATCCGGCACCCTGACCACCTTCGGTCAGGTCGGTATGGTGCTGGGAGTCGCTCTTGCCGGAACCATGTTCTTCGGGATCCTTCAGGACACGGCCGACGCTCGCGAGGCCGTCACAACCGCCCTGTGGGTACCTATCGTCGCGTACGGACTCGCCGGCCTCGCCTCAGTGACCATGCCTGGTCGTACCAAGGCGTTACCTCAGGACGCATGAGCCCTGTCCCCATCCCTTCCTCCCCGGTCCCTTGCAGTATGGAAGCCGGGTGGTGCCCTCCAATCAGGAGGGCACCACCCGGATGATCGGTCCTGTCACTCGGTCCCGTCGGACGCTGCGACACCGCCCGGCCTACAGGAGGCCTTCAGCCAGGTCCAGCGGGGTGCCGAAGCGATGGTTGGTGACGGCCACCGCCTGCTCGCGCAGGAAGGGCAGCAGCTCGGAGTGCGGGCAGGCCGTCACGGCGCCCGTGTACAGGGCGATGTCGGGGCTCCCACCGGTGACCCGGCTGGCGTGGCTCCAGCGGGCGGCCGAGGTCTCCTCACGCGGACCGATGACGCGCACGCGCGTACCCAGCCCACCGGAGGCCGCCAACTCGGTCAGGCGGGCGTCCCAGGCACCCTGGTCCTCGACCATCACCTGGACGCCGGCGGCCAGCAGCGCGTTCTGCAGCGGCTGGGGCAGACGGTCCGCGACCGACAGGCTGATGAACCCGCCGGCACGCACCCCGGCCGCCATGACGCGAACGACGTCGGCCAGGGCGGTGCCCTGCCCGGCGCGCACGACGACGTCGACCGCCCGGTAGCGCAGGATGTTGCGCTCACAGGCCAGGCCCGTCACGTCACGGTTGGCACCGTAGGCGGTCCGCCAGGCAGCGGCATCTGCCACCAGGGCGCGGCGCAGCTCGGCCAGGTCGGCGGCGTCCAGCTGACTGCTCACGGCGTCGCACAGGTTCGCCACGCGAGGGTCGAGGGCGGCGGTTCCCTGCTCAACCTTTCCGCCCTGACCGCGGGCGGGCTCGACCTCGCCGAGGCCCAACAGGTAGGAGGGGCCACCCGCCTTGGTGGTGGAGCCGATGGCCGAGCGCTTCCAGCCGCCGAAGGGCTGGCGGCGCACGATGGCCCCGGTGATGCCGCGGTTGACGTAGAGGTTTCCTGCCTGAACACCCTCGAGCCAGATCGCCAGCTCGGTGGCGTCCAGGGTCTGGATCCCGGAGGTGAGCCCGTAGTCGACGGCGTTGACCGCCTCGATGGCCTCCTGAAGCGTGTCCACGCGCATCACCCCGATAACGGGGGCGAAGTACTCGGTGAGGTGGAACTCGCTGCCGGGCACGACCCCGGCGCGGATGCCCGGGGTCCACAGGCCGTCACCGAGGTAGCGGGGCTTGAGGACCCAGTGCTCGCCAGATCCCAGGGTGGTCAGGCCGCGTACGGCCTTCTCGTCGTCGGGCACGACGACGGGCCCCATCTGGGAGTCCAGGGACAGCGGCAGGCGCACCCGCAGGGAGGCGGTCGCATCCACGAGCTGGCGGGCGATGCGCTCGGAGGTGCCGGCCGAGGAGACCAGGACCAGCAGCGAGGAGGCCGAGCACTTCTGGCCGGCGTGGGCGAAGGCCGAGTAGACGGCGTCGCGCACGGCGATGTCGGGATCGGCCGAGGGGGTGACGATGATGGCGTTCTTGCCGCTGGTCTCCCCCAGCAGGTGCATGTCCGGCTTCCAGGAGCGGAAGAGGCGGGCGGTGTCGTAGGAACCGGTGAGGACCACGCGGTCGACGTCCTTGTGGGTCACCAGGTGGCGTGAGACGTCGCCGTCCTCCAGCGGGGCGAGCACCACGAGGTCCTCGGGGATCCCGGCGTCATGGAAGGCGCGCACGAGCTCGGCCGCACAGCGCCGGGCCGGCGGAGCGGGCTTGAGGATGACGGCACTGCCGGCCGCCAGGGCCGCGGCCACGCCCCCGGTGGGGATGGCCAACGGGAAGTTCCAGGGCGAGGCAACCACGGTGACGTCCACCGGGGTGAAGCGGGCCCCGACCATGTGCTCACTGTCGTGCAGGAGCAGGGAGGACTCGGCGTAGTGGTGGCAGAAGTCGATGGCCTCGCTGACCTCCGGGTCGGACTGGTCGATGGTCTTGCCGGCCTCGGAGCCGGCGACCTCGATGAGCTCGGCGCGCCGGGCGGCCAGGACGTCGCCGACCCGGTGCAGGGCGGCGGCCCGCTCGGCCGGGTCCAGGGACTGCCAGACGCCGGCGGCCTCGGCCGTGGCGGCCACGAGGGCGTCGACCTCGGCGTTCGTGGCCAGGCGGGCGGCTCCGGACTCCACCTCGGCCACGCCCCGTGTGGAATCCGGGATGGCCGCGGCGATGTCCCGGGCCCACTGGCGGTTGGCGGCCAGGGCGGGGTCGGAGTCCGGCTCGGAGACGAAGGGCCTTCTGGAGCGCTCCTCCAGGGTGCCGGTCTCCTCCGGGACACCCGCGTCCCGCTCGGCCAGGCGGTCCTGGCGACGGTTGGGCTCGGGCACCGGGGCGTCCGGGTCGAGGTCGGACAGAGCGGCCAGGAAGCGGTCGCGCTCGCGGCCGAAGACCGCCTCGTCAGCGGCCAGGTCGAAGACGCCGGACATGAAGTTCTCCGGTGCCGCGTTCTCCTCCAGGCGGCGCACCAGGTAGGAGATGGCGACGTCGAACTCGTGGGGGTCGACGACGGGCACGTAGAGCAGCAGGTGGCCGGTGTCGCGGCGCACGACCTCCTGCAGACCGGTGGCCATCCCGGAGAGCATCTCGAACTCGACGCCGTCCTCGACGCCGCGAGCGGCGCGCAGCTCGTAGGCGAAGGCGATGTCGAACAGGTTCTGGCCCGCCACGCCCAGGCGGATCGCGCGGGTGCGCTCCGGGGTCATCGCCCAGGAGAGCATGCGCTTGTAGTTGGTGTCGGTGGCCTGCTTGGAGGGCCAGGTGGTCAGCTCCCAGCCGTGGATCTCGGCGTCGACCTTCTCCATGGACAGGTTGGCGCCCTTGACGACACGGACCTTGATGCGCGAGCCGCCCGCAGCCACGCGGCGGGAGGCCCACTCCTGGAGGCGCTGCATGGCGCCCAGGGAGTCGGGCAGGTAGGCCTGCAGGACGATGCCGGCCTCGTAGCCGTGCATGTCCTCCTGGTCCAGGATCGCGGTGAAGACGGCGATCGTCAGGTCCAGGTCCTTGTAGTCCTCCATGTCCAGGTTGAGGAAGGTGCCGTTGTCGCGGGCCAGGCGGTAGAGGGGCAGGAGGGCCTGGACGCCGTGGGCGACGACCTCATCGAAGCCCCAGGGGTTGTGCGGGCCCGTCACGGCGGAGACCTTGACCGAGACGTAGTCGACGTCCTCGCGGGTCACCAGGCGGGAGACCTCGGCCAGGCGCCGAGCGGCCTCCTTCTCCCCCAGGACGGCCTCGCCCAGGAGGTTGACGTTGAGGCGGTTGCCGCCCTTGCGCAGGCGGGCGAGCGCCGGGCCGAGGCTCTTGTCGGTGGCGTCGACGACGAGGTCGCCGACGATCTCACGGAAGACCCGCCGGGCCACGGCGGTCACGGTGCGCGGGGCGAGGCGGGAGGCGGCCGAGCCCAGCCCCATGGCACCGGCCAGGGCGGGAGGGAGGAAGTCGGTGCGGCCCGAGGACAGGCGCTTGAGGGCGTCACCGGCGACGTCGAGGTCCGTGGGGCGCACGACGTCGTCGACGAAGCGCGTGGTGAAGGTCAGGCCGTCGGGGTCGGCGAGGATCCGGGACAGCAGCTTGGCCGAGCGCGGTACCGGCTCGGATGCCGACTCGTCAGCCCACCGGCGCGCTCGGGCGACGGCCTTCTCCCCTAGCGCCCACAGGTCATCGGGGCAACGGCGCCCTGCATTACCTGCGTTGGTGCGGGGCTGGCTGGGAACGACACTGTTCGTCATGCGTGGGCCTCCAGGCTCGGCTTGTGTGAGACACACATAGTGTGCGATACAACACCCCTGAAGCGCGACCGTTTCGCTGCACGAGTCCCCGGCGTTTCGCAAGACACCTTGGTCCTAGGCATCCCCTAGTGCCGGCCCCGCCGGCCCCGTACCCTTCCCGGGCCTTGTCCCGGTCCTCATCGGATCGGGAAGGAGAGGCTAGAAACCGAGGCGGGCCAGGGCCTTGGGGTCGGACTGCCAGTCCTTGGCGGTGCGCACGTGCAGGTCGAGGTAGACCTTGCGCCCCAGCAGCTTCTCGATGCCCTTGCGGGCGTTGACGCCCACTTCCTTGAGGCGCCGTCCACCCCTGCCGATGATGATGGCCTTCTGGGAGTCGCGTTCGACGACGAGGCTCACGCGTACCTGGAGGCGGCCTCCGACGCCCTTGATGCGGCCGACCTCGCGCTCGTCGTCGGGGTCGGCGATCTCGTCGACGACGACGGCCAGGGAGTGGGGCAGCTCGTCGCGCACGCCCTCCAGGGCGGCCTCGCGCACGAGCTCGGCGATCATGACCTGCTGGGGCTCGTCGGTGATCTCGCCGGTGGGATACAGCGGAGGGGACAGCGGCATGTACTTGAGCAGAACCTCCTCCAGGACGTCGATCTGCTCGTTGCGCTGGGCTGAGACCGGGACGATGTCGGCCCACTCCCCCAGCTCGCTGACGGCCAGGAGCTGGGCGGCCAGGGCCTCGCGGGTGACGGTGTCGGCCTTGGTGACCACGGCGACCACGGGGGTGCGCAGCTCAGCGAGGTCGCGGGTGATAAAGCGGTCGCCCGGGCCGATCTTCTCGTTGGCGGGGATGCAGAAGACGACGACGTCGACGTCGGTGAGGGTCTCGCGCACCAGGTCGTTGAGGCGCTTGCCCAGCAGGGTGCGGGGGCGGTGGAGGCCGGGGGTGTCGACCAGGACGATCTGCGCCTTCTCCTTGTGGATGACGCCGCGCACGTTGTGGCGGGTGGTCTGGGGGCGCCCGGAGGTGATGGCGATCTTGGTGCCGACCATGGCGTTGGTGAGGGTGGACTTGCCGGCATTGGGGCGGCCCACGATGCAGGCGAAGCCGGCGCGGAAGTCCTCGGGGAAGTCGGGGACGACAATCTCGACACGGGTCGAATCCGCAGAGTCGGCGGCCTCGTCCTCGTCGTCCTCCTCGCCCAGGATCGGGAAGCCGTCTGCGTCCAGCCGGGCCGTGACATCGGAGTCATCGATCTCGTCTCCGGTCTCGTCCTCATCGTCAGGATCGGTGAGGGGGTTGGGGCCGTCCATGAGCTCGGCGTCGGAGGGAAAACGGAAGCCGGCCGGGGCGGGGCCGGGCTCGGGCATCTCGAGGGGCTCGGTCGAGAGCGCCTGGGCGGCCTCCTCAGGGGCCTGGGGCTGGTCGTCCTGGGCGGGCTCGACGGAGCTGTCGGAGCGGTCTGCGGTGTCAGTCATCGGTGTCCTCTTCGGGGGCGGGTGTGCGGGAGGCGAGAATGGTGGAGACCTGGCGGCGGCGGCCGGCGGCCTCCTCGGCCTGGAGGTGGACGCCCTGGGTGTCTCCGGCGGCGCCGGGCAGGGGGACGCGGCCGATGGCCTTGGTGAGCAGGCCGCCGACGGTGTCGACGTCGTCGTCGTCGATCTCGAGGTCAAAGAGCTCGCCGAGCTCGTCCAGGGCGAGCCGGGCGGGGACGCGGTAGGTGTCGGGGGCGACCTCGACGACCTCGGGCAGCTCGGGGTCGTGCTCGTCGGTGAGCTCGCCGACGACCTCCTCCAGGAGGTCCTCCATGGTGACGAGCCCGGCGGTGCCGCCGTACTCGTCGACGGCCAGGGCCATGTGGAAACGGCCGGTCTGCATCTCGCGCAGGAGGTCGTCGGCGGGTTTCATCTCGGGGACGTACTCGGCCTCCCGGACGAATCCGGCCACGGCCAGCTCCTCGTGCTCGGGGTGGGCGGCCAGGCGGCGCAGGACGTCCTTGAGGTAGAGGATGCCGCGCACGTCGTCGGCGTCCTCCCCGATGACGGGCACGCGTGAGTAGCCGGAGCGGATGAACAGGCGCATGGCGGCGGAGGCGGGCTTGTGGGCGTCGATGGTGACCATGTCGGTGCGTGGGACCATGACCTCGCGCACGAGGGTCTGGCCGAGCTCGACGACCGAGCGCATCATCTCGCGGTCCTCGTCCTCGATGGTGTCGGTCTCGCCGATCTCGTCGATCATCTCGCGCAGGTCCTCGTTGACGGCCTCGCGGGTCTCGGCGTCGGTGGGGGCGGACTCGGTACGGCGGGTGCGCGAGAGGAGGCGGCGCTGCGGGGCGCCCAGGACGTCGACCCAGGTGAGCAGACCGCCCAGGGCCAGGAGGGTGCCGGCGGGGTTGCGCCGGCCGTAGGTGCGCGGGGAGAAGCCGACGACGACGCCCAGCAGGATGATGTTGGCCAGGAGGGCCAGGGCCAGGACCTGCCACCAGGCGCGCACGAGCCCGGAGGCGGCCAGGGTGATGAGGACGGCGGCGAGCATGTCGACGGCGACGCGGGCGACGCTGAGGGAGGCCAGGACCCGGGTGCGGTGCTCGGCGAGGCGACGGACCCGGGCGGCTCCGCGGCGGCCCTCCTCGACGAGGTCGTCGGCGGCGGCCCGGGTGAAGCGCAGCAGGGCGGACTCGCCGGCCGAGAGCAGGGCGCCCAGGGCCAGGACGATGACCGCGCAGGCGATGAGCGCGGCGGTGGGGATACCGGTCACGCGGGTCTCACTTGCCGCGCTCGGCCAGGAAGGTCAGCAGGAGGCGGCGCTGGAGGTCGAACATCTCCTTCTTCTCCTCGGGCTCGGCGTGGTCGTAGCCCAGGAGGTGGAGGATGCCGTGGACGGTGAGCAGGAGCATCTCCTCGACCGCGGAGTGCCCGGCGGCCAGGGCCTGCTTGGCGGCGACCTGCGGGCACAGGACGATGTCGCCCAGGGTCCCGGCGGGGGTGGGCGAGTCGGCCGAACCGGGGCGCAGCTCGTCCATGGGGAAGCTCATGACGTCGGTGGGGCCGGGCAGGTCGAGCCAGCGCACGTGGAGCTCTTCCATGGGCTCGGGGTCGATGAACATGATGTTGAGCTCGGCGGCGGGGCTGACGTGCATGGCGGTCAGGACGTGGTCGGCGAGGTCCGCGAACTCGGCGGCGTCGATGACGGTGCTGGTCTCGTTGATGACCTCAGTGGTCATGCGGGTTCCTCTCCGAGTAAGGCCGGGCGGGGCGGTTGCTGCTCCCCCGACGGTACTGGCTGTTGCGGCCGCTACGGCCAGGCGGTCCGGCGGGTCGGGCGGCGGCGTCCTGGGCAGCGAGCTCGGCGTCGTGGCGGGCGTAGGCCTCGATGATGCGGCCCACGAGGCGGTGGCGCACGACGTCAGCCGATCCGAGCTCGCAGAAGCTGATGCCCTCGACGCCGGCGAGGATCCTGCGCACGACGATGAGGCCGGACTCGCGTCCGCCGGGCAGGTCGACCTGGGAGATGTCTCCGGTGACGACCATGCGCGAGCCGAAGCCGAGGCGGGTGAGGAACATCTTCATCTGCTCGGGGCTGGTGTTCTGGGCCTCGTCGAGGATGACGAAGGCGTCGTTGAGGGTGCGTCCGCGCATGTAGGCCAGGGGCGCGACCTCGATGGTGCCGGCGGCCATGAGGCGGGGCAGGGCCTCGGGCTCGAGCATGTCGTGGAGGGCGTCGTAGAGGGGGCGCAGGTAGGGGTCGATCTTGTCGGTGAGGCTGCCGGGCAGGAAGCCGAGGTTCTCGCCGGCCTCGACGGCGGGGCGGGTGAGGATGATGCGCGAGACGCGCTTGCGGGCCAGGGCGTCGACGGCCTTGGCCATGGCCAGGTAGGTCTTGCCGGTGCCGGCGGGGCCGATGCCGAAGGTGATGGTGGATTCCTCGATGGCGTCGGTGTAGGCCTTCTGGCCGAGCGACTTGGGGCGGATGGTGCGGCCGTGGGAGGTGAGGATGTCGTCGGTGAGGACCTCGGTGGGGCGGGTGGAGGTCTCCAGCAGGCCGACGGCGCGTTCGACGGCGTCCGCGGTCAGGGG
>ERZ772772.2771-NODE-2771-length-10258-cov-2.191414_pt1 | contig 10258 bp, 5 predicted proteins | sample MGYA00511484_ERZ772772 | MGnify/ENA primary metagenome ERZ772772 (study PRJEB29015, sample SAMEA2737913) | human oral metagenome | biome: human oral; feature: human-associated habitat; material: dental | place: China | collected 2088 ... | reverse complement strand
GGCGAGAAAACGCACTTTTCGAGGAACACGGAAAGAACCACTAAACCCCTCAGCCGAAACCAATTAGCTCGTCAACTTGCTAACCAACATCCCCCTTCTTACCTTATTCATTCGCCAGTTGTTAATTGCAAACCGTTCTTATCGGCTCATAAACTCGCGTATCCGAAAACTTAACACTCGCCAACTTACTAACTCATAACCTCACAAATTCAAACAACTCACTAACTCGCCAACTCATAAACTCACAAACTAAAACAACTAAAACAACTCAAAAACTAAAACTTATCAACTCATAAACTCAAACAACTCGCCAACTCATAAACTCGAACAACTCATAAGCCCATAAACTCAAAATCTTAAAATCTTACATTATATTTTACAAAATACACTTCTACCGCCACCCCATTCTAGCGAAAAAATGGCTCCAAAACTGGCAATTTGCCGCAATTTTCAGCCTTACACGTTCATCTTTCTGTCCACTTTTAAGCATATTGGCTGCATTTTGCACCATTTTACCCTTCTAGTTTGGTTGCCAACCCCAAATTTTTCAAGCCCAATTACCCACTTTTTACCCCTAAAATCCCATTTTTTGATGGGCATTTTGCCCCTTTTAGCCATGTTTTTCAAGCATCTAGAAGGTTTTGTTTATACCATTTCAGTGCATTTTTATTCATTCCGCCTCGCATTTTGCACCATTTTGCACTGCGTTTTGCACCATTTTGCCTTGCATTTAGCGGCATTTCACATTGCGTTTAGCACCAAAACGCACTGCGTTTAGCACCAAAATGCACTGCATTTAGCACCAAAACGCAGTACATTTAGCTGCAAATGGCCCAAAATCTGGTGTAGATGACGACCTTTTCAAATAAAAATTCATTTTGCAGCATGCACATGCTAACCCCTTTTTGCACCAAAACAAACCTCCGCGAGAATCGATTTTTTGCGACAGGGCGGACTGCTCGTGGGTAAAAATGGCACTCATAATGTTAAAATTCATACTGAAAAGTGGACAAAAATAAAGGTTGACAAGTTGACGGGTTAACGAGTTGACAAGGTAACAGGATAACGAGTGAACAAGATAGCGACTGAACAAGATAACAAGTAAACGAGCAGACAAATTCATAGCTTTACTTGTCAACAGAAATCTCACTTGTTAATCAGTCAACCCGTCTACTTGCCAACTAATCATTCTCTTGTCAACTCGTTAACTCGTCTACTGATAACCAACTCGTCAACTGATTTGTTTGACGGAAAGATTGGTCAAATTATCTAACGCGTATTAAAATCCCAACAAAAGCCATTGTGGTTACAAATTATTTCTTTAATTTTGCCTCCGTAACACTTTATGCCGACTGTTGGCCTGCATTACCTAAGCCTCGTTTCGCGTTAACAAATGCGATACTCCCTTTTGAAAGAAAGGACATTTTAAAGCAACTTGCACGGGTTTGGCGCGTAACAACAATCGCCATGAAGCAACTTACTTATACCGATATAACCTGAAAACCGAAAATAAACTAAGGAGAAGAACGCGATGACAAGGGAAGAACGCGCTGAAAAATGGCTTCGCAACGTACCTCACGCCGAAACCTTAAACCTGGAAGCAAGAAAGGAGATATGCCGTAGAGTGGCAAAGAAGGTGATGTTAGTTTCCTTTGCCGTGCTTGCTTTGGAAATAGTTTTGCTCTTTTTATTCGATAAAGAAACAATCTTTAATGACGCAGGAAACTTCGTGATTAACGGTACACTGCAAGAGCATTATAGAAGTGGAGTTGCTCGTACGGCACTGGGTGTTCTTATCTTGTATCTACCGCTTATGGCATTACCCCTTCTTGCTGCCGTTTTGTTCAGGAAAAAGGAAATCCCGTCTGCCGTAAATCGCTTTTTAGAGGAAAGAAACAAGGGCGAGGCACGCGAACAATGGGCAACAGACGATGACTGGAAGCAGCTTGCCAACCAGACTGGAAGGCGTTATGCAGACTGGGGAATGGATATCGATGGCGAAGAACGTAGCGATGGCTTTACGATGGCTGACGTAAGGCAGCAACTTGCAGCGTTGAAATATGACAAGCGCGATTCTATTTATATTTGGGTGCCCGATAGGATAAACGTAGACGACAAATTTAGGTACAACTATGTCTTCATTTATCAGGGAGACCGCTTTGCGCGTTTCGATGTCGAGGTATTTACCATTGACATAGCGCACAACAACCACATGATAACCTACAAAAAGGAGAATTTGAGTGAGAAGAAAACAATGGAGACGTTGCAAAACCTTCTTGACAACCATGCTATCCCTAAGTTGCAACGCTGGAAAGTTCTAGCGGATTGCCTGATAGAAAAAAGCACTGATGCAGAAAACTACAAAGCCATCGTTGAGCTATTGCCCGGAGGAGAAACGTATCTTGCTCTGGTTGAGAAGTGCATCGCCGCACCCAAACAATATTATATGGACCATGAGGAGAGATATGAGGACAGGGGAATGGATGAAACCGACCGGAATGGTGATATAATTTGGATAGCCATTGCCGATGAAATGCTCGACAGCGGCAATGCTGTTGAGTTGGATTGGAAGGAAACTAAGGAAGAGTTTTATTTGCAAATGCAGGATTTGGCAGGCAAACATAATATTGAACTACGCGAGGAGTGGCTGCAAGAGGATGGGGACATTCCGACATGGTGTGGGGTTCTTGACGAAAAATGGGAAGAGCAAGGCTTCTGCATCGCCGAATTTGATATTGATAGCGACAGCTATGTTCTCTTTATTTGCACATGCGAAACGCTAGAAAAGCTAAGAAAACTGGGCGATGAAGTTCTTCGTACAATTGATTTAGCACAGGAAATGTAGCCTTAACGAGCGGGGTTGTTGCCACTTAGCGAATTACAAACTCGTTAACTTGCCAACTGGAAACAAGCCTGCCGAATCGTCAGCCCCGTTAACAGAAAACGATACTTAAACAAACAATAAAAGATATGACAAAGGAAGAACGCGCTGAAAAATGGTTTCGAAACATGCCGAATGCCGAAACCATAAACTTGGAAACAAGAATGGAGATATGCAAGGATGTGTCACATAGAATGCTGTTGGTGTTCTTTGTAGTGCTTGGCTTGGAAATAGCTTTGCTCTTTTTGCTCGGTGGAGATGCGTTTGTTAATGGCACAGCCGACTTTCTGAATAACCTTATAGGGGGAATTCGGTCTAGAAAACAACACCAGATAACGGCATTTGGCATTTGCATTTTGTTTCTACCGCTTATCGCCTTACCCCTTATTGCCACCCTTGTTTTCAAGAAAAGGGCAATTGCATCTGCCGTGAATAGAACCTTGGGCATAACGAACAAGGGCGAAACGCGTGGACATGGGACAACAGATAAAGATTGGGAGCAGTTGAGTGGCTGGATGGAAACATTCTATCCGGATTGGGACATGGTTGTTGACGACACAACTATTGAAGGCTTTACGCCGAAAGACGTAAGGCAACAACTTGCCGCATTAAAGCCTGGCACGTTTAAAAGCATTCTTATGTGGGCGCATATTCCGATAAAAGCAAATGATGAATACCAGTTCTGCCACCTCTCAATCAGCCCGAAAAAGCAGGTTGGGCATTTCAATATAGAAATCTTTACCAGTGACATAGCGCACGACAATCATGTTATAAATTATGAGAAAGACAAATTGAATGAGCGAGAAGTAATGGAAATGTTGCAAAATGTGCTGAACAACAATCTTGCTGCCGAGTTACAAAGTTGGAAAGTCGCTATGTCTTACCTATTAGAAAAAAGCACCGATGCCGAGAATTATAAGGCAATTGCAAGATTACTGCCCGATGGCGATGCGTTTTTCACTAAGGTTGAGCGTTGTATTGACGCGCCCAAACAGTATTGTGCCGACAACGCGGAGAGGTATCGTGAAAGGGAAATGGATGAAAATGACCGGAATTTCAACATAATTTGGGCAGCCATTGCCAATGAGATGCTCGACAACGGCAATGCCGTTGAGATGGATTGGGACGTGACGAAGCAGGAATTTTGTTTGAAGATGAAAGGCCTGGCGGACAAATATCACCTTACATTAAATGAAGACTGGCTCGATGAGGGAGATGAAATAGAAACCTGGTGTGAAATTCTTAATAAACAATGGGCAAACAGGGAGCTATGTGTTGCCAGCTTTGTAATGATGTGTGGTAACTATTGCCAACTTTACTTTATCCACAAACGCCAAGATGTTGAAAAACTGTCAGACTTGTGCTTAGAGGTAAGCCAAGATATTAAAGTTGTAAAGAGAGTATAGAAGTAGTCTTGATTCTTAATATGAAGTCATCTTGACTTCGAGGAGTGTTTATCTTGGTTGTGCATCACAAAGATGATAAACTCCTCTCAATTGATGGAAATATTAAAAGTTAAGACCACTTCATTGAGAAGAGTGCAGCACAAGTCAACTCACTGGTTTATAAAATCGCTAATACTCAACAACTCATAAATTCATCAACTCGCAAGCTCATCAACTTATAGTCAAACAGAATTGCTTTTGGAAAATGGTTGTTAGACGAATGTAAGACGTGCGTAGCATGGCATCCACAAACCCTTACGCAGAGGGAAAGGAGCACCTTTTATTTGTTTACGATACACCTATGGCTTTCCAAATCCATTTCTGTTTGACTATAATTGGCATGAAACCATATCTCATTCTTACTAATTCTTCTGAAAAAGACAAGAAAGAGAGTTAAGTTAAGCTGACCTCAACATCAGACAAAACGGCAATTGTGTAAACCCTTTGCCCTTTTCTGCTTATAAAAATCAAAAGGCTTCAAAACCAAATACTTTTGTGAAGTACGGCATTTCCTTCTCTGCAAGAGCATTAATGCGCTTTGCGGCATACCCTTCGTTTGTATGGATTGTATTCAACAACCAAACCTCAAAAATGAAACTTGATGTAATATCAACATCCTTGGTATAACCTGTTACCATTCTTGATTTTGTTAATCGCTTAAACGTTTTGATATCTTCATAGGTCATTTTCATAGTGCTACAACTACCGAAATGTACGTTTCTATTTTCAAAAATTCCATTGTATTCTTCATTCTCTGCAAAGCTCAACAAATCAAAATCTGTTTTATCGGCAAAACAGATACTTCTTTTCTGGCCATGAAAACATAAATAAATTAAGTCATAAGCACTATAACTTGGTTGTTGTAGATGCTCTATGTAATACCTAAAATCAAACTTAGTAGCAACCTGTCTAAAGCAGTAATCTATTTTTATAGTATTCCTCAGAAAGTCAAGTAATGGTAGCACAGCAGACTTACTCTTTAAGTCGTGCACTGTCTGTTCCCACTCTGTTTCTAAACAAAATATTCTATTCATCTTTGAATTAATACATTAATTTTATATTGAGTTCGTCTTGTTTTATTAGATTTGTATAATTGAGAGGAACTTATTATTTTCGGGCCACAAAAAAAATAAGATAAACAACCATCTCATGTACGAAATACTGAACAAAGATACGATAAAATTCGAAAATCTAACTCTTTTATCTGCAACAAAATGCGGGCATATCTAGAAAAATGGCCTGTTGATAACAACCGCTGCATTCTCAGCAAGTTGAAGGCAGGTTTCCTGTGTCACGTAATGAAAAAACAAAATGACTTGTTATGTTTCTTATGTTCTTATGTAAAAAAGAACTGTACTTACGCAAATAAACTGTTCTCATGTCAAAATGGCCGTGTTTATGTCAAAACAAGAAAAGGGAAACGACAACCTGTTGAGGCCGTCATGACTTTTAAAATTCCTATAAACTGAGAGGAATTGGCTATCCTTGTGATGCCAACACAAGCTAAACACCCCCTCTCATATACAAAGTACAGGACAAATCTAGTCACAGTCTTATAACCTCATGAAGACCCAACAACTCCCGAATACATCAGCTCATCAACATACAAACTCAAAAACTCATCAACTCGAAATCTTAAATTATTAATTTTTATTTTACAATCCCACTCTATTTTTCACGCCGTTCTAGCGAAAATATAGGTTGAAAAGTAGGCAAATAACTACCATTTATTACCTTTCACACCTTTTATTTTGTCCATTTTCAAGAACATAAGCCGCATTTTGCACCATTTTGCCTTTCTAGTTTGGTTGCCAACTCGTAAATTTTCAAGCCTAATTACCCACTTTTAGCACCTAAAATCGCACTTTTTAACGGCCATTTTGCCCTTTTCAGCCATATTTTTAATGGCGAACAAAGGTTATATTTATACCTTAGCCGTGCATTTTTATGCTTTTCGCGTTGCATTTGGCACCATTTTGCACTGCATTTTGCACCATTTTGACTTGCATTTAGCACCAAAACGCATTGCATTTAGCATCAAAACGCACTGCATTTAGCACCAAAACACACTGCATTTAGCGGCAAAACGCACTCCATTTTGCCGCTAACGACCCCAAAACGGGTGCTAATGGCGGTGTTTTAAAATAAATATTCATTTTGCCCGCATGTAGAACCAACCTCTTTTTGCATCAAAACAAACCTCCGCGAGAATCGATTTTTTGCGACAAGGTGGGCGGTTGGTGGGCAAAAAGGGCAGCCATAATGTTAAATTTTATGCTGAAAAGCGGACAAAAATAAGAGCCAACAAGTGGACGAGCGGACAAGGTAACAAGATGACGAGTGGACAAGGTAACGCGTGGACAAGACAACGAGTACACGAGCAGACAAACTCATAGCTTTACTTGTCCACTGAAATCTCACTTGTTAACTCGTCTACTCGTCAACTGTCAATCAACTCGTCTACTTGCCAACTAGTCATCCTCTTGTCAATTCGTTAACTCGTCAAGTCGTCAACTGATTATCAACTCCTCAACTCGTCAGCTAATTAGTTTGCCAACCTGCTAACTTGTAAAACCCGTCCATCTGCAGTTTGCTCTTCATTCTTCAAGCAATCTATCTATAAAGAGACTATCTTTAATAAAATAAATTATCTTATTCGCTCGAAGAAAGAAAATTATTTCGTTTTAACGATGGTCAAAAATAAACATTTGTAAGCACACAGCTAAAAAACTGCAAGAAACAATCTTTTTTACATCAGTCCAACAAACAAATCCGTAAAAACATCGAAAAAGCAGCATATTAAACACCAATTAACCTTTCGATACCAAATTCTTAAATCTTGTAATATAAATGATTTTTAACACAAAAATAGGTCTACATATATTAAAAATCGGTAAATTTGCTACAAACAATCGATGATACCCAGACCTATAAAGATGAAAAGGTCGTAGATGCTAAACAATTACATTAACAACAGCATACCGAGCGAACATGTGCCAGCACGTCAGATCCACGCCACGGAAAGGAAATCCACTCCGTGGAAAACGAAAAGAAAGCGCTGGTATCTTTCACAACGTAGCTACCTAATAATGTCCTTATGAAAAAAGCTTATTGTTTATGTGCAATGCTGGCTGCCCTTTCCGCCCCGTGTACAATGCTCACGGCAGCGGCAAAAGAAACGAAGGGGACGGCAACCGTGACCGAGATGCAAGAGCAGAACACCATCACGGGCGTGATTACCGACACACAAGGCGAACCCATCACTGGCGCATCTGTTGCCGTAGTGGGAAAGAGCGTGGGTGCCGTGTCCGATATTAACGGGCGATTTACCATCAACGTGCGCCCCGGCGCTAAGTTGACCATCTCATACGTAGGTTACAAAACCGTAACCGTTACAGCATCCGAGTCGATGAAAATCGAGATGCAAGAAGATGCCGGGCAACTAACCGAAGTGGTTGTTGTGGGCTATGGCACACAAAAGAAAGCCAACCTTACGGGAGCCGTAAGCACAGTGGACCTATCAAAGACAATGGCAGGCCGCCCGCAACAAGATGTGGCCAAGGCCTTGCAAGGTGCTGTGCCGGGGTTGTCGGTCATCAGCAACAACGGCGACATCAACGGCAAGCCTACCCTGCGCATTCGCGGTGTGGGAACGTTGAGCAACGATGCTAAAAGCAACCCGCTCATCGTTGTAGACGGCGTGCCCATGGACGACATCTCGTTCCTTAACACGCAAGACATCGAAAGCGTGTCGGTGCTCAAGGATGCTGCCTCTACATCCATCTATGGAACAAGAGCAGCCTTCGGTGTGATATTGATACAAACAAAAGGTGCACACCCCACGGAGCGTTCGACCATCACTTACAGCAACAACTTTGCATGGGATCAGGCGACCTTCACCCCTGATTATCCCGATGTTCCTACGCAATTGAGAGCCGCATTGGAAGGTAAAGCCAGTGCAGGAAAATACGCAGTGGAACTATTTGGTATGCATTTCGACAAGCTGCTGCCACTCGCAGAGAAATGGCAACAGCAAAACGGAGGCAAGACAAACTATCGCGAGATGCGCCCATACGTAGACGAAAACAACGTGGGCGACTATACACTCATTGACGGTAAGCCTTACTATTATGCCGATTGGGACATCAATAAGATTTATTACAACAATGCCGCCCCATCGCAAAGCCACATTCTGTCAATACAAGGCTCGTCAGGGAAGAGTTCTTACTATATTTCCTTTGGCTATGATCACAAGGACGGCATCATGAAAGTACGTCCCGACAAGCTGGATAAGTATAATGCTACGGTTAACGTAACCAGCAGCCTGTACGACTGGCTGCAGGTGGGAGCACGCTTTAACTATACGCGTCGCGACTATGAACGTCCCGATACATATAACAATGTATACCAATACCTATGGCGTTGGGGCTCGTTTTTCATCCCTTCGGGTACAATCGGCGGATACGACACGCGCGTGTTGGCACAGCTGAAACAGGCAGCCACAGAGAAGACCGCTACCGATTTCACTCGCATGAACGCATTCCTCAAAGCTAACATCATGGAGGGGTTGACGTTTAATGCGGACTTCACCTACGCCATCCAAAATATGAACAGCGGCTCGCAAGACTTCTCAGTTTATGGAATCAACTGGTTACACGCCAATCCCACCTACATCGTGGAGAAAGAAGAGACTTCAGTGTGGAAAGACAACTCGAAAGAAAACACGTGGACACTTAACGCCTACATGGACTATGAGAAGAGTTTCGCCCAGAAACACAACCTTAAGGCGATGGCAGGTTTCAATGCCGAGAAGGTTGAATATATCTATCTCAAAGGTAGCAGAAACATACTGTTCGATCAAGCGATGCCCGAACTGAACCTTGCAATGAAAGAAGGACAGGACATTGGCTCTAAACATACCCGTCGCGCATCTGCAGGATTCTTCGGCAGAATCAACTACGACTACAAAGACATTTACCTCTTGGAAATCAACGGGCGTTACGATGGCTCGTCTAGATTCCCACACAATGCACATTGGGCATTCTTCCCATCGGTTTCGTTGGGTTATCGTTTCACCGAAGAACCATACTTTAAGAACCTGAAAAATGTTGTGAGCAATGGTAAGTTGCGTGCATCAATAGGCGAAATAGGTAATGAGGCCGTAGGCGATTACATGTTTGAAGAACTGATTAGCCAAATGGAAGACAAGTATGTGAACTGGGTGGACAACAATAAGCCTAACGCCAACCTGCTAACCATGTACAACATGCCCGACCTTGTGGCAAAGAGCCTTACATGGGAACGCATCCGAACCACCGACATAGGCATCGACCTAGGTTTTCTTAACAATGAGTTGATGGTAGGTTTCGATTGGTATCAACGCGAGAATCGCGATATGCTAGCCCCCTCGAAAGTGCTTCCACAGGTATTGGGAGCTGATGCCCCCGTATCTAATGCAGGTACCTTGCGCACACGCGGATGGGAGTTTACTGTAGATTGGCATCATCGCTTCGGCGAGTTTAACGTGTACGCTAATTTCAACCTGAGCGATTCGCGCTCGAAAGTAGTAAAGTGGGACAACCCATCGATGCTGCTCAACGCCAACTATTCAGGCAAAAACTATGGTGACATCTGGGGTTTTGAGACCGACCGCTATTTCGAAGAGAGCGACTTCACTGGGAAAAACCCTGATGGAACTTGGAATTACGCCAACGGCGTGGCTTCGCAAAAGGGATTGGAACAAGGTTCGTTCCACTACGGACCAGGCGACGTGAAGTTCAAAGACCTTGACGGCAATGGTGTTATCAATGGCGGTAAAGGTACAGCCAACGATCATGGCGACCTCAAGGTGATAGGTAACTTCTTGCCCCGTTACGAATATAGCTTCCATCTTGGTGGCTCTTGGAAGGGCATCGACCTTGACCTATTCTTC
>ERZ772772.2767-NODE-2767-length-10269-cov-5.152732_pt1 | contig 10269 bp, 7 predicted proteins | sample MGYA00511484_ERZ772772 | MGnify/ENA primary metagenome ERZ772772 (study PRJEB29015, sample SAMEA2737913) | human oral metagenome | biome: human oral; feature: human-associated habitat; material: dental | place: China | collected 2088 ... | reverse complement strand
TAAAATTCATCTTCGTCAAATTAATAAAGCTTGTAATACGAATTTGTAATCAGATGAAGATGAATATCAGGCAGCAGCCTGATAGATATACATTTATAATATACGCCTGAAAGCAAGCTTTCATTTGGTATATTATAAATGTATATCCAACCTGCCAAAACTGTAACATTGCATTAATAAACTTGTACAGCATATACATTTTAACTTTAATTAAATTGTAAATATAAAAATACTAAAATCATGTATAATCATCATGGAGAGTTTTAGATGATAAAGTCTAATCAAAGAAAATTTAACAGAATACAGATGTTGCTGGATGCCCTGGCTATAGTGCTCAGTTATGTTTTGGCATGGTATATTATGTTCGGCTCAAAGAAAAGCTCGTCATTGCTTTCAGTAGGCGGATATATGTCGGCACTTATTGTAATAGTACCCCTTTATTTGATTTTATACGATATGTTCAGCTATTATATGCCTAAACGGATTTCAGGCATAGCCACTGAAGTCAGTAATATCTTCAAAGCAAATACCATAGGAGTACTGCTTATTACCTTAGTTTTGTTCTTGGGGTCTAAAAACCAATATTTATATCACTTTTCAAGAATGTTGGTATTTATTTTTTATTGCCATACTATTATAATAGAGAGTCTGGAACGCTTTGTTATCAGATATGCTTTAAGAAACATGAGAAGCGTAGGCTATAATCAAAAGCATATGATACTTCTCGGTTACAGTAGAGCAACAGAAAGTTACATAGACAGAGTACTGGCTAATCCGCAATTCGGTTATAACATAAGAGGAATACTTGATGATACTAAGGAAAGAGGCTTTACTTATAAGGGAATCAAGGTAATAGGAACTCTTGATAATCTTGAGGGTATTCTTGCAATGAATGTACTTGATGAGATAGCTATAACCTTAAGTATAAATAATTACAGTCGCCTTGAGTCTTTGGTAAAAAGTTGTGAGAAGTCGGGAGTTCACACCAAGTTTATACCCGATTATAATCATATTATACCTACTATACCGCATATAGAGGATCTGGACGGACTTGCAGTTATCAATATAAGATATGTACCGCTTACAAGGCTTTATAATGCAGTTATAAAAAGGCTTATAGATATAATAGGAGCTTTGGTAGGTATAATTGTTTTTTCGCCTATTATGCTTATAGTAGCGATAATAATAAAGCTTACCAGTAAAGGACCTATTATTTTCTCACAGGAAAGAGTGGGGCTTCATAACAGAGCTTTTAAGATGTATAAGTTCCGCTCTATGAAACTTCAGGCACCACAGGCTGAAAAGGTGGCTTGGACTACGCCGCATGATCCCAGAGTTACGGGTATAGGCAAGTTTATAAGAAAAACCAGCATAGATGAAACTCCCCAATTTTTTAATATACTTAAAGGGGATATGAGTCTTATCGGTCCGAGACCCGAAAGACCTTATTATGTAGAAAAGTTCAAAGAGGAAATACCTCAATACATGATAAAACATCAGGTAAGACCCGGTCTTACAGGTTGGGCTCAAGTAAACGGATACAGAGGAGATACATCCATAGAAAAAAGGATAGAATATGACCTGTATTACATAGAAAACTGGACTATAGGTCTTGATTTAAAAATATTATTTTTAACGGTGTTTAAAGGTTTTATTAATAAAAATGCATATTAGTTTCAAATGAAAGGTAAAAATATGGGCAGAGAAGATATAAACAGATCTAGAAGAAGTCGAATGAAAAACAGCCAAAGGGGCAGAGACGACTCGGGCAAGGTAAAGGGCAAGGGAATTTCCAATGTTGTAAAGTGGATCATACTTGCAGTAGCTGAGGTTCTTACTTTAGGAGTTATTTTCTCCTATGCTTATGTGTCGAAACAATTAAATAAGGTGCAGAGAATAGAGGTCAATAAGGAAGAAGTTAAGAATAACGACATCAGTGTTGAAACTATTAAAAAGATGGAAGGATACCGAACTATAGCGGTATTCGGTGTAGACTCAAGAGACTCGGGAGTAGGAAAGGGATATAACTCGGATGTTATAATAATTGCAAATATAGACCTTGCCACCTCTGAGGTAAGGCTTGCAAGTATTTTCAGAGACAGTTACTTAAACACAGGTTATGATAAGTTTAATAAGATAAACCAAGCTTATGCCATAGGAGGTCCGGAACAGGCACTTAAGGCTATCAACAAGAATCTCGATCTTAATATTACCGAGTATGTAACCTTCAGCTGGAAGGCGGTTGCTACCGGAATCAACATACTGGGAGGTGTGGATGTTGAGATTACAAAGCCTGAATTCAGGTATATAAACAGCTATATTACCGAGACTGTAAAATCCACAAAGATAGGTTCGGTACAACTTAAGGAGCCGGGTATGCACCATCTGGACGGTATACAGGCGGTGGCTTATGCAAGACTTCGTTATATGGACTCAGACTATGAAAGAACTGCAAGACAGCGTAGAGTTATACAATTGGCTTTGGATAAGGCGAAGAAATCAGACCTTAAAACACTTAACGACCTTGTAGGAAATATGATGTCAATGGTTGCGACCAACCTTACTTGGCAGGACGGGCTTGATGTAATATCTGATATAGGCTCATACAAGATAGTAGATACCATGGGCTTCCCTGAGCATAGAAAAGAGATGAACATGGGTTCAAAGGGTGCTATAGTAGTACCTAATACTTTGGAGCAGAATGTAATGGAGCTTCACACCTTCCTTTTTGGAGATGAGGCTTACACAGTTTCAAAAACCGTAAAAGAATTGAGCAATGAGATAGCTTATCAAACCAGCAATTACTCTGGAGGAAAGTCAAGCGGAAAGGGCGAAAAGTCAAAGACTACCGAAGCAGAGACTCAAAGCAGTAAGGAGGCGGAAGAATCTTCCAATTCAAGCAATTCAAGCAAGTCTTCAAGTAAGGCAAGCAGAGAATATGAAACCAACAGTAACGGAGAAACTATATGGAATGATGACGAGCCGGATACAGAAGTAACATCAAAGCACGGTTCGGAATCAAGTCAAAGTACGAAGTCAAGTACCTCAGAGTCAAGTTCAAAGCAGGGAAGTTCTTCTTCAGGTGAAGAAAGCAGCAGCTCAAAACAAAACTCAAGTACGGCAGCCTCAAGTACACAAAGCTCAACAGCGGCAAGTACGGCAGCTTCAAGTACACAAAGTACAACAGCGGCAACCACGGCAGCACCGACCACTACAGCTTCGGAAGGTCCGGGAGCCAATCTGCCTACCGTAGAAAACAAACCGCAATAAACACAAATACTACCTTAATAATACACATTTTATACACAAAGCATTGGTAGAATTAGCAACATGAAAGCTAAGGACACCAATGCTTTTTATATTGATGATTATAACAGCTTTAACAGATTTTTAGAAATCGGATAAAAATAAAAATAGAAATATACTAACATAGTATGAATATAAGGAGGTCTTATATGTCAGAAAATAATTTATACGGATTTGATAATGAGAATATTGAAAATAAAAATAATGAAGTAAATGAGAATATCGCAAGGCAGGATGAGGGGCTTGGCATGAGTAACTACGGCAGCACCAACTATGCTGATTTCAGACAGGAGCCGACACAGACACAAAACAGTGCAAGTACAGCGGCAAATAATGAAGCAGTACAACATACAAAAGCGTCATCAGATGCATATACAGCCAATGATAAATTTGACTACTCGGCACAGAGTGATAGTCACATACATAGCGGTGATGGCACTGTGTTAGGAAGCAATTACGAAGCTAATGCCGCATCGGGCGGATATGTAAGTGATGCTGCCTCAAATGATGAGCCTCAGTTTGAGGAGCTACACTATGACAATACTTATGCACAGCAAAGTCCGACAGAGCATGCAGATCATGACAATGCTTATACACAGCAAAGTGCAACAGAAAATGTAAATAATAACAGTGCTTATACACAGTCAAATACTACAGAGAATACAAGCACTTATGATAATACTTACGCAAGACAAAGTGCAGAGTCCAAAAAAACTCATAAAAAAGGATCGGCTTTTAAGAGAATAGTAGGAATAAGTGCAGCAGCCCTACTGTTTGGAACAATAGCAGGCGGTACCATGTTCGGAGTTAATAATCTGGCTACTAATTTAATGAAGACCGAGGAAGAAAGTACTGCATTAAGTAAAAAAACTCCCGAAGTAAGCAGTGTAGAGCTTAAGGAGGCAAGTAAGGCAGTAACTACCGCCAATAACTCATCACCTACAGTGGCGGATGTCTCTCCTATAGCAGAGTCTGCCATGCCTTCGGTAGTTGCGATTAAGGGTACGACCTCAGTAGAAGCTTATTCATGGTTTGGAGAGGGTCAAACCTATGATACACCTTCAAGCGGTTCAGGTATAATAATAGGCAAGAATGATACGGAACTTTTAGTTGTGACCAATAACCATGTAGTAGAGGATACCAAGGACTTAAGTGTAGTATTTATAGATAATGAAGAGGTCAAAGCCAGTGTAAAGGGCAGAGACTCTGATAATGATATAGCAATAATGGCGGTTAAGCTTGAAGATATAAAGCCTGAAACCTTAGAAAAAATAGCAGTAGCTCATATGGGAGATTCAGATGAGCTTAAGGTAGGACAGGGAGTAGTGGCTATAGGCAATGCACTTGGTTACGGACAGTCAGTTACTGTAGGTTATGTAAGTGCTATAGACAGAGAAGTTACTACCAAAGATTCTTCCATAAAGAATTTATTGCAAACAGATGCCGCTATAAATCCGGGTAACTCAGGCGGTGCCTTACTTAATATGAACGGTGAAGTAATAGGAATCAATACTGCAAAATATGCATCAACCGAGGTAGAAGGTATGGGTTATGCTATACCTATATCAAAAGTAAAGGATATAATAGCCGAGCTTTCAAGCAAAGAAACCAGAAGTGATAAGGTTGATGAGGCTAAGCAAGGATACCTCGGTATACAAGGAAAGAATATAGGTGAAGATGTAGCAAAAGCCTATGATATGCCAAGAGGTATATATGTATACAAGATAGTTGAAAACAGTTCAGCAGCCAATTCAGACTTAAGAGAAAAGGACATTATCACCAAGGTTGACTCACAGCCTGTAAAGAATATGGAGGAGTTAAAAGAATTACTTTCTTATTATCAAAGTGGAGAAAAGGTAAAACTAACAGTACAAAGGCTTAAGGATAGTGAATATGAAGAAAAAGAAATAGAAATCACCTTAAGTGACCGAAGTGCTTTGCAATAATAGATGGCTGTAAGCCGAAAAAGACTGTATTACACTAAGCTGTAGTACAGTCTTTTTATTGTAAGTAAGAGCTTCGTTCTTGCAAGAGAACAAATAAAGCACCTGCTATGCAAGTGATTGAAATAACTTTAGCGTTATGTAAATGAATATTGTTACAGATGAAATTGTTTATCCGGTGGTTTATAAAAAAATACTTTTTTAAGGGCATTTAAGAGGAGTATAAAAAGAGGATAGGTAAATGTATAAAAGGGGCGTTGCAAACAGATAAATGATTATTTATGAGCAACGCTCTATTTTGATATAATAGATGATTTTTATTAATTTAGTAAAAACTTATAAAAATAAGACATGAATTTTGTAACGGGTTATGCGTTTAACCGTTGTAAAAGCTATATTCCTAATGTACAATGGGTTCGTTGAGAGGAGGATTTATCCTTCCTGCTCAGAATAACAAAAAAAGAAGGAATAATATGGCACAAAGCAGAGTTAGGATCGTTGATGTTGCAGATGCGCTGGGTCTTAGTACAGCGACAGTTTCAAATGTGATCCATGGTAAAACCGGCAAAATTTCGGATGAAACGGTAAAAAGAGTTCAGCAAGAACTGGAAAAGACCGGATATATTCCCAATATGGCAGGAATTTTGCTTGCAAGAAATAATTCGAGAATTATCGGAGTAGTAGTCAATGACCATCCTAAATATGAGGGCAGGGTTTTAGAAGACGGATTTGTAATGTCCTCATTAAACGCACTTTCTCACGAGGTAAATAAAAAAGGATATTTCCTTATGATAAAAACAGCGACAGATATCAATGAAATCATAGTGTTTGCTTCAATGTGGAATATGGACGGTCTGATCCTAATGGGATTTTGTGAAGCGAATTATGAAAAACTGCGAAATCAGATGAGGATATCCTTTGTTGTATATGACGGCTATTTTGATAAATGTTCAAAATTTGTTAATCTTGTGATTGATCATTATAACGGAGGTTATAAGGCAGGGGAATATTTTAAGAAGCTGGGACATAAAAAGGCATTATGTATTTCAGATAATTATATATGTATGGACAAGGAGCGTATTAACGGATTTTGCAAAGCCTTTGTTCCGGGGGAAACTGTAATTTGGCAAATACCGAATACAAAAAAAGAAAGAGTGCAATTTTATAAGGATAAGTTTTTGGAACTTTCAATGCTTGGTATTACCGGAGTTTTTGCAGTATCTGATTATTATGCACTGGACTTTATGCAATTTTTACAGGGGAGGGGTGTGCAGATTCCGAAAGATTTGCAAATAATCGGGATGGATGACAGTATGGCAAGCAGGGAGAGCATTCCGGCATTGACTACAATTCATCAGGATGCAGATTTAAGGGCAAAGACCGCAATTGAATGTATTGAAGATATGCGTGAAGGAAGGGACTTCGGTACAAGAATAGTTCTTCCGGTAAAACTTATAAAAAGAGAAAGTACAAGGAAATTATAATGTCAGAGTTTGTTAAATCCTTATGTAAAATAGCTGTTCCTGTTACATTGCAGAGCATGTTACAGGCATCATTTTCAATTATTGACCAGATAATGATCGGTCAGCTGGGAGAAATAAATATATCGGCAGTCGGACTGTGCGGTAATTTTTCTTTAATTTTTTCTGTGGTAACCGGTACGGTAGGCACTGTTGCAGGGATATTAACAGCACAGTTTATCGGAGCAAAGGATATGAAAGAAGCATGGAGCAGCTTTGATGTAAGCCTGATCGCTGCAGTAATAATATCAGCATTGTTTTTATTTGCATCAGGAATTTTTCCGGAATATATTCTTGGACTGTATACAAAGGATATGGATATTATAAATATAGGTGCTGTGTATTTTCGTATTATAGCATTTTCATACATTCCGATGGCAATCAGTATAATTTTATCCATATGGCTGCGCTGCAAGGAGCATGCAGTCATACCGTTTTTGGCAAGTCTATCGGCTGTAGCTGTAAATACAGGACTTAATTATATGCTTATATTTGGAAAAGTAGGGTTTCCTGCTATGGGAATAAAAGGTGCAGCAATTGCAACCCTTGTCTCTCAGTTATTTAATCTGGTATATATCGTTATCGGATTTATTATTTGCATTAAAAAAGATGGAGATAAGCCGATATTGTCCTTGCATTTTAAAAGAATAAGTATCCCGGATTATTTTATAATGATTATACCTATTCTTGTAAGTGAGTTTCTCTGGAGCTTGGGGCAGAATGTGGAATCCGGAGTGTATGGGCATCTTGATACGGCAAACCTTGCGGCATATATGCTTACAGCTCCGGTTCAGGGGCTTATTGTGGGTGCTTTAAGCGGTTTGTCGGCTGCAGCCGGCGTTATGGTCGGTAAGAGGCTCGGAAGGAAAGAGTATGAGGATGCATATAGGGAATCCGGGAAAATTATGATTGCGGGGTTAATAGGTTCGGTCTTTGTATCGGCAATGCTTATCTTGTCGGCAGGAGCCTATACCGGATTGTACCGGGTGGATCATAATGTAAAAGAGCTTGGAAAAATTCTTCTTGTTATATTTGCCTTATATGCTCCGGTCAAGGTTGAAAACATGATTCTTGGAGGAGGCATTATAAGAAGCGGAGGCAATACAAAAATTATAATGCTTATCGACATTGTAGGAACATGGTGTATAGGAATTCCTCTTTGTCTGCTTGCAGCATATGTGTTTAAGTGGGGAATTGTAGGTGTATATACATTGCTTACCACAGAAGAAATATTCAGACTTGTTGTATCACTTATTATTTTTAAGAAACGCACATGGATGATCAGTTTATCATAGTGCTGTATATTCTATATATAGTGATGAATTTTTTATTTCTTTTTTCATTTTATTTCCTTCAATTCTAATCTTTAACTATGGTTACATATGAAATTAAACTTTAAAAAAATGAATTACTCTACTTTTCATCATGGTAACATAAAATAGCGACTTTATCAATAGAAATAATGAATATTGTCTTTTAAAAAAAGGTATAATATAAAAAAGTTGATTGCTTTAAAAGAGCTTTAATATCATTTTTTCTTATATCCAACAGTTAATAAAGATAAAGCAGTTGTTGTTGTGAAATATAATAGTATGTTTAGGTATGACATAGTTATATGATTTTATTTATATAATGATTGCCGTTATCTTAATATAGGACTTTAAAATTCAGAAAGGGGGGGTTTTAGTAATGAAAAATAAAAATTTAAGAAGAATCATAGCTATAACGTTTTTTTCTTTGTTTGTTTTTGTATTCAGCTCAGCCTCAATATCTTATGGAGACAACGGCATATCTGAAGAACTTACTCGTGATAAAAGGTATATTTATCCTATAACTTACGATTCACCTGAATGGCAAGAATTTGATGGTGTTAATGAGAAACTTCAGGCTTGTAGAATACCAGAAGAGTTATTAAAAGAAATGTCAGTTGAGCAGTTGGTAGATGCTGTTATCGACTTTCCTTTATTAGTTAATGTAGTTCTTTATAATTCACCTGAAGAAGGATTGGAGGCATTGAGTCAACAATCGGATGCATATAGAGAATTACTGTCTCGTGAGGGGGGAAAAGAGGCTTTTATGGAAAAAGTAAAAACTTTCGCATACTTGGAGCCTTCTGAAGACAAATCTGATCTACTATTTCTTAAAATCCTCTTGGATGAAAATGACATAAGAAACAGTAATAGTGCGAATAATGTGTCTTATGTCAAAACTCCTAAGGGAACAAAAGTTGAAGTGACAGAACCTAAGGACATTTTTAAATTAGCAAAAGAAGATATAGATAGAAAAATTAGAAAAATATTTCCTAAATTTGAGATTTTGAGAGAAACTGGTGGAAGCTACAAAATCAACTATATGGCTTCCACAAATAAAATACACGAATACAGCTATATATTTACAAATAATAATATTTATTTTACTAATTTAAACTACCGGCTTAGTCGGTAGTTTGCTATTTTGTGTCGAAAATGTCTACTGTTAACTTATACTATTATCTATTTATTTTATGTATGACTGCGTCAATAAACTTTAAGAAAATAGAATATAATCCCGACATAATTATAGATATACCAAAGATATTTTATCTATTATTCTAAGACATATTAAATAGCCGTTTAGTTGGCTTACAAAAAAATTATTGAAAACTTCTGCAATATATAGAGTCATTTTAAATAAGTACTTGGTTTTATAAACGGTGATTTGTATTAGTTACTAAATTTTTATTTTTATGAAATATTTCCATTATTATATTAGATTTTATACTAAAAAGCTATCAAAAAGCCTTGTAATTTTATTACAGCAAGATTATTGATAATCTGCAAAACAAATAATTTGCTAAAATAACAATCTTGGTATTATAAATGGTGATTAGTATTACATAAATTAAAATTTGCCTTACTTTTTAATAGGTGATTAGTATTAGATTTTAGTATAACCATAAAAAAAGGGCGATTATTCTTCGCCCCATGCCATATCCCAAAAATATCTTTCATATAAACTGCAATTTATAAATATTTCTTCAAGTTTTTTATATTTATCTTCATCTATATATTTTGTAATATCATCAAGTAAATTTATCAGCATATTATTTGTATCTTGATATTCCTTACTTGAATATCCTTGCACCCACTGACCGTAAAATTCGTGATTAAGTGCATTTTCATCACTTGCAATGTAATTTCCAATCTCTGCATAACTCCATGAGCAGGCAAGTACAGCCGATACAGTATCTATTACATCACCGGCTTGGGCTATAGAGAGCATATAGCTTGTGTATGATGTATTGATAAGCGACGCTTTAAAGTCTTGCACTTCCTCATCTCTGATACCGATACGTTTCATATAGCTTCTGTGTATATCCATTTCGTGATTAAGTATAGCATCTATGCTCTCAGCAAACATCTTCATCAAATCAAAATCTTTCGTCTTACTAAGACCTATAGCAAAGACTTTTACATATTCAAAAAGATAGAGATAATCTTCGAGCATAAAACGTCTAAACT
>ERZ772772.2765-NODE-2765-length-10273-cov-14.187904_pt1 | contig 10273 bp, 11 predicted proteins | sample MGYA00511484_ERZ772772 | MGnify/ENA primary metagenome ERZ772772 (study PRJEB29015, sample SAMEA2737913) | human oral metagenome | biome: human oral; feature: human-associated habitat; material: dental | place: China | collected 2088 ... | reverse complement strand
TGGAAGGGGGCGTCGCCGGTGGTCCAGTTGCCGAAGCCCGCCGGCCTGCCGCCGATGCCGCTGAACAAGCAAGCGATATTGAATCGGCAACTACTCTCAGAGGCTGGGCGAATGAGGCGCAGAATGCAACAGGACCTGCCGACATCACAACCCTCTCCAAGTTTCCCTTAAGCCCACAGGCTCAGGTTGGTGATGACGCTCAACCTTTCGGAATAAAGTCATTCGCCTTCAAAAAGGCTTTGAAGGCAGTCGGCTGGATGATACGAAAAAGTCCTGATGCCTTTATCGACCTCACAAAAGGTTTCTTAGATGATGCCGCCGAAACTGCCATACGTAGATCGTCCGGGCAGATTGCTGATGCTATCGATGATGTAGCAGGTTTGCCTGACCTTGCTGGGCACGTAGTTCGCGAGAAACTCTTCTACGCACTCGAAGGTTCCTTAGGTGGTGGCACCGCGAAAGTTATCGCAGATTCCGTCGAGTGGGCCATGTGGGCGCTACTCTAGACTCCTACTAGGAGCGAGAGGAGATCACAGCGAATGTCAGAGCCCAGCGCAGAGCTAGATGAGTTACGTCGTCGCATTGATGAACAGTCTCAACGCATCGAAGAGCTACAGGATGCCTTGCACACCTTATCTATAGCGGTCCAGTATCGGAAGGAAGAGCCCTACCTGGCCTTTCAGGCGGAGCACGGTATCACTGGGCGGCGAAGGATTGCTCTGAATGGGGCCATCAATGGGGTGCTGTCTCGAGCGCAGGGACATGTGCATCCACTCGGCTCCAGGGTTCATGAAGAACTCCTGGAAGACTACCCCGCCCTGGCCAAGGCTCATGCGCCGGAGTCGATCGATTGGGATGAGGCCGTCCGCATCGTCGGTGAGATTCTGGGCAGTGAGCATCTCGGTAGGCAGGCGCTGGAGGCGCATCGCGCCCGCGGCCTGGGTCTGGAAGGTCACCGAGCCCTATCCAGCTAAGCAATCTACTAAGTCGTGGGTGGGCGCCGCATTCTGCGGTGCCCACCCACGGTCAGATGCCGTCGCTATAGCAAGTAGTGTGTAAGCCTGGAGGCTTATTCATGGGGTGAGGCTCATTCATGGGGTGTAAGTGAATATGATTCGAGGCGTACGTTTCGCAGACATCGACGGCGAAGCACTGTTAGCCTCGATCTTTCGTGGTCTGGTTGAGTGGGTTTGGGTGGCGTCGTTGCCGGTGTCGTGGCTGGGATTATGCCGGTTGGGTGTGGCGGTCTGCCGCGTGTCGCCTCGCGGTGGTCGGGCCGTTCCAGGGGCCAGGGGGGTGTTCCTTCAGGATCGTGGCGGGCAGGAGATGAGTTCCGCGTGTCTACGGGTCGGGGAGTGCCTGGAGGCGCCCGAGCCCGGCAAGCAGGAGGTCGGTCCAGGGGTGGTCGGCCTTGTAGCGCAGGATGGTGCGGCGGGCATGGCGGGCGATGACGGCGGGGGTGGCCATCAGCCGCAACCGGATCGTCTGGGGCTCCCAGGCGCGGGCGGGGGCGTCGGCCAGGGCGAGCAGCTGGGAGAAGGCCAGCAGGCCTGCGGGCCAGGGCCACGATCAGGCACCAGATACGGTTCTGAGCGAACCCCTTGCAAGGGGAAGCGGTCAAGTCCGGTGTCTTTCGCGCAGCGGATGCGGTCCCCTGGCAGCGGGCCCGTAGCCGGTGGCGGACCTCGAGGTCGGCGAGCTGGCCCACTTTTGTGTTGGTGGCGAAGGCGGTGAGCCGGTAGCCGCCCACGTCCTCGAAGCGCAGCTGGGCGCCCTGGTGGGGTAGCTCGCGGCGCATGATCGCCCGCATCCCCTTGGGCCAGGCGGTCAGGTCCAGCAGGTCGGCGGGTCTCAGCGACGTCCGCACCCTCCCTGGGCTCACCGTCGGTGTTGTACGCGGGGGTCCAGGCGGCTTCGGGGATGGTGCCCGTGGATCTGCGGCGTGTGGTCCGGCAGGGGGAACCCCACGCTGTAGGACACCCGCCGACGGGCCAGGAACTCAATGGTCTCCTTCGTGCCTCCGGCCCCGTCGATGCGCACCAGGACCCGCCGCCCGGGCCGGGGCCCCAGTCCGGCCTGGTCCAGGGCTCGGCGGATGATCTCGACGTGGTCGGCGGCGGTGTTCGACCCGGCGTTACCGGGCCGCAGCATGATCACCGCGCACTCACCCCCACCTTGGCCGGTTCCGTGGTCGATCCAGGCGGTCAGGGGGTGGTAGCCGGACCCCTTCTTGAAGGTCGGGGCCGCGCCCTCCTTGTCAGAGTGGACATTAACCAGGGTGGCGTCGACGTCGATCACCAACGGGTGGGCCGCCGAGATACCAGCCGTGGGGGCGTCCGCTCCGGCCAGGGCCCACGCCCGCTGCCGCGCCACTGTGCGGGCCCGGTTCACGGCGGCCTCGACCGCCTCGACGTGGTCGGCCAGGGTCCCCACCAGCCGACAGACTGTGGGGTCGGAGGCCACCGGCCCGAAGACCTCCCCCTGGCATCGCAGCAGGGCCACATCCGACAGGCACCGACCTCCCAGGGCCACGCACACCGCCAGATCCGCCATGATCTTGCCCGGGTCGTGCACCGCCCACGACCGTCGCCACGCAGACAGGGCCCGCGAGAGCTCGTTGCCCAGGCCCGTGACCCCGCTCGTCTCGGTCAGCAGCCTCGCCCCGGCCAGCCCCACCGCAGGCACGTCCCCCGACTCCGCCACCACAGACGGGTACAACCCGCTATTCTTCACCACGAAGGTGCTCCTCTCCTGGTCATGCACGGACCTAAGCAATCCGCATTATCCCAGGAAAAGGAGCACCTTCACCCCACTTTCAACACCTCAACAATGAAAACCCGAGGCTAGTCACCCTCACCCACCACAAAGACCCCTGGTGAGAAAACCTCACTACATTGAAAACATCACCGCGAAAACATCACTGCATCAGCTGGGGCAGGCCTTGAGCGGCCCGTGCCTGTTGGATCGCCGCAATGACCCTTTTCCTGCTCCACGTCACGAACTCCAGGTCGCCTCCCCTCGCGGTTGAGATGACGACGGTGACGTGGAGGATGAAGACCTTGGGGCGTGCAGCAAGGATTTCAGCCACGGGGACACGCAGCCGGCTTCGGTCTCTGTTGAGATTCATGGGGTGAGGCTCGAAAATGACCTCCGTGGTGGTCACCAGGAGACGTCCCCCACGCGCCACGCGGCCCCGCGCGCCAGTGAGGACGGCGGGCAATGAGATGAACCGCTCAAAAGCAGAAGCAGGCCGGTCGAGATGATTCGCAGGCACCTTGAGCAGGACCTGTGCGTCAGGTGTCATTGTCACAGCCGTCGCCCTTCGATTCCGTCTAGGTATTGACCTACCGTCAGCCTACTGCATCACCCGCTCAGCGTGATGGGTAGAACTGCCCCACAACACACGAATTCGCTCCTCAAGAGCAGACGCTCTCTTAAGCGCTCTACGCCAGGCCGCCCCTGTCATGGCGGCAGAGGCTGGGGCCATCCCGTCTGCTGCGGTGTCTGAGCGCCGACTTACTGGGTCAAGGCACGGGTGACGGTGTCAGCCATGAGGCGACGTCAAGGAACACGACGACCGCATGGCCCACCAGCAACGACTTCACCAACCAGATCGCTCGGCGATTGCGAGCAACACCCCAGCACTTCCGGTTCTGGGCATTCGTCTGTGGTAACTTCTGGTTCCACCCGCTCGTTCGAGGCTCCCGGAGCCCCCTCATGATTCAGCCCGTCGCACAGCCCCTACACGCACGAGTCATCACCGGAACGGCGGCCGAACAGGAACTCCGCGCGATGGGACTGGACCCCTCCAGCCTCACTCGGCCCTGCGCAGAGGGGCTGCAGAGCGCAGTCACCAGCTACTCGCCCTTCGAGCCGGCGATCACCTTCGGGATCTCCATCTGGTCAAAGATAGTGGGGGCATTGCGCTATTAGCTCAACGAGGAGGGGTAGAAACAGCATGACATCGCCAACGCTCCGCGATCAGTCAGCCCCGACGGAGGCACGGCAATCGCAGCAATTGGTGGTGACCCGCAGACTGCTCACGCGGACGGCAACCCACGCAATGCACGCACCAAAGGCCCCAGATTCGCCAATGAGATTGAAAACAACGCAGCAAACAGTAGCGCTCCGCGATACACACAGTGTCGACTCGACCTCGGACCGGGCGATGAGGAAACAATTTTCGCCGACCTGCAAACCTGGGTCCTACTCTATTTCTGGGACCGAGCCAGCAATGAGTTACGCCTGGAACTATCACTACCGATAGAGTGCGATAAAGGCTTCGTCACCCAGTGGGAGACACGCATCATTCTTCCCGCGCAAGACCTTTCAGGAAATATTGACTTGTCTTCCGGTGACGACACGCCGCCCTATGCAGCCACACAGGACGTTGACTTCGAGATCACCGCCATCTCATGACACTGAAGGCCTCAAGAATCACCCTGGCCAGACAGAGAGCCGGGCTGTCCAAGGCCGAACTGGCACAAAACGCCGGGGTCACCTCCCGCACAGTGACGACGTGGGAGTCTTCAGGGGCTCCCTCATCACGGTTAACCCAGATCGCTAACATTACTGGGATGCCACCTGAGTTCTTTTCGACCGAGGAGACCGATCCACTGGAAGAGAATCGAGTTTTCTTCCGGGCGCGACGGCGATCATCATCCACCTTGCTACACCGTTCGACGGCATTCGGAACATTGGGTGTCGAGTTCTATCGATCGATATCAGAATACTTCAGAACACCCAGCCTCAACCTTCTCGCCGCCGAGGCTTGTAACTTCACCTCAAGACGCAGCACTGGCTCTGCGTCTGGCGTGGGGGATGAGGCTGGCACCCGCCCCCAACCTGGTTCAGATGGCTGAGGCTCATGGAATCCGGGTTCTCGGCATTCCGTTGGCGGATGCAAGAGTTGATGCCTTTAGCTTCTGGTCACCAGAGGGACGCCCCTTCGTCTTCCTGTACCGAGTCAAGACAGCGGAGCGTTCACGCTTCGATCTAGCCCATGAGATAGGCCACTTAGTACTCCACTCCGATGTCACCAGAACCGAAGAGGCAACAGACCGGAGGATCGAGCATGAGGCGAATATCTTTGCCGCCGAGTTCCTGCTTCCTACGGAAGCCTTGCGTGCCAAGCTCTCAGGCCCACCACCACTTGACACTCTCATGAAAATTAAAATCACCTACGGAACATCGGCCATCGCAACGGCACGATCGGTCTACGACGCAGGACTGTTGTCGGACTGGGGATACCGGCAGATGCTCGCCACACTCACCACACGCGGATTCCATCAAGGTGAGCCAGGCAGTACCCTCCCCTATGAGAAATCACGGGTCTTCAGCACAGTCATTGATCACCTGAGATCTCATGGGCTCTCAGTCTCAGACTGGGCTAAGACAATCGGTCAACGTCCTGACGATGTCACTGGTTTTATGCTCGGCCAGGCGCTTCACGCAGCCCCGGATGCGGGCACGGATTCCGATTCCGGGACTACCGGTCGATGAAGAGCACCCGCCCACTCGACCGACACTCCAGATAGTGACGTAGTCTAGTTCAGAAATACGTGCGTGAGCTCACTGGGTCAGGGCGCGGGTGACGGTGTCGGCCATGAGGCGGCCGCGCAGGGTGAGGACTGCCCGGCCTCTCATGGCCGCGCCGGCGTCGAGCAGCTCGTCGGCCACAAGGCCGGCCACGACGGGAACCAGGTGTGAGGGGGTGGCCCCGACGTCGTCGGACGAGGTCACTGAGGCGCCCCCGAGGCTCGCCAGCGCAATGCCCTCACGCAGGCGGATGCCCAGCATGATCCGTTCCAGCTCGCGGGAGTCGGCATCGATGACCTCGTGCCCGGCCACGGGCAGGTGGCCGGTGGCGATCTGTCCGGCCCAGGCCACCGGGTGCTTGGTGTTCCACAGACGCACATCACCCAGGTGGGAGTGGGCCCCGGGCCCGGCGCCCCACCAGTCCCAGTCGAGCCAGTAGGCCTGGTTGTGTCGGCACTCGGCACCCGGGCGCGCCCAGTTGGAGATCTCGTACCACTCGTAGCCGGCCCGCCCCAGGGCGGCATCGGCCATCTCGTACTTGGTGGCCTCGTCGTCGTCCTCGGGCATCGGCAGCTCTCCGCGACGGACCTGTCCCCACATCCTGGTGCCCTCCTCGATGACCAGGGCGTAGGCGCTCACGTGGTCCGGACCGATCCGGGTCACCGCATCCAAAGAACGCTGCCAGTCCTCCAGGGTCTCCCCCGGCGCCCCGTAGATGAGGTCCAGGGAGGTGCTCAGACCCGCCCGTCGTGCCCAGTCCACGACGCGGGGCACCCGGGCGGGCTCGTGGGTGCGCTCCAGGACCTTCAGCACGTGGGGCACGGCCGACTGCATCCCGAAGGAGACCCGGGTGAAGCCGCCTCCCACCAGGGCCGCCAGGTCCGCCTCGTCCACGGAGTCCGGGTTGGCCTCGGTGGTCACCTCCGCATCCGGCGCGAGCCCGAAGCTCTCACGCACAAGGTGCAGCATGCCCACCAGGTCGGAGGCGGGCAGCATGGTGGGGGTTCCCCCGCCCACGAAGACGGTCCGGGCCGGACGCACCGGCAGGCCCGCAGCGTCCATGGCACGGCGGACGTCACGCAGCTCGCCGGCAAGAGTTCCCAGGAAGTCCTCGGCCGAGGCACCCTGCCCCATGGTCAGGTTCGTGTAGGTGTTGAAGTCACAGTAGCCGCAACGCACCCGGCAGTAGGGCACGTGCAGGTACACCGAGAACGGGCGCATACTCCCATCCGGCGCGGGCGCGGCCACCTGAGCGGGCAACTCACCCGCTCCCGGCAGAGGCTCGCCCATCGGCTGGGCCGGGCTCACTCGGTACCGCCTTGAGCCTCGGGCCGCTCGTCGTCGCCCTCCAGGACGCCGGCAGGAACGGCCGGCTCAGGTCTGCCGGAGTCGCCTGCGCGGGCCGCGATCTGGGCGCACACGGTCATGAGCACCACGACCCCCGTCACCATGGCGAAAGGGACCACCCAGCCGCCACTGCGCTCATGGACCCAGCCCATCACCACGGGTCCCACCGCGGCCACGCAGTAGCCGGTCGTCTGGATGAGAGCGGTTGTCCGGCGGTTCTCGTCAACAGACTCCGAGCGGCGGATAACCAGCGTGAACAGTGCGGCGAAGAAGGCGCCCTGCGCAATACCGGAGAGCATGCAGGGCACCAGCCAGTAGCCGGGAGCTACGACAAGGCAGACCGGCAGGGTGAGCCAGCAGGCGCAGATGACGCCGAGCACCCGGCTTGCCGGCCACCGCAGCGCCTCGAACATGACCGGAACCAGCAGGGGCCCCACGATTCCCAGCAGAGAGAACACGGAGGCGGCCACGCCCGCACCGGCCTCGCTCATGGCGAGCTCATCGACCAGGGCCGTGGGCAGCCAGCCCGAGACCGCGTAGTAGGAGAAGGTCTGGGCGGCGAAGGCCACGGCCATCACCCAGGTCAACGGGCGTCTCCAGACGGTGGCGCCGCTCGACGACGTCGGCCGGGCCAGGGAGCGCTCCGTCACCCAGGAGGTCATCCCCGATCGCTCCCGCAGGCTCTGCCTGGGCGCCCGGCTGCCGGGCGGGAAGACCCACAGCCACATGGCACCGGCCAGCAGCACCGGGATCGCGGTCCACGCAGCGGCCGATCCCTGCCAGCCGATGACAAGGGCCAGCGGCACCGCCAGGGCGGTGGCCGCGGTGACGATGACGTTGCAGGTGGAGGAGTACAGGCCGGTCATGAGCGACGTGCGGTGCCAGAAGTCGCGGCCGATGACCATGGGGGCCACCAGGTTTCCCACCGTCAGCCCTGCCCCGATGATGACGGTTCCGGCGAAGGCCGCCCAGGTGGTGCCGGCCGAGCGCAGCAGCGCCCCGGCCAGCGCCATGGTCAGGGTGAGCAGACCCGCGGTGTTGATGCCGACACGGCGCACCACCATCGAGGCCAGCGGGGTGAGCAGCCCGAAGCACAGGATCGGCACCGAGGTCAGTGCGCCGCGGGCCACCTCCCCCATGCCCAGGTCCTGCCCCAAGCGCGTCAGCAGGGGCGGGATGACGCCGACCGGTGCCCGCAGCACCGCGCAGAAACCCAGGAAGCCGGCGACGATGACCATGAGCCAGGCGCGGCGGGGCAGCCTGGCAGCAGCGCTCACGGTCGGTCCGCCGGGTGCAGCAGACCGTCGCCGCGGCCCTCACGCAGGCGCCAGGGCTGAGACTCCAGATGGTCCCAAGCCTGCCCCTCGGCCTCGAGCCGCTCCAGCATGGACGCACCCCGTTCTGGGATCCAGGCCACCTCGGTGCGCACAGCGGTCAGGTCGCGGATCGTGCGCCCGGCGTCCAGGCCCCGCTGCTCGAAGCGGGTCATCACCCGCCCCTCGTAACGGGACGACCAACCACCGCGCACGCCCGCCGGGGAGCCCGGGTCCAGGCCGTTGCCCAGGCTTCCCTCCTCAGCGGTCTCGGCCCCCAGGTCGGGGCGGGCGCCGGCGTCGTCGTGTCGGAAGTAGGGCAGGGTCGCGTCGGGCCTCAAGCCGGCGGGCAGCGCCGCCACGTCCTCGACGACGTCACGCATCTGCCAGGCGTAGTCGGCCCAGTCGGTGGCCAGGCGCCACACGCCGCTGGGGCGCAGCACCCGCGCCACTGAGTCGGCGAACGCGGTGGTCACCAGGCGGCGCTTGCGGTGGCGGGGCTTGCGCCAGGGGTCGGGGAAGAAGACCCACACCTCGCTGGCACAGGACACCGGCAGGGCTGTGGCCAGCAGCTGGGAGGCGTCGGCCGGAACCACGCGCACGTTGTGCAGGCCCTGGCGGTGGATGGAGGTCACCAGACGGGCGATCGCCGTCTCCCAGACCTCCACCGCCAGGTAGTCCGCGCCCGGGTGGGCGGCCGCGTGAGCCAGCAGCGCCTCGCCGCTGCCCGAGCCGACCTCGATGATGAGGGGCCGCACCTGCCCGACGTGCCCGAAGAGCCGGTCCGGCTCCAGGCGGAAGCTCGGGGACACGGTGCGCACGGCGTCGGCCCGGGGCACGTTGACGACGTAGCGGGGGCCGAGCTCGGCCAGGGCCTCGGCCTGGACGGGACGCAGCCTGCCGCCGGCGCGGGAGAAGGAGCGCACCCGCGAGTGGATGGCGTGGGAGCGGGGCGGGTGGTGCTGAGCCATGCGGAGCCTTGGGTCCTTTACTTCAGTGACGTCTCGATACCGTCTGCCTGGTGCCGGCTGGTGCTGAGCAGCGTTGTCAACCGACCTGCTCGTGGGCGGCGGCGCTCACGTACTTCCTGGTGAAGGGCGCGATGACGCAGTTGCCGAAGATCTCGGAGTTGAGCAGCCCCTGGGCGTCGCGCGGGTCGTGGTGGGCGAACCAGCGCCGACAGGTGACCCGGTGGCCTGGGGAGGAGACCATGCGCACCTCGTCGCCGGCCTGCACCACGCCCTCATTGAGCACCGCGAGGTAGACGCCCACCCGGTTGCGCGCGGAGAAGACCTCCACCCAGTCGGCCCGGCCGACACCTCGGGCGAAGGTGGCGCACGGGTTGCGCACGCCGGTCACCCTGACCCGCAGTCCTCCGGCGGAGGGGTCGCCGAGGGACAGGATCGCGCCGATCTCGACGTCGTCGATATCGCCCTCGATGAGGAGGTTCTCCCCCAGCCTGCCCGGCTCGATACCGCCCAGGACCTGCGACCAGTGGCGCTGCTCAGCGGCGCTCATCACGTAGAGGGCCTTGTCGGTGCCGCCGTGATGGGCTCGGTCCCCGTGCTCGTCGGTGAGGATGCCGGTCCGGCCGACCTCGACCGGCCCGTCGACGGCGCCCTTATGGATCGCCGAGACGCCCGCCGGGCCGGCATCGGGCCGCAGCCGCCGGACGGTGCACACGGCACTGACGGTTCCCACCAGGTCACCGTCGTGGAACGGGGAGGGCTCGTCGCGGTGGCGGCCGTCAGCACCCGCGTGCGGCTCCCCCAGGACCCGGGCCAGCTCGCGGGTGAGGACCAGGCCGGAGCCGTCGTCGCTCAAGGCCGCCTCGACCGCGCCGTCCGGGTTCCTTCCTGTCATGTCAGCCATGTCGGTGCTCATCCTTCCCTGGTCCGTGTGTCCTTGCCTTGAGTCGTCCTGACCGTACCCGTCTGCCGCTTGCTGTTACTTGCCGGGCTTGGCGCCGGTAGGCGTGTCCGCGCCGAGGGCCGCGATGAAGGCCTCCTGGGGCACCTCAACGCGGCCGATGGCCTTCATGCGCTTCTTGCCCTCCTTCTGCTTCTCCAGCAGCT
>ERZ772772.2763-NODE-2763-length-10278-cov-10.189573_pt1 | contig 10278 bp, 9 predicted proteins | sample MGYA00511484_ERZ772772 | MGnify/ENA primary metagenome ERZ772772 (study PRJEB29015, sample SAMEA2737913) | human oral metagenome | biome: human oral; feature: human-associated habitat; material: dental | place: China | collected 2088 ... | reverse complement strand
TGCGCCTCGGACCAGCCCAGGCCCACCAGCGCGGCCCTGACCTCGGCCTCCACCTCCCCGGCGGGCGCGGCGGCCGGGCCGCCCTGTTCGGGCAGCTGCGCGGGCGCCCCCAGTTTGCCGCCGACCTCCAGGGCCATCCTCTGGGCGGATTTGCGCCCCACTCCGGGGATCTTCTGCAGGGTCGCGATGTCCTGGTCGCGCACGGCGCGGCGCAGGTCGTCGGGGCGCAGCACGGCCAGGGCGGCCAGCGCGGTCTTCGGGCCGATCCCCGTCACGCCCATGAGGCGCTCGAAGACATCGCGCTCGTCGGCGGACGCGAACCCGTAGAGGGTCAGGGAGTCCTCGCGCACCACCATGGCGGTGTGGACCACGGCCTCGTCGCCGCGGGTCAGCGACTGGGCGTGGGCGGGGGTGACGCGCACGCCGAAGCCCACTCCGCCCGCGCTCACGACGACCTGGTCGAGCCCGATGGACTCGACCACCCCACGAAGCAGTGCGATCACGCGATTCCCCTCCCGTCGGCAGGTCCCCGCGGCCGCGGGGCGAACATGTGTACGATACTAGCCGCGCCTGCGCGCCGGATCGACCGCTCCGGTGCGGCGTTGCGCGGCCTGCGCCTGGGCCCACGCGCGCTGCGCGGGCGTCATCTCGGTGCGGGCGGTGAGGCGGCCCGACAGGGACACCGCGATGGAGGAGTCGGCGGGCGCGCCCAGCAGCCCCGTCCCCCGCCACGCGTGGCAGATCGCGATGGCCAGGGAGTCGGCGGCGTCGGCGGGCCTGGGCGCCTCGGCCAGGCCGAGGATGCGGGCGACCATGGTCTGCACCTGGGCCTTGCCCGCGTTGCCGTTGCCCGACACGGCGGACTTGACCTCGGAGGGGGTGTGAACGGCCAGGGGCAGCCCGGCGCGGCCCACGCACGCCATGGCCGCGCCCATCACCTGCATGGTGGTGGTCACCGATTGGAGATTGTCCTGGGCGAAGACGCGCTCGATGGCGACGACCTCGGGGCGGTGGCGCTCGATGACGGCGTCGATGGCCTCCGCGATGGCCGTGAGGCGGAAATGGGTGGCCAGGTCCTTGTCGGAGCGCGCCACCCCCACGTGCACCAGGGTGGCCCTGCGGGAGGGGTCGACGTCGATGACGCCCAGCCCGCACCGGGTCAGGCCCGGGTCGATGCCCATCACGCGCACTGCCCGCTCCCCCTGACGGCGTCGACGAAGAGCGCGTGGAAGCGGTGGTCCCCGCCGATCTCGGGGTGGAAGGAGGTGGCCATGACGGCCCCCTTGCGGACCGCGACGATGGGGCCGTCCTCCCGGTTGCCCGAGCGGGCGATGACCCGCACCCCGGGGCCCACCGACTCCACCCAGGGGGCGCGGATGAAGACGGCGCGCAGGGGGCCCCCGGCGATGCCCTCGACCCGCAGGTCCTCCTCGTGGGAGTCGATCTGGCGGCCGAAGGCGTTGCGCCTCACCACCATGTCGAGGGCCCCGAAGCACAGTTGGTCGTCCCGCCCGTCCACGATGGCCGAGGCGAGCACGATCATGCCCGCGCACGACCCGTAGACGGGCATGCCCGCGCCGATGCGCCGCGCCAGCGGTTCGAAAAGGCCGAAGGACACGAGCAGTTTCGACATGGTGGTGGACTCCCCGCCCGGGACCACCAGGCCGTCCACGCCGTCGAGCTCCGGCTCCCTCCTCACGACGCGGGCGCGGGCGCCGGAGGCCTCCAGCGCCCGCACGTGCTCGGCGACGTCGCCCTGCAGGGCGAGGACGCCGATGGTCACCATCCGCGCTCCGCGAGGCGGTGGCCGACGGGCACGTCGTCGACGTTGATGCCCACCATCGCCTCGCCCAGGCCGCGCGACACCTCGGCGATGACGGCGGGGTCGTCGTGGAAGGTCGTGGCCTTGACGATGGCGGCGGCGCGCTTGGCGGGGTCGCCGGACTTGAAGATGCCCGACCCCACGAAGACGCCCTCGGCACCCAATTGCATCATCATGGCGGCGTCGGCGGGGGTGGCGATGCCGCCGGCGGTGAACAGGACAACGGGCAGGCGCCCCTCGCGGGCGACCTCGGCGACCAGCTCGTAGGGGGCCTGCAGTTCCTTGGCCGCGACGTAGAGCTCGTCGGCGGGCAGGGAGGTGAGGCGGCGGATCTCGTCGCGGATCTTGCGCATGTGGGTCGTGGCGTTGGACACGTCGCCGGTGCCGGCCTCGCCCTTGGAGCGGATCATGGCCGCGCCCTCGTTGATGCGCCGCAGCGCCTCGCCCAGGTTGGTGGCGCCGCACACGAAGGGGACGGTGAAGGCCCACTTGTCGATGTGGTGCTCGTAGTCGGCGGGGGTGAGCACCTCGGACTCGTCGATGTAGTCCACGCCCAGGGACTGCAGGACCTGCGCCTCGACGAAGTGCCCGATGCGGGCCTTGGCCATGACGGGGATCGACACGGCGTCGATGATCCCGTCGATCAGGTCCGGGTCGGACATGCGGGCCACGCCCCCCTGGGCGCGGATGTCCGCGGGGACCCGCTCGAGGGCCATGACGGCCACGGCGCCCGCGTCCTCGGCGATCTTCGCCTGGTCGGGGGTGACGACGTCCATGATGACGCCGCCCTTGAGCATCTGGGCCATGCCGCGCTTGACCCTGGGGGTGCCGACCTCGCGCTGGGCGGTGGTGTCGCTCATGCTCACTCCGCCTCCTCCAGCTGGGCGCGGACCTCATCCGACAGCGACATGTTCGTGTAGATGCTCTGCACGTCGTCGGAGTCCTCCAGCGCGTCGATGAGCTTGTTGACCTTGAGGGCGCCCTCCAGGTCCAGTTCGACCTCGGTGGAGGCCACGAACTGCACTTCGGCGGAGTCGTAGTCGATGCCGGCCTCCTGCAGGGCGGTGCGCACGGCGACCACGTCCTGGGGCTCGGTCTCGACGACGAAGCCGTCGCCCGTGTCCTCGACCTCCTCGGCGCCCGCCTCGATGACCGCCTCCATGATGGCGTCCTCGTCGATGCCGTCCGCGGGGGGCACCTCGACGACGCCGCGGCGCGAGAAGAGGTAGGACACGGAGCCGGGGTCGGCCAGGGACCCGCCGTGGCGGGTGAAGCCCAGGCGCACGTCGGAGGCCGCGCGGTTGCGGTTGTCGGTGAGGCACTCGACCAGGAAGGCGACTCCGCTGGGGCCGTAGCCCTCGTACATGATGGTCTCGTAGTTGGCGCCCCCGCCCTCGGCGCCGGAGCCGCGCTTGACGGCGCGGTCGATGTTGTCGGAGGGGACGGAGTTCTTCTTCGCCTTCTGGATGGCGTCGTACAGTGTCGGGTTGCCCGCGGGGTCCCCGCCCCCGGTGCGCGCGGCCACTTCGATGTTCTTGATGAGGCGCGCGAAGAGCTTGCCACGCTTGGCGTCGATAGCAGCCTTCTTGTGCTTGGTGGTCGCCCACTTAGAGTGTCCCGACATCAGTTCTCCCTTTGGGGATGGATACGTACCGCCCCAGTTTCCAGTCCGGCCCGGCCCCGTCCCACTCAGGACGCGCCCCGGGCCCGGGCCCAGCGGGCGCGCCTGCGTTCGGAGATGGCGACGATGAGCCCGAGGTTCGCGCTTCCCGGGGTCGTCCCCTCCCCCGCCTGGTCGGGACCGGCGCGAAGGGCGCGCCCGCGGGTGCTTCACGTCCTGACGAACTCGCTGCCGCGCACGCAGTCCGGTTACGCCGTGCGCTCCCACGCGGTCCTGCGCTCGCAGGTCGCGGCCGGGATCGAGGCGAGGGCGGTGACCCGTATCGGGTACCCGGTCACCGTGGGCCTGGTGGGCGCCGCGCGCGAGGACCGGGTGGACGGCATCGTCTACCGCAGGCTGCTCCCCGCCCGCCTGGCGCCGACGCCCGCCGCCCGCCTGGTGCAGATGACTCGTCTGCTGGCTCGGGAGGTCGAGGAGTTCCGCCCCGACGTGCTGCACACGACGACGAACTACCAGAACGCGCTCGTCACCGGGGCCGTGGCCCGGTCCTACGGCCTGCCGTGGGTCTACGAGATGCGGGGCGTCCTGGAGTACACCTGGGTGGCGCGGCGCCCCGCCGCGCAGGAGGCCGAGGCCCTCGCCTCGGAGCGCTTCTCCACGCTGCGCGCCAAGGAGACGGAGATGGCCATGGAGGCGGACGCGGTCATCGTCCTGTCCCGGGTGCAGCGGGAGGACCTGATCGCCCGCGGCATCCCGGCGGAGCGGATCTCCGTCGTGCCCAACGCCGTGGAGGCCTCGGTCCTGGAGGCGCCCCGCCTCCAGCCGGCCGACGCCCGCCAGGCCGTGGGCCTGTCCCGGACCGGGTTCTGGGTGGGCAGCGTGTCCTCGCTCGTTGACTACGAGGGCTTCGAGGTTCTCCTGCGGGCGGTGGCGCGGTGCCGCGAGCAGGGGGCGGACGTGCGCTGCGCCCTTGTGGGCGACGGCGTAAGCCGCCCCGGGCTCGCCGCCCTGGCCGCGGATCTGGAGCTGGGGGCGGGCGTCTGCGCCCTGCCCGGACGGGTGGACCGCCGCCTGGCCCTGGACTGGTACCAGGCGCTCGACGTCTTCTGCGTTCCCCGGCTGGACACGCCGGTGTGCCGGATGGTGACGCCGATGAAGCCTCTCACCGCGATGGCGCTGGGCCGCCCGGTGGTCGCCTCCGCCCTCCCGGCCCTGGCAGAGGTGACCGAGCCGGGTCGCGGCCGCTCCTTCCCACCGGGTGACGCCGAGGCGCTCGCCCGGATCCTGACGGCGATGGCGACCGGAGACCCGGGCCACGACCCTGCCGCAGGGACCACGCGGACGACCGCTCGGCTGCCCACGTGGGAGAAGAATGGGACTTATAACGCCGAGATGTACGAGGAGCTGCGATGAGCGAGTCGCCTGATATGGCGGGCATGGCCTGGCTGGACAAGCAGTCGTGGCGCGACGACGACGCCGGCGACTCCGTCAGCGTGCTGGAGCTGGCCGAGCTGCGGCCGGTCGGGAAGCGCCCCTCGCTGCCCGTCTACACCCGCAGGCTGTGGCAGCGGCGCCATTTCGTCTGGGCGGATGCCCGCGCCAGGGCGCTGGGCTCGCAGCGCGGGACGTTCCTGGGCAACGCGTGGCTCGTGGCCAAGCCCATGCTGGATGCCTCCGTCTTCTTCGTGGTATTCGGCCTCCTGCTGCAGACGAGCCGGGGAATTGAGAACTTCATCGGCTACCTCATTGTGGGTGTCACGCTGTTCCCGCCGCTGCAGCGGGCCGTCACCGGGGGCGGCCAGGTGATCGTGAGCGGCAAGAACCTCATCCGCGGCTTCTCCTTCCCCCGGGCCGCCCTGCCGGTCTCCTACACGATCCGCTGCGCCATTGACATGCTGCCGCCGCTGACCGCGATCCTCATTCTCGTCGTCGCCCTCCCGCCGCACGCCTACCCGACCTGGCGGTGGGCCCTCATCCTCCCGATCTTCCTCCTCCAGGTCCTGCTGAGCCTGGGACTGACCTTCGTCACCTCGCGGATCACGACGATGATCCCGGACATGCGCAATATCTGGCCCTTCCTCACGCAGTTCTGGTTCTACGGCTCGGGCATCTTCTTCTCCTACGACCGCTTCATCGACCACCCGGCCATCCTGCGGGCCATGGACTTCAACCCCGGGTACCTCACCATTGCCATGTACCGCGATGCCATCCTCTACCAGAGGGTCCCGGATGCCCGCATGTGGGGGATCCTGACAACCTGGGCGGTGGGGCTGTGCGCCATCGGCTACGTGTTCTTCTGGGAGAAGGAGGAGTCCTATGGCGCAGAGCGCTGATACCGCGACCGCGTCCACGCCGGACGAGGCCGCCCGGCCCGAGGCCCCTGTCTCCCCTGTCACCGTGGTCGCCGAGAATGTGCGGGTCCGCTACCGGGCGCCGTCAACGGACATCGCGGACTTCCGCGCCGCCCCCCTGGGACGGAAGATCTTTCTGCGCCTGACCGGCCAGAAGCCGAAGGTGACGGTGGACGCCCTCAAGGGGATCTCCTTCGTGGCCCGCGCCGGGCAGTCGATCGGGATCCTGGGGCGCAACGGCTCCGGCAAGTCCACTCTCCTGCGGATCATCGCCGGCCTGGAGACGCCGCGCTCCGGCCTCGTCTCCGCCCGCTCCAACCCCGTGCTCCTGGGCGTCAACGCCGCCCTGGTCCCGGACCTGTCCGGTGAGAGGAACGTGCGCCTGGGCTGTCTGGCCATGGGGCTGAGCCGTGCGGAGACGGAGGCGGTCCTGCCCGACATCGTCGAGCTGGCGGGAATCGGCAAGAGCATCTACCGGCCGATGAAGACCTACTCCTCGGGCATGGCCTCCCGTCTGCGCTTCGCGATCGCCGCGGCGTCGAACCCCGACATCCTCCTCATCGACGAGGCCCTGTCCACGGGCGACGCCGCCTTCAAGGAGCGCAGCGAGAACAAGATGACGCAGCTGCGGCAGAACGCCGGGACCGTCTTCATCGTCAACCACGCGGCCCAGGTCATCGAGGAGATGTGCACGCGCGCACTGTGGCTCATGGACGGGGTGCTCATCGGCGACGGCCCGGGTCCGGAGATCGCGCACGACTACCGGTGGTGGTCGTGGAACATCGCCAAGAACGAGCCGGAGAAGGCAGGCAAGATACTCGCCGAGTGCCGGGAGAAGTGGGCTCCGACCCCGCCCCGCATCCAGCGCTCCGACAGCCGCATGCTCCCCATGCGGCACGCGGTCCGAGGCTGAGTGGGACCGGTGAGTTCAGTACCCAGGCTCACGGTCTACGGCTCCTGCGTGAGCAGGGACGCTGCCAGCGTGCTCGAGGGCCGCGGCTGGAGCGTGGAGCGGTACATCGCACGGCAGTCCCTCATCAGCGCCGGCAGCAGCGTGGACGTCAGCCACATGGACCTGTCCGGTCTCACCTCGGCGTTCGTCCGACGCTCCCTCCTCAGTGACGCAGCCGGTGACCTGGAGGCGCAGCTGGCCAAGGTGGCCGATCGCACCGACATCCTCCTGTGGGACCTCACCGACGAGCGCCTGGGAGTCATCGAGGCGGCGCCGGAGTGCTTCCTCACCCGTTCCACCGAGGGCATGACCGCCCGCCTTTACGAGTGGGCCGGCGACCGGCTTCTCGAGCTGGGCACCGATGGGCACCTCCACCAGTGGGAGCGGGCGCTCCCCCGCTTCCGAGCCGTTCTGGAGCGCTGCGGGCTGCTGGAGCGGACGGTCCTGCTCAACGCGCCGTGGGCACTGCGGACCGCTGCGGGGGAGCCGACCGTATCGAGCTGGGGCCTGACGGCTCAGGAGGCGAACTGCATGATCGCCGAGTATGTGGAGGAGGTGTGCAAAGAGCTCCCCGTCCCGGTGCTGCGCGTCCCCGACGAGCTGGTTGTCGCGGACACGAGGCATCGTTGGGGATCGGCGCCCTTCCACTACCTGCCAGACTTCTATAAATGGGTCACGACCCAAGTAGAGGCCATGTACTCACGCTCAGCACAGTACAACACATCAGTCACGCTCTCAGTAAACTCAAAGACACGGGCTGCCATCCCACGAGGCACCCACTTCAACCATCACCCATTGGAGCAGTCAATGCTTGATCTGGAACCAGGAGAGTCCACAGTCACCCTCTCGTCCGGCAAACTCCGGGTACGTTACAAGCCCTCGACTACAGACCGTTCCTCGGTACTCGTCGTGTTCTCGGGAATCCGCCCGCACGCCACGGTCGATTTCTCAGGAGCCTCGTCCGAAGTCTTCAGGAACGATATCATCTGGATCTATGACGAGTTTGGCGAAGCTTCTTCCAGCACCTACTACATCGCTGAGCAGAAATCACTGACTCCCGCTGCGCGCATCTACGAACTCATCACGAGGCTGGCTGTCAGTTGGGGAATAAGTCTCTCAGACTTCGTGTTCGCCGGATTCTCGAAAGGAGCATCGGCCGCACTCTACCACGGGCTCCGCCTCAACGTCGGCGGCGTCGTCGCAGTGGCGCCACAAATCAGGATCGCCAGCTACGCTCGCACCTACTGGCCGACCATCCACGCGACGATGACTTCGGGAGACATGAGTTTCTCGAATTTTCTCGACAAGATCATCATTCGTCAGATTGAGGACGCCTCCGATCATGGCTCGCGCACGCCGGTCTACCTGATCACTTCTAGATCAGATATCCAGTACAGTTCCGAACTCGCTCCGGTCCTGAGCACCATGCGCTCCCTCCCACACTTCAACCTGATCACAACCGACAGCCCCCTGGTAACCCAGCACATCGACGTCACCCCTTACAACGTTCCCGTCACCCAAGGCATTCTGCTACTTCTTCTTGACGGAATCACCCCTGACATTGGCGACGCGACCAACGGGAGGTCAAGAGACACGTCACCCCCCGCCCGGCCGGACGAGCACACGTCAACCGCCAACCTCCTGTCGGTGTCCTTGCGAGGGCCGTTATTGTTCCCCATCGTTGACACATTTATCCAAGGATCACCCGTCACCGGCTACGGGCAACTGGAACGGTTCCTTCACATCGGAACAGCATCCCACCCACTGAGTTGCCTTATCGATAAGCGCGCGTCATGGAGAAACTTCGGCAATCACTTCGTTGACTACTCCGGCGCCAAGTCTATATCATTCAAGAACCAGGGAATCAATATCTCCTACCTGCCCACCGGGCACCACGACATCTGCGCGTCTCTCGCCACACCAGGCTCCACACCATCTCAGCCCGTACCAGTACGCTCGCCCCAAGAAAGATGGAGCACATCCCGTCTGCCTGACGGAAGACTTGCTCACGTGAGAGCAACAGATCAACGGACGCAAATCTCCATTCTTGATCTCGAAGACATTGCACCAGAGCCTTTCTCAGCACTCAACACCCTTCGAACGCTAGAACCCACAAGCGACATGAAACGCCTGCGTATCGAGGGCACACTAGCCGCTCCTGGCGTCGTGGCTACGGGCTGGGGAGACGTAAATTACCTCCTTTTTCTTACCTCAGAGAGCGCCAAGGTATTCTATTCTCTTGGCCGAGTGGACAGAACCATCCCAGGCATCCCCGACACACTCCGCAGAGCCAACTTTGCCGATATCCAGTTCAAAGGGGTTCCTATGACGAGGGTCAACGACGGAACGCACCTCATCGAAGTGATCCTGTCAACACCATCGGTCGTCGCCCGCAGCAGCCCCATCGGCCAGATCCAGATACGAGGCGGAAGGATCGAGTCCGTCAAGCAACTCACCCCAACCCATAAGATCCTCGATCATACAGATTCAAGAAGGAAGCAAGCGCGCGAGGAGCAACAGGAAACGAAAGAAAATTCTCGGTGAGACCACCAGGCCAGATACCGAAGATCAACGCGCCCCCATGCAAGATGAGCCAACGACAGCCTCGCCAGACCCGTACCCTCAGCATGTCGCCCACCCACAGCCGACCCCCAGCAAATTGATGGTCCATGCATCCCCGTACGGCAAGAGCCACGTCCACGTCCATCAACCTGGTACCCTGACCCGATGAGCACAACGACTGTCACCTCACTCGAGCCCTACGAGGACGCAAACGGGAACCGGATTGAATACGATGGACCAGGGATATCTCCCGTCTCGGTCACGTTCCGCGGGAAGAATGCCACCCTGAAGGTGGCGTCCGACGCCTTTGCCAGCAGACTCATTATTGACTTTAATGGCAACAACGGTCATCTAGATATCGGACCCAACTCCCACCACTGGTCTTTCGCTGCCGCAATCCGAGTAGGCCAGGACTCAGTCGTCACGGTCGGAGACGACGTCTCATCCACCGCTGGGGTCATCATCTCGGCAGTCGAAGGCACGCGACTTACTATTGGGAACGACGTCATGTTCGCTTCCGCTAACCAGGTCCGAACCGATGACGCACACCCTATCTTTGACGTCAGGACAATGCAGCGGGTAAACATTGCACAGGACATCAAGATCGGAAACCATGTATGGTTCGCATGGGGAGCCATCGCGCTCGGAGGCGCAGAAATCGGCGACGGCAGCGTACTCGGAATGAATTCTCTACTCAATTCTTCTGTGCCAAACAACTGCATCGCCGCCGGAACGCCTGCACGAGTTGTACGTCGAGACATCGCCTGGGAGCGCCCTCACCTAGGACTCACTCCTCCTTTTTACAAGATGGATGCGAGCACAATCCGGACTCACCCCGAGTATTGGAACCTGACGCAAGACCCCTCGTCGCACAACCACGGGCTAGAATAAAGATATGGCTGGAATTAAACAAGATCGGTGTGTGGTGGTGTGATTGGGAGGTGCTCGAAGTCGTAGTCGAAGGTGCGGT
>ERZ772772.2762-NODE-2762-length-10281-cov-6.485820_pt1 | contig 10281 bp, 8 predicted proteins | sample MGYA00511484_ERZ772772 | MGnify/ENA primary metagenome ERZ772772 (study PRJEB29015, sample SAMEA2737913) | human oral metagenome | biome: human oral; feature: human-associated habitat; material: dental | place: China | collected 2088 ... | reverse complement strand
ACTGAGAGTGAAAGCCGTAAAACCTATCGAACGTATGCTCGAATTGTCAAAATAGAAGTATTTATGACTATAATTGGACATCAATCAGTCAGATAAAGACAGATAATTTTATCTTTTGGCTTAGACTAAGTTACAATAGTTGCGAATAAGACATTGGATATTGTAAAAGAAAATATAAAGAAATAAAATATGAAAATAAGTGTTTTACATTTAAGCGACTTGCATATCGAAAGTGATAATTATTTAGACAAAGTTGATGCTATTGCAAGTGCTTGTAATTATGATGTTAAACAAGTTCCTCTCTTGTATATTGTGGTTACAGGCGACATTGCTAAGTCTGGACGTAAGACTGAATATGAAGTGGCAAAATCATTTTTAACAGGATTGAAAGATAAAATCAAACCTGAAAAAAGTTTATTACAGGTAAAGCTAATACTTGTACCAGGCAATCATGATTGTTGTTATGAAAATGTAAAATCAACGAGAAAAATAATAATTAAAGATTGTCTCCAAGACGTTATTGAAGAAAACGATTATTTTGATGATACGCTTGCGGTACAAGATAATTTCTGGGATTTTTATAAAGAAGTAATAGGCTCGTTACCAGCAGATAAAATATCATATAAGATAATAGAAACGCCTTCTGTTGATGACAAAATTAATTTTGTTTGTTATAATAGCAGTTGGATGTCAGAAAAAGAAGAAAAATGTGGTGAAATAGTGATACCTGAAAATAAATTTATTGACAACGATAGTGGAAAAATTACTATTTCTTTATTTCACCACCCTTTAAATTGGTTTTCCCCTAATACCTCCAAAAATAATAAAGCAAGATTTGAAGAGCATTTAATAAATTCTTCAGACATTGTTCTTTTTGGTCACGAACACGATAAAGGACAATTTAAAAATATCCAACAAAAGAATAATAGTGTAATATTTTCTGAGGGAAAAGCATTTCAAAAAGATAAACCCATTGAAACGGGTTTTAATTATTTTGAGATAGATTTGTCCGAAAATAAAGTAACTTGTAAAGTATATTCGTGGCACGAGAATATTTATTTAGTTGAGGCCGAAGATACATTCACATTGCAAAAAAAAGAAAAAAGAGTTTTTTCTTTGACGGATGAGTTTACCTCGAAAATAAATACATTAAAGATACCGTTAAAACATTCGAAAAAGGAAAATTTAGGAATTTCAGATGTCTTTATTTTTCCTGATTTAGAGCCAATCAAAGACGACGATGTGATACAATACACTGATTCAAAGGAATTATTAGAGCAAATAAAAAAAGAAGAAAATATAAAAATTGTAATTGAGGGTGATGAGCAATCGGGTAAAACAACTCTATTATTTTCATTTTATAAAAATCTATATGACAATGGGTTTTTGCCTATTTATATTCGTGGCAAGTATGTTAAAACAACTGATATTAGAGACGTTGTAAAGAAAGCGATAAAAGAACAATATGATAGCAGTAATGTAGATTTGTTTTTTCAACAGCATAAAAGGGTTGTTTTGTTGTTCGATAATTTGCAAAATACAGCACTAAATCCCAAATACAAAGCAAATTTATTGAAAAATTTAGATGAGCAATTTAATTATATTATCATAGCAACAAGTAATACAACAATATCTAATTTAGCAATTGATGAAATTAATGTTTTGAGAGGTTATAACAAATATAGATTGCTTCCATTAGGTTATGAAAAAAGAGGGGAATTGATAGAACAGTGGTTGCGAATTGGGGAAAATGTGATGACTGTAAGAGAAGAACAAATCTCAAAATCACTCCAACTTCGCTTTAATGAAGTAAATGCTTTAATTGGCAATCGTTTAATGCCTTCATATCCCATTTTTGTTTTAACAATTTTGCAAAGTTTAGATAATCAAATTTTCCAAGATTTTTCTCAAACCTCTTATGCTCACTGTTATCACGCTTTGATTACGGCGGGATTGGTTAAAGAAGGATTAACAGAACATTTAAACGGATATTTTAATTTGTTGAAAGAATTATCTTTTTATCTATTTGATAATAAAAGAGACTTTTTTACTGTCCCCGATTTTGAAACATTTTTTGTCAAATTCAAAAAGACTTATCTGACGCCACACAATTCCTCTCAAATCCTTAAAAATCTAACAAATGCTAATATTCTGAAATTTGATGATGAGTATTATGTCTTTTCATACAAATACATTTTCTATTTTTTGGTTGCTCAAAAAATCGCAGACGATATTGATAAGTATGAGTCGTTGATATATGATTTGTGTAATAACATTCACCTTGAAAAGAATGCTAATATTTTAATATTCCTCACTCACTATACAAAAGCACAAACACTATTAGAGAATATCATTTTCGCAAGCAATCTGCCTTTTGAGAAAATTGCACCTATTACGTTGGAAACTACTGATCCTTTTTCTGTTTTTATTTATCAATTTATACAGGAAATACAAGGGGAAATGGTGCAAATTGAAGACCGAAATCCCAATGATGAATTTAAAAATGAGCAAAAGGAAAAAGACAATTTAGAGCGAAAACAAAATAATGGCAATACAATAGAAGATGATTACAAAATGCCACAAGAAGTTGTTGAAATTAATCAAGCACTACAAACAATAAAAATTTTAGGGCAAATTGTTAAAAACCAATCGGGAAATTTTGAAAGAAACAAATTGATTGAACTAACGGAAACTGCATATCGTAGCACTTTTCGTTTAATCAATTTTTTTACGGAAATTTTTAAAAGCGAGAAAGATTCAATAATAGATGCAATTTGCGATGATTTGGAAGAGAAAAAGAAAGATGATATTGCCTTTGGCGATTTTATAAGAAAAATTGATAGGGAAGAAATTAAAAAGCAAACCACCAAATTTCTTCAATTTATGTCTTATGGAATTTGTATAGATGGTTTTACTAATCTAATGTTTTCTGTGGGTGCGCAAGGCATAGATGAATTATACAATTCTGTTTCCGAAAAGATTGGGACTTCCGCTGCAAAAATCGTAACTTTTGCAATAAAATCGTACTATGGAAGTATAAATGTTCGTGATTTGAAAAAATTGTTTGAAGAAGTAGAAGACAATTATACTGCTAAAAACATATTGAGATTTTATGTAAAAAAACATATTTATACAAATCACATAGACCGTACTAAAAAAGAACAGATAATTCAAATCGCAGGTTTTAAACCTAATATTCCTATTAGGAAACGATTAAAATAAGATTATGAAAAACATTGCATTCTACTCCATCCCCTCATTCATAAGTAAAGCCTTTGGTAACAATATTCAGCTTTTACCGAGTGTAGATGAGTTGTTTGAAATCGAGATGGCTTATTTGGAATTTAATTGTCTTTCCAAAGAGCAACTTTTGGAGCGTTCGGCATTTACAAAATCTATTGATAATGAATACACAAGGCATTATTTATTGTATTCAAATTATAACGAGACAATAAACGAAAATAGGTCGGCACAGACTCAAACATATTTTGAAGCAGGGCAATTCTCGACAGGTTACGCTACTCACGGACTTTTTCCATATAGAGGAAAATTTCACCCGCAACTGATTAAAGGATTATTAAATATTTTGGGAGTAGAAAAAGGCGAAACATTTTTAGACCCAATGGCAGGTAGTGGAACGGCTAATGTTGAGGCTGCTCTGATGGGTATAAATTCCGTGGCTTGTGATGTCAGTCCGTTTTGTCGATTTATGATACAAGTCAAGTATGAATCGCTGACAATTGATGCTGATTTATTGGAAAACACCCCGCTTGATCATAAAAAATTATTTGATTTTTTTAAAAAGGGTAATGTTTTACAACGAATTACAGAAATAAAAGATGCCGAAAAACAAAAAATATATAATCTTGCTTTTCTTGCATGGTTAGATGCTTTGGGATATTCAAAGCGAGTTGTACGTTCCAATCATGAACAGTTGTTTGAAAAAGTTCTGCCACGTTATGTAGAAACGGTAAAATCAACTTTAATAAATCCATATTATAATCAGTGTGAAAACGGAGAAGTTGAAATTTTACCCAATTCGGAAGCTCTAAAAATAGAACTGCCTGACGAAAGTATTGATTGCGTAATAACTTCGCCTCCATATTCTTTTGCAATAGATTATGTAGAAAATGATAAAGACCAATTGGATTTTTTAGGCTATGACACAAAGGAGCTGAAAAACAAGTTGATAGGATTAAGAGGTAAAAATAAAACAGAAAGACTAAACAACTATTTTGACGATATGGATAAGGTTTGTGCCGAAATTTCGAGAGTACTGAAAAAAAACAAGTATTTCTGTATGATTATTGGTTCAAATACAAATCAAACAGGAGGAATACGATTAGAACAAACCATTATTGATTCTGCAACAAAATACGATTTGCCATTGGTAAAATCAATTCTTAAACCGATAAAGGGAATGAGAAACACGATGAAAGATGAATATATCCTAATTTTCAGAAAGATATAATATGAAAAGTGTAGAAGATAAATTTCGGACTGTCATTCAGAAAAACACCTTTTACTTCTTCAATCAAAAGTTTGAAGAGAATTACGAAGGGTATATCAACTCTCTGAAAGAGACTTTGTTGATCGTTAAGAATAAAGTCGAGACAGAAGGATTGAAAAAAGAGATTTTTGAGTGGCTGTTGAAAGAAAAAGAGAACGGATTACGTGCGTTACTCGCATTAACCGGCTTTTCAAACGAGTATCTGAAACGTCTAACGACAATTCTTCGTATTGTTGATAATCCGGAACTCAACACACTTGTTTTTAAAGACAAGTGGCACAGCGAGAAAAATCCCGACAATATTCAAGAGTGGTCGGACGGAACTATTTTAAAGAAAATTCAAAGCAATGAATATTTTCGTAAGGGCTTGGTAAATATTTTCTTTGAGGGGGCTTCTATTCCGTTTTTAGCAAATACAATTCCGCTGTTTGAATTGAAAAAGTTGAGTATTTCTAAACTCAAATTTGAAATTCCTGAACTGATTGACACAATTATTCGATACAAAGAAAAAGGCAGTTATTCGGGAATGAAAGGCAATAATCCTGAAACAATCATTGCTGATATTTTAGAGAAATTAGGATTGACTTATGAAACTGGCGACTTAACGGAATTGATAAGTAATGCTCCTGATAATAAGAGAACAATGGATTTTATCATTCCTAACAAGAAAAATCCGTTGATTATTGCCGAAAGCTCATTTTTGGCAACAACCTCTTCGGGGCAGGGAGACAAATCGAAAACAGAAATCTCAATTGATGCTTTAATCAAAACACATTATCCAAATGCAACTTTTGTAGGTTTTGTTGATGGTATTGGTTGGTATGTTCGCAAGGGAGACCTAAAACGAATGGTAACAGCTTACGAAGATGTTTTTACATTTCATAAAGATGAGTTACAAAGATTTGAAAAACTTTTAATTGAAAAATTTAAGAAATGATTGACGAAAAATATTTAAATAGAATTATTCAAGGCGATTGTCTGGAATTGTTCAAAAATATTCCTGATAATTCGGTAGATATGACTTTTGCCGACCCCCCCTTTAATTTGCACAAAAAATACACGAGTTATAAAGATAACTTAGAGTTTCAGGAGTATCTTGATTGGTGCGAAAAATGGATCGCCGAGATGGTACGTGTAACTAAACCGACCGGTTCAATTTTTCTGCATAATATCCCCAAATGGTTAACTTTTTATGCTACTTATCTAAATAAATTTGCCCATTTCAAGCATTGGATTTCGTGGGATGCTCCCACAGCACCAATGGGAAAGTCGTTGCAACCAGCACATTACGGAATTTTATTTTATACAAAAGAAGCGAAAGGGGCAAAAATTTACGAATTACGCCACCCACATAAGCGCGATAGGAAACAAGGATATTTGTGGAAAGATTACGGCGGAAAGAAAGACGGATTACACCCGTTTGGTCCATTGGTTTCTGATGTCTGGACAGATATACACAGGATTAAACACAACTCCAAACGAGACCCGCACCCTTGTCAGTTACCGTTGCATTTATTAGATCGTTTAATATTACTCACTACTGACGAGAAAGATATTGTACTTGACCCATTTTCAGGAACAGGCACAACGGCAATCTCGGCAAAACGGCTCGGCAGAAAATATATTGGTTTTGAATTGGATGAAAAATATGCCGAAATTTCGCAACAGAAATTGGAACAAGTGAATCCAAATTTTAAAATCGGCGACAGTTGGGTAAGTTTTTATTTACGTGATATAACAACAATCAGAAATAAAGATTGGGAGTATTTGCAACAATATTTCAATGTTCCCAATCCAATTCGTTCAATAGATTTTCAGAAAACAACTTTAAAAAAGGATGTAGCTATTCCAGATGATTTTGAATATTATACCGAAGCAGAAAATGAAGTTATTAGCGAACAAACAAAAGAAAAAATAATATCATTATCACCTAACAAAGTTACTGACTTTTCTGAGTTAAAGCCCAAAGTTGTGGCATATACCACAACAGCAGGTAGAAATGAGGTAGAAAAAATAGGAGTGTAACCAACGATGAGGCTTCTGATACAGCGAGTGAGGCAAGCCAAAGTAGAGATAGATGGCAAAACTATATCCGAGATAGGCTGTGGGCTGCTCGTTTTCGTCGGAATATGCGACAATGATACAGACACAGACATCGATTATCTGTCGTCGAAACTTGTAAATCTGCGTATCTTCGACGACTCGGACGGAGTAATGAACCTATCGGCTCTCGACACAGATGCCGATATACTGATAGTAAGCCAATTTACTCTATATGCTCAGACACGGCGGGGAAACCGTCCGTCGTACATACTCGCCTCCAAGCCCGATATAGCTGTGCCCGTGTACGAGAAGTTCTGCCGAGAGGTGTCGAGGAAACTCGGCAAAAACGTATATACAGGTGTCTTCGGAGCCGATATGCAGGTAAGCCTCACCAACAACGGACCCGTTACGATATGGATAGACAGTAGCGAGAAAAACAATTAGCGACCGAATATGAACGGATTGGTAGTAAAAAACACAGGAAACGACGTTTGGGTACGATTCGCCGACGGACAGACAAAGACGTGCAAGGTGAAAGGCAATTTTCGTATTCGTAGTATCCGCAGCACCAATCCTGTCGTAGTGGGCGACATAGTCGAGGTAGACGGCAACAACCAAATATCCAATATATTACCCCGCAAAAATCACATAGCCCGCCGTCCCGTCAATCTGTCGAGGCAGATACACATCATAGCAGCCAATATCGACGTGGCGCTGCTCGTAGTTACGCTACGCAATCCAGAGACTTCACTCACGTTCATCGACCGTTTTATAGCGTCGGCAGAGGCATATAGCGTCGAGACGATACTCGTTTTCAACAAACTGGATATTTTGGATAAAAAAGATAACGACGAGCTGCAACACATCGTCGAATTGTATGAAAAAATAGGATACCGCTGTATAAAAACCATTGCCACACAAAACATAGGTTTGACAGAGATAAAAGCGGCGATAAGCGGCAAAATCGCTCTGCTGTCGGGTAATTCTGGAGTAGGCAAATCGACCTTAATCAACTCGATATTAGGATACGCCGGTGCAAAAACAGCCGAAATATCCGCCTATCACCACAAAGGAATGCACACGACGACATTTTCCGAAATCTATTGCCTCAGCGACAATACGTATATCATCGACACGCCGGGCATCAAAGGTTTCGGAGCGGTGGATATGGACGAAGACGAAATTTCTCACTATTTCGTAGAGATATTTGCCAAGAGCAAAGAGTGCCGTTATCCGAACTGCACACACATTCACGAACCCGAGTGTGCCGTCAGGCAGGCGGTCGTCGACGGAGCGATAGCCGACAGCCGCTATACGAGTTACCTGTCGATGGTCGAAGAGGTCGCCTCCAACGACAAATACAGGCTTAAATAACAAGTATTTTTTTTAGAAAAACTCACGACGTACAATGTTCAAAAGAGGTTTCAACAAATATATATATTTTGCCGTTTCGTTGCTGATTGTAGCCGTTTCACTATTCGTAACCAACAATCTGTCGAGGAAACTTGCCCGCGAAGAACGACGCAAAATGGAGATATGGGCTGAGGCAATGAAGCGTTTCAATACGATAGACCCCGACGATAACCTCAACTTCGAACTCATCTGGCAGATAATAGAAAGCAACAAAATAATACCCGCCATCATCGCCGATGGCGACGGCAATATCATCAATTACGTGAATATCGATAACGTACCCGAAGACAAAACCGAGTTTTTCAGGAAAAAGATTGCCAACTTCCGCACCAAAAACCGACCGATAGAGCTGATGCTCGACGACGAACGACAATACATATACTACGACAATTCGATACTGCTCAAATACCTCGAAGAGTTCCCGTATGTGCAGTTTGCCCTTGTAGCCGCATTTCTGCTGATATGCTTTTGGGCTTTCACCTCCGATAAGAAATCCGAGCAAAACCTCGTATGGGTAGGACTATCGAAAGAGACCGCCCACCAACTCGGCACTCCGATATCGTCGCTCCTTGCGTGGGAAGAGATACTTAAGACACAGGGAATCAATGAAAATATTTTATCCGAAATAAACAAAGATATCAGCCGCCTAAGAACCATCTCCGAGCGGTTCTCGAAGATTGGCTCCGCCCCGATAATAAAGGAAGAGAACATAGTAGAGGTAGTCGAAAACTCCATCGCCTATCTCCGCAAACGCACCTCTAACAAAGTCAATTACACCGTCGCCCATACATCTGAGGTTATCGCGGCAGCTATCAATATTCCTCTCTTCGAATGGGTCATAGAGAATCTCTGTAAAAATGCCGTCGACGCAATGGGCGGCATCGGCGAAATATCATTCAATATACAGTCATCGGGCGGCAATGTAATAATCGACATCAAAGACACAGGCAAAGGTATCGCCAAGAAGCACTTCAAAGACGTCTTCAAACCGGGGTTCACCACCAAACAGCGTGGTTGGGGGCTGGGGTTGTCGCTCTCGAAACGAATCATCGACGACTACCACAAAGGCAAAATATTCGTCCGCTCCTCAGAGGTAGGCAGAGGTACGACGTTCAGGATAATACTGAGAAAGTAATGTATTTTTAGAAGACATACTCTAATGCTTCGTATATATCTGTTTTCGAGGCACTCTGATTACAAAGAAATACTCCGACATCTCGAAGGAGAGTGAAGTTGACCGCATTAGAGATATTTTTTTTGTCGCGTGTCATAAAACCGTAAATCTTATCGAAGTCGCTACAACTCAGCGGTATATGTTTATAGTTGTCTTTTACGAAATAGTGCAGTCGGCTCAATTCGTCTTTTGGGAAACCAAACTGTAACACAGACAAATATAGCTCGCAGACCATACCCCATGCCACAGCAGTGCCGTGAGTCAACGGGTGCTTTTGGGCGGCACAAAATGCCTCAAGAGCGTGTGCAAACGTATGTCCGAAATTCAATGCCCGACGCTCGTTGGTATCGTATCGGTCTACACGGGCAAGATGCTGCTTTATTTTTATATCCTCTTTGATTATACGAATAATATCACAGCATTTTACATTCTGCAAATCAATACAATACGTATCACGAAGCAATGATTTATCCGATATAAAGCCATACTTCAACATCTCGGCATATCCGTCGTATAGGTCGGCAACAGGCAACGTCGTCAGAAAATCTATATTGATAAGCACTCTGTACGGGTCGGCGAAAGTACCTATTTCGTTTTTCAGCCCACAGAAATTGACCCCCGTTTTACCCCCGATAGCAGCATCTACCATAGCCAACAGCGTGGTGGGAACATTCACAAAACTACAACCGCGTTTGAAGGTAGAAGCCGCAAAGCCGCCCAAATCCGTAACTACCCCACCGCCAATATTGATAATTAACGACTTACGATTAGCTCTACCGTTTTCTTCCAACCATTGCCAAATTTTTATGGCACTATCAATCGATTTGGAGCTCTCGACAGCCTCGACAGGGAAGACCGCACATTTTCGCCAAGAAGCAATTTTATCGGCAAGCTCGGCAGCCATCAGCGAATGTACAGTTTTGTCTATGATAATAAAAACCCCATTATCGGCGTATCGGTCGATAATATCATTGAGGTTTTTACGAAAATCGGAATACAATATTCTCATTTCTCACATCATTATGACAAAACATCATACCCCTTTTTTCTTGCTACTGTCGATAAGTTATTCACGCCTTCAGCTCTACCCATAGCTCTTCGCCTACCTTCTCCACTTTGGCGAGTTTTTTGGAGGTCAGCC
>ERZ772772.2756-NODE-2756-length-10292-cov-3.174856_pt1 | contig 10292 bp, 9 predicted proteins | sample MGYA00511484_ERZ772772 | MGnify/ENA primary metagenome ERZ772772 (study PRJEB29015, sample SAMEA2737913) | human oral metagenome | biome: human oral; feature: human-associated habitat; material: dental | place: China | collected 2088 ... | reverse complement strand
AAAATCGGCTGTCCGAGAAAATGTAATATGAACTGTCCCCTTTGTCAAGGACATTTTGAAAGAAGGGATTTGTTTCATCTGCTACTTTTTCTTTCCTGGTGTCAATGGATAATTTCCTGTTTTTAAGAACTCATCATATTCATTCGGCGACAGCTTCTATAGGCCACGCCGAAAACGGCGTGGCCGCTCAAAGTATCTGTTGTCCGTAGAAGCCACTGTCCGTAAGGGAGCCGAATCCCTACCGGTACGTCTCGTTTTCGTACGCAACCGTAACAACCGCAAAGACTGGCTGGTCCTGGTGACGACGGATATGAGCCTTACGGAGGAGGAAGTGATCCGCATCTACGGGAAGCGTTGGGGGATCGAGGTGTTCTTCAAGGTGTGCAAGAGTTATCTGCGTCTGGAGAGAGATTGCCGTGCACTCTCATACGATGCGATGACCGCACATGTATCCATTGTGTTTTCGCGGTACATGTTTCTTGCGGTGGAGCAACGAGAATCCAAAGATGACCGAAGTATTGGAGAACAGTTCTATCTGTCAATCGACGAGCTTCCTGATGTTTGTTACATAGAGGCGGTACGGCTTCTCATGATACTGTTTGCCGCACGACTGCAAGAGCGGAGGCTTCTGGATGAGGGAGAGATACAAGATCTTCTGCAAGGCTTTCTGGCGGAACTGCCGATGCTGTTGGCGCAAAACCTGCAAAAATGTGCATAGACGGGTGTTTTTCACTTGGAGAGTCAGAGTTTTCATGTGTTGGCGTATATTTTTGATGTGCGAAGTTTGAGTAAACAAAGAGAAGGCGATGACAACAGTAGCACATCAACGGGGTGGGAAACGATGCTTTCGGCAATAGTCCAATCAGGATTTATGATTACGGGAACATGGCCGATGCGGACAGAAAGAGCAGCTAGAACAATTAGCATAGATACTAACGCCCTCGCCTCCTCCATCGTTCTCGTCTGCCGCAAGCGCCCCGCCGATGCGCCGGTCGCTACGCGGCGTGACTTCCTTACGGCACTCAAGCGGGAGCTACGGCCTGCGATTGTTAACCTCCAACAGAGCAATATCGCACCCGTGGATATGGCGCAGAGTGCCATCGGTCCAGGCATGGCGGTCTACTCGCGCTATGCGCAGGTTCTTGAGGCAGACGGTACGCCGATGACGGTGCGCACGGCACTTCAGATCATCAATCAGGAGCTCGATCACTATTTCTCGGAGCAGGATGGGGTACTTGATCGTGATACGATGTTCTGTATATCGTTCTATAAACAGTTCGCATTTCGTGATATAAAATTCGGTGAAGCCGAGAATCTGATACGCGCGAAGAATACAAGTACCGACCGACTTAAGAGGAAAGGTGTTTTCTATGCGGAGAAGGGAATTGCTCGCCTCCTGCAGCGCGATGAGATGGCAGCACAGAGGACGTTCGATGTCTCTGTGACGTGGCAGGTTGTTCAGAGTCTCGCCCATGCGCTCGATGTGGATGGTGTGGAGGGCGCAGCGCAGATCGTTGTGGGGCTTTCCTCGGAGGCCGCAGAGAAAGCACGCGCACTCGCCTATCGCCTGTTCCAGACGGCGGAGCGGCGGGGCTGGGCGCAGGAAGCCTATGCGTATAACACGCTGGTCACGAATTGGCGGGCGATCCAAGAAGTCGCCGCGCGGATCAAGAAAGAACAAGGCGCGAATCAGGGCGGACTCTTCGCCGAGTAGACGTTTCACAGGAGGCATGTAGGATGGGCAGCAATCACGAAAAGGTGCGGCAGGGGGAGCGTATTCTGCTCTTTGCACTCTCGGACTATGTCTGCAAGGAGTTGAAGCAGACCTATGGGGCGCATTGGTGGGAGGATGGAGTTCAGGATATCCTCTATGATGACCAGAAGCGTAACTTGCCGCTCTCGGGTGACTGGCCAACGCTCGTCGACTCACTTGATATGGCGGTGACACTCACTCTCTTTGACGTGCACTGGCGGGACATATTCTCGCGCAAGTTGCCGGTGAGCCACCGTATGTGGGCGAAAGAACTCAAGGGTGTCCGTAATGATCTCGCCCATCTCGGCGGCAAGGATTTCTCCGATGATGATACGTGGCGGGCACTCGATACGATGGTTCGGCTCTGTGAGAAGATTGACACCGAGAGCGTGGAGGAAATTCGTGAGCTAATGCGTGAATTCCGCTATGGTTCATCTGACGGCTCAATGGATAGCACGGTATCGGTCTCTGCAACAATCCAAACGCCTGCAAATACGAGCGGCATCCTGTAGTCTGTCCCACTGAGCAGGCTGCCGAGCTGGCGCGACGTAATCAAACCGCACCCGGATGTGGCGGCGGGACGGTACAAGAACGCCGAGTTTGCCGCAGATCTCGCACAGGTCGCACGCGGCGAGGGCTCGTTCGAGTATCGCGACCCCGTGGAGTTCTTTGCGCGTACCTATGTGACCGAGGGCATGGCGGGGCTGCTCATGCAGGCGCTTCGACGCATCGGCGGCAAGGACGGCGAGCCCGTGATCCAGCTCAAGACGGCATTCGGTGGCGGCAAGACACACAGTATGCTCGCGCTCTATCACATGCTGCGCGGAACGGTACCGCTCGACAAGATCCCTGCAGTGCGGCCTGTCCTCGCGTGTGCGGGGCTGTCCACACTGCCCAAGGCGAACGTGGCGGTGCTCGTCGGTACCGCCATTGATCCGACGCGGGTGCAGCGTCCGCCGCACATGCCGGGGTTGATGATTCATACGCTGTGGGGGGAGATGGCGGCACAGCTCGCTGCATCGGCGGGCAATCCGAAGCTCTACGACTATGTGAAGGAGGCGGACAAGAAGGGGGGCTCGCCCGGCTCGGAGGCACTGAAGAATCTCTTTGACGCGGCGGGGCCGTGCCTCATCCTCATGGATGAGCTGGTCGCCTATGCAAAGAAAATCTATGGTGTGGACGGTCTTCCTGCCGGCTCGTTTGACAACTTCATTTCCTTTATCCAGGAGATCACCGAGGCGGCACGTGCGAGTGAGAACAGCCTCGTGGTGGCGTCGATCCCCGAGTCGAAGATCGAGATTGGCGGTGCGGCAGGCCAGGCTGCGCTTGAGAGTATCGCACATACCTTTGGGCGCATGGAGGCGATCTGGAAGCCCGTGACGGCGAACGAGGGCTTTGAGGTTGTGCGCCGCCGCCTCTTCCTCGACTGCGAGGACACGGATACCAGAGACCGCGTCTGTGCGGCATTCAGCAAGATGTACCATGCGAATCAGGACGTATTTCCCGTGGAGACACGCGAGCTGGAGTACCGTGAGCGTATGATCTCCTGTTATCCGATTCACCCCGAGGTGTTCGACCGTCTCTACGAGGACTGGGCGACACTGGAGCGTTTTCAACGGACGCGCGGCGTGCTCCGCCTGATGGCGGCGGTGATTCATGAGCTGTGGATGGGCAGCGACGCGGGGCTGCTCATCCTGCCCAGCTCTCTGCCGATGGATATTCCGTCTGTGCGCGACGAGCTGACACGCTATCTGCCCGACGGGTGGATCGCACTCGTGGATAGCGAGGTGGACGGTAAGAAGGCGACCCCCTATAAGAAGGATCAGGAGAACGCACGCCTCGGCAAGTTCCTAGCGGCGCGGCGTGTGGCGCGTACGATCATGCTCGGATCTGCACCGAGCGTGCGTGCGCAGTCGGTACGCGGCATCGAGTCTGCCCGCATCTCGCTCGGTGTTGTTCAGCCCGGCGAGAATATCTCTGTGTTTAAGGACGCGCTGAGTACGCTCGAGACTTCGCTCTCGTATCTCTATACCAACCCGTCGCGCAGTTGCTACTGGTACGACACGCGTCCGACGCTGCGCAAGACGGTGACGGATCGTGCCTCTCAGATCGCAGATGCCGATGTCGTCCGTGAGATTGAGACGCGTCTGCGCAAATGCAAAAAGGAGTCCCCGTTTGCGGGACTCCATATCTGTCCAGCGTCCTCTCTGGATGTACCGGATGAGCAGGCGGCACGGCTCGTTCTCCTGCGTCCGACGGAGACGCATACGGTGAACAAGGCGGACAGTGCCGCGATGACTGCGGCAGTGGATGCTTTGAACAATCGCGGGAACAATACGCCGCGCATCTATCGCAATATGCTCCTCTTTGTCGCAGCGGACGCGGGTCTGATGAATGATTTGCAGCAGGATGTCCGCCTCTATCTCGCGTGGCAGTCGATTCAGAATGACCGTGAGTCGCTGAATCTCGATGCCGCGCAGAACCGTGAGACGGAGAGTAGTCTGCGTGCAGTGCATGATACGGTAGATGCCCATCTGCGGGAGGCGTATTGCTGGCTGCTGATCCCGTATGTAGATAAGGCGGCGGATGTGAAAACCGTTCAGTGGGAGATGCCTCGTATCGGCGGCGATGAGAGCATTGTGACCAAGGCGGCGAAGAAGGCACGAACGGATGAGGCGGTCATTCCGCGCTGGGCACCCATGCTGCTGAAGATGGAGCTGGACAGTCTGCTGTGGGCATCCTCCGATCATCTGCCGGTCAAGACGCTGTGGGAGCAGCTGTGTACCTATTGCTATCTTCCGCGTCTTGCCTCGGAGGAGGTGCTCATGCAGGCGATTCGCGAGGGTGTGAACTCCGATCAATACTTTGCCCTTGCAGCGGGATTCGACGGCACACGCTATATTGACCTGATGTTCAACCGTTCGGTTTCACACGTCGATAAGTCCGCCCTTCTCGTGAAGATGGCGGTCGCTCAAAAACAGCTTGCCGAGGACGCAGCAAAGCGTCAGGCCGAGATAGATGCTGCGGCATCGGGCAGAGACGACACGGTCACCCACTATGGCGGCAATGGGCAGGGCAACATGACGGGTGGCTCGCTCGGCTCCGCCGATACTGCACATGGGAGTGTGGCGGATGGCACATCGCCGTATGGACGTCCCATGCCTGCGGCGTCCGCTCCTGCACCTGCGAAAAAACGGCGCTTCTTCCTCTCTGCCGCACTCGATACGACCCGCATCAACCGCGACGTTCAGAACTACGTCGAAGAGGTTATCCGCCACCTCGCCTCCGAGGACGGCACACGCGTCACCATCTCCCTCGAAGTGGAGGCCGAAAGTGACAATGGCTTCTCCACCCAGACCATCCGCACCGTCTCCGAGAATGCACGCACACTCGGCGCGAAGGATGTAGGGTTTGAGGAGTAGTTGAGTAGGACGTGATATCGTTATGAACGGCATCATGTCCCGAAGCTCTCGTGAGGTTTTGACAACAGAGATATAAAGGATTATAATTAATACATTTATATAGTTGTTGCATAGGAGTGTTTTTTATGGTGTTGTCAGATAATGAGATCAGAACATTGGTTGAAACAGAACAGCTCCTAACGCCGTTTGTAGAAGACCGCCTGCAGGCGGTTTCCTATGATATCTCATCCGGAGATGTCGTTGTTGCATATCAGTTGCTCAATCGCCCCGTTGATTTGAGAAATAACGAGCAGATTCGTCTTGCTACGAGAGAAGTGAATATATCTAAGGGGTATCACATCAAGCCAGGGGAGTACATTCTTGTGAAAACACGAGAAAAATTTCATATCCCGGCAAATCTGACGGCACATATTCGTCCTCGCACAACATTCACGAAAATCGGGCTGCTTTTGTCTGCCCAACATATGAATCCTAATTTTGCCGGATATTTATATCTTGGCCTCTACAATGCGACACCTAATATCATTGACATTTACCCTGACCTGACCATTGGGCAGATGGTTTTCGAGGAAATATGCGGAACAATAACCACATCAAAACTCTATGACAGAAAAAAGGATGCTAAATATCAAGATGAGGATCAATTTATTTCTCCGCGATTGGATGATTTGAGCGAGGAAGATAAGAGAAAGGTTCATGCGATTGTCAAAGATTTGATGGGGGCATAGTATGTCAAAATTACATGATACCTTGGAAAAATATATTGCCACACGAAATATTGATCCTGAGTTAAAAAATTATGCTCTCGCAGATATGGAAAACCAAATAGTGCAGGAAATCGTTGCACAAAAAGCTGCAGAGATTGATAAAGCCACACTCGAACTACAACGAAAACGAATGGAGCAAGAACGTCATGAAAAAATAGAACAGCGTATTAAGGAGGCAGAGCGTACATTTTGGATCGTTGTCGTATTGGGGCTGATGATTGGGTTGGCGGGTAATCAACTAACGGAAATGATAGCTTCGTTAAAAGACGTGATTGACTTTAATCGGCTTGTTATTACGCTCGCTTTTACTGTACTATTTTTGGGCGGAGTATATCTTGTGTTTAAGTGGGAATACATCAGGACGGCAGACGAGTTCATAAGAGATTTTTTCAGAAAGGATTTCGAGGAACAGTGATACGTGAATATCCGAAACATGGCGAAATATGGCGGCATTTCAAAGAGAGCCATCTCTACCGCATCGAGACTGTGGCGGAGCATACAGAGACGGGCGAGATGCTCGTCGTCTATCAGGCACTTCACGGAACGTATGGCATGTATGCGCGTCCACTCTCAATGTTTATGAGTCCGCTGGATCGCATGAAATACCCCGATGCCACACAGGAATATCGCTTTGAAAAAGTGCGGACGTGATGTGGGCGAAATTTGGAAGAGTATGTTGAACTGAAAAGACGATGGCACATATCCAATTTGCGGATATGTGCCATCGTCTTTATGAGGAACTTTGCGTTGGAATTGGAATCTCAATCGCAGGAGTAATCTGCGTGATAATAGGTGTATATAAATCTACGTCTGTGCTCGGTGTGGATAGGGAGACGACAAGCGAATATCGAACGCTCTTGTCATAACGTTTCAGATAATCGCGTTCTCTCCACCATCCGACAACGGGGTACACTGCGATGAGGTTACAGCTGGATAGCTCTACGGCACTCAGATCACAAAAGTCGGAGTGAATAGAACCGACATCGCGATTGTTTGAGCCTAAGTACCAGCGGTCACTGCCGCTTGATTCATCGCCTTTGTCTTTCTTATTGTCGCCACGCATCTTGACATTGATGCGTTTTTGGAAGTCCTCTTTGGTTTCGTTGGAGTTGATGACATCGAAACGAAGTCCACAGGACGGATAGCGATATTTGTCCTTCCAACCGACCTCGCCCGGCCCCGGTTCGATAAAGTAGGACAGGGTCAATTTCAATGTAACAGGAGTTTCGCCTAGCTCTTCCAGAACTTGTTTTGGCCAAGGAAGGGTATGCAGGTGCATCTCGTGCATACTTTTCTTGTCAAAGGGCTGCAGTTCTCCCTGGATCACCATGTTGACACTGTTGTTCATGCACTGGATTGCTCTTGCGAGGTTTGGGATGCCATAGCCGCACGTGTGCAGGAGATCACGTCTGCCTTTACTTTTGGTATCCTCGGTGCAAAATTGCGCTTTCATTTCCTGTGTCCAGGAAGCAGAGTGGATCATCAGGGCACGAGCGGTTTCCGGCCATAGATCGGGATATTCGTTGAGCAGCTGTGCACAGAAATACGCAGCTTGTGCTGTGGCTGCACTCGTTGCCCAGATGGTTGAAAATAGTTTTCTGAGCGGCTGATAATTCGTTGTCAGCAATGAAAGGTTGGAGCAGGCATCATAGTCGGTGCCGTTGGATGCAACATTGCCGCCATTGAATAGAACTTCTGGCTTTATCGGCCATTTTTTGTCCCAAGTAGAAGACGTTGAGCTGTAGGGGGATAGTGCTCCAGCTTTGGCAAGAGGTGTGAACCCATGAAAAACAGGATCGCTGATCGTGCTGTCATCGGAGTAAGCACCGACGGTGATGGCGTTCCATGATTGTCCAGGACTCTCGACGCTGTGCAGTCTGTTTGCCTCCGGGTATGGCCTTGAGCCGAACTCGTTCGGCTGCACATTTCCGGCACTGATCACAAATAGGCGTTTTTCATCATTTTCCTCTGCACCGGATGTGATGTTGTCGATTGCGGCCGACCAAGAGGTCGGGCTGCCGTCTCTGGTGTTATAGGCGGGAGCTGTCACTGCCATACATAGGACACGATTTGCCATTGGATTCGCGATTTCGGCAAGCGCGACGGCCTGTGCTGTTATGGCACCGTATAGTTCGGGTGGATTTTCTCCTGTCGGTGGTAATATTTTTACGGATTCAATTTCGTGTGCTATCTTCAGCGGAGATTTTGAGAGCAGTGCTTGTTTCAAATCATAGTATAGTGAAACGCCGGCCATTTCGGTGCCGTGTCCGTGATGGTCGTTTGTTCGCCAAGAGGCATCGACCGATTGAATATGGTCTGTATCTGTAGCAGGGGTTAATAATGGATGCGCAGAATTCAGACCTGTATCCAATAGACATACGGCAACGTTTTCATGTTCAAATGTTGTGCGGGATAATAGCTCGTCTGCCCAGTCTTTTTGATCGGGATTTGACAGCTCTGTAAAGAAGGCTGTGGGCTCGGGTGCACGGTGCATCTCGGCGATGAAAGAACAGCTTTCGACGAGTGATCTTAGATCGTTGGCATTTGCATATATGAGCTTTACGAGGCGTTCTGGGAATACGATACGATTCTTGTCAATGGGGATGTTGAGTGACTGACACACTGAGGTAAAGGTTTCTTCGACTTTGTCGCAAGTTTTGATGGCCTCATCCCTCTCGTCAAAACGCAGCCAAAGCTCACACCATACGGGCTCTTCATCTGGGAACATCGTGTGAGCATCGAACCAAAATGATTTGAACAGGGCTAATCGAATGTCCTCGATGCTGCTGACTAAGTCGTTGTATCTGGGATGGTTTTTCGATGTTTTTTCGTTGGCATAGCTTTCAATTTTTTTGATGAGATAGGATTCTTTTCCATTGGGGATGTATACGAGTGCGGTTTCTGTTTGTGTTTGAGGATCTTTTTTTATATTTACGAGGCGGATTCCCTGTCTGGGACTTTCCAATCCCTGTGTTTCTAAATCATGTCCGGCAGCGCCGGATACTTCGAGGTAAATGCCGTCCTTATATCGAATCGCTGCGACTTGACTCTGTGTAAGGTTATGAGCAGCATAGGCTTCGGATAGTTTTCGCTGAATATAGGCGGCGTGAGCCGCCGGATCCCGTTGCGGATATTTCTTTTTCACAGGATGCGATTCAGAGGAATATGGATATGGCGCAGCCGTATGGGATAGAAAAATGTTCTTTTTGTCGACTGCCATTTGTCTTACGCCTCCTTATAGGAATAGATGTTTTTCCTTTCCTGTAATAGATATGCAATCTGTTTTGCGCTCAAGGGCTGATCTGATAGGATGGAGGTCTTTATGGCGTCGTCACAGATTTTGACGATTTCGGCATGATTGAGACCGTCGGCGGCGTGGATCAGTGTTTTTGTTATTTTGAAATACTTATCATAGTTGATCAGTTTGCATTTCAGAAGGCGACGGATTTCGTTTTCGGCTGGAAGTGTGTAGTGAAGCACGTCGTCGAAGCGGCGGAACAGTGCCAGATCCAGCAGCTTCTGGTTATTTGTTGCTGCAATGATGATGCTGTCGGATGTGTCCTGATCGATGAATTGGAGGAAGGAGTTCAGGATGCGACGCATTTCCCCGACTTCGTTATCAAGACTCCGATCTGCGCCGATCGCGTCGAATTCATCAAAAAAGTACACTCCGGTGAGCGTGTTGATGCTGTCGAATATTTGACGTAGTTTTGCGCTGGTTTCTCCCATAAACTTGGTGACAAGCTTATCCATTTGCACGGTATAGAGCGGGAGAGATAGTTCCGAGGCAATGACCGAGGCGGTGAAGGTCTTCCCAGTCCCAGGCTGCCCCTCGATTAAGATTTTACGTCGGTTCATCAAACCGTAGGAATGAAGTTTGCTCCGATTGCGATATTCGTTCAGAATGCGTTGAATCTTTTCGGACATTTCGTCCGGAACAATGAGCTCTGATAGATCATGTTTGGGTAGTGATAATAAAAGCATGGGATTTTGTGGTGTGAGCTGAACAATACTAGCCACTCGTTTCCCCAGTTTATCGATCTGTGTCTTAAGTTCGCGCGCAACGGTATCATGACCGAGTTTTGCCTCATGGGCGGCGATTTGGAGTACAATGGTCTTGAACCGCGCATCGTCATGGTCAACGTATGCCTTTACAAGACTTTTTATTTGCTCTGCTGTTGCCATATCGATCACCTCCCATGAAGTATAATTCATTGTATATGATACTATGGTTTTGAGATAAATACAATCGTTTGTTTGAAAATATAACAAATCCCCCGCCGCACATTCGTGCAACGGGGGATTGTTCGTGAGAATATAGGGGAAAGGACAGTACTGTCAGGCTGTCAT
>ERZ772772.2755-NODE-2755-length-10294-cov-8.732103_pt1 | contig 10294 bp, 10 predicted proteins | sample MGYA00511484_ERZ772772 | MGnify/ENA primary metagenome ERZ772772 (study PRJEB29015, sample SAMEA2737913) | human oral metagenome | biome: human oral; feature: human-associated habitat; material: dental | place: China | collected 2088 ... | reverse complement strand
TCCCAGTCCGTGGGCAACGCCGAAGAGGAGTCCGCAGAGCTTGACGAGGCCCTCAAAAACAGAGACGGGAAATCCTCAAAAGGGCGCACATATGATGAAATCCTCGACGAGATCGCTAAGCATCAAGACGTTCCAACCTATGCCGCTGCGTTTATCTCATCCCTGGGAGTCGGCGAGTATCTGGACATCGTCGAGGCCCTCGGGGCCCGCAACACGAGCTATACGCCCGTCAAGGGAATGAACAATATGTCGAACGCGAGTTTTGACAGCGAGGGCGCCGCTCACGACGTGGGGATTCTTGGCCATGTTTTCGCCACCGCTTCGCAAGACGGCATCACCATTTATGACGACGATGGAAATCCACTCAACATGGCCTCCGAGGCCGAGGCCGCGGTGGAGGAAAAAGGTCACACGGGGAGGATATCGGCTCTCAATGGTCTCCTCGAAACGCCGGGCACCGTATACGGAACAGATTTTCTTGTCGATCTCGCCGGCAGACTCGAAGATAACTCGTACGATGGCGTATCCTCCGCAAGAGCCAAAGTGGAAGCCAAGTACGGTGGAGCCTACGAAGGCTCCTCCATGGATCCCCTCTACGGTGTGACCATGGCGATGGGCAACAATCCCAACGCGGCACTGACCTACCTCACCCCTGATGGCGATGCCGCGGGGACGCCCGGAGACAGAAGCGCGGAGCGGTGGAAGCTGCTCACGGAACGCACCTGGGACCCCAAGGTGGGTCTCGAAGGGCTCACCGCCGCCCTGGGCGCGGCCTCGTCCTACCGCGGCGCGACCGGCCCGAGCACCCCTATTCCGAATGCCGACGCACGGGCCACGTGGGTGACCGGCAAGACCATCCCGTACTTCGTCAATAATGTTGCCGAAAAGGATCTGACGGACAAGATGAAGCAGAACCTCGCCGTGGTCATAGGAAACAGTCCCGAGGAGTTCAACGCATTGGCGTCCGGCAGCTCTATCGGCGGGGAGAACAAACTCGGCCTCAAGGGCTCCGTCACAGATCAGGAGTTCGAGACCCTTCTGTACCGGGTCATTGACAACAAGGATGCCGCCGGGACAGTGGCCGCCAGCATAGGGCAATATTACCACAATGAGATCGAGAGAACGGTTCCCGGCTCCGCCGATCCAAAAAGCGAACTCCATGAGCGGTACCAGTCCGCAGCAGGAGCAATGGGATACCTTGACGCAATGGCTACCCTGCGTGCGGGAGACGACAAGACGGCCCAGGACACGGCCAAGAAGAATATGAGCACCACGCTGAGCGTCTTCTCCGCAGTCCTGAGCGCGGGGGTGGGCGCCGCGACCGGCGGCACCGGCCTTGCCGTGGCGGGACCATTGCTGTACAGCACGGGGTCAACCATCGCCCAACCGCTCATTATCGACGACCTCGCCAAGGACTGGAAAGTTCCCGATACCGTCGATGCGGATGACATCCAGAACGTCCTGCGCGCCCAGTCCTACGTGGACGCCGCCCGGTACGGACAACTGAGGGGTACGACGCTCAATATCGCGGCACACAACCCTGAGAACGACAATAAACCCTTCTCATTCTACTCAGAAGTGGACGGTAAACCAGTTATCACCACCCCTGATCCAATGACCCCGAACGCGGCGCAGAGTTTTATCGACTGGCGGAACGCGGTTATCAAGAGCTCCAGCTCAGAACCGACCATGACCGGTCTTGACGGAGCCATTCAGACCGGGTGGAGCACAGGAAGCATGCAGGCCCATCCGGAAGACATCATCAAATGAGCACCTTCGCACCCAATCGCTTACGCCATCGGGTCTCATTGGTGCGCAGCCTGCACCGGCGGGCCCGAGTGATGGCAGTGGCCGTATGCCTGGCGCTGTGCTCGTGCTCATCCCCGCCCTGGGCGACCCAAAGGCACAGTCCTACACCCACACCTCTGACAGACGAGTACCTGTGCGACATTGTGCCGGCCAGCGTCCTCAATGAATCGCTCAAGTTCCGCACCGGTCAAGCCTACTACTCGCACTCCGGTGGTAACGGCGGCATTTCTGACCGGTGGGAGTGCACCCTGATCTCCCCGAGGGTATCTCCGGACAACAAGCAGACGATCAAGATCGAGTACATCGATCACGACCACTGGAACACGTCTGCCGGCTGGGCCTGGTCACCCCTCAAGGAATCTGTGCCCGAGGACGAGAAGCTCAACGTCGACCCGGTCACCCTGCCGGGCCACGAGGGGCAGGGATGGATCATCGGATCGCCCCCGAACGTTGAGGACAGACCCATCCTGGCCTGGCAGTACCCCAACGGCTACTACCTGGTCGTCTCCAAGAGCTACACGCCGGGGGCTCCCGCTCCCGACAGCAATCTCCAGGCCCTCGAAGACCTCGCCCTGGCCGTCATTGACAAGATCCCGCCCATAGCCGCTGAACCTGGCTACGCATTCACCGTCTACCCCGACGACAGCTCAACCGACGAATCAGCCCAGGACAACTGATAAGACGCGCTGAAGGACACTCCGGACGCCACCCGCGTTTCTCCTTGTTGGTATCGCCCGCGTACCGCGACGGCGCTGCGCCCCCATGTGGGCGCAGCGCCGTCGCGCAGTTGATACTGGCCGGCCAAGCTCAATGTCCCGGAAAACCTCAGGCCCCGGGGGCGTTGACGTCCTCGGGCAGGGCGCCCCGGGCCGTCTCCACGAGGGACCTGAAGGCGTCGGGCTCGTTGACGGCCAGCTCGGCCAGCATGCGGCGGTCGACCTCGACGCCGGCCAGGCCGAGTCCCTGGATGAACCGGTTGTAGGTCATGCCCTCGGCGCGGGCCGCGGCATTGATGCGCTGGATCCACAGGCGGCGGAAGTCGCCCTTGCGGGCACGACGGTCGCGGAAGGCGTAGACGCCTGAGTGGGTGACCTGCTCCTTGGCCTTGCGGTAGAGGCGGGAGCGCTGGCCGCGGTAGCCCGAGGCCTTCTTGAGAACGGTACGACGCTTCTTCTGGGCGTTGACAGCCCGCTTCACACGTGCCATGTGATGACTCCTTTACGTGGTGGGACCGGTCAGCGACCGAGCAGCTTCTTGACCTGACGGGTGTCAGCCTTGGCAACAGGCTGGTCCTGGGCGAGCTTGCGCTTGCGACGGGAGGACTTGACCTCGAGCAGGTGGCGCTTGTTGGTCTGCTCACGCATGAGCTTGCCACTACCGGTGACCCGGAAGCGCTTCTTGGCACCGGAGTGCGTCTTGTTCTTCGGCATTGTAGATATCCTCTTCTCGGCCCTGGCCGGGTGGCCCGGGCTGCGGATCCCTGGCGGACTGCCGCAGGGATGGGTGACGGGCTTGTGCGCCAGGCTCAGCCGGCCCGGCCCCGCGCCCGCCCGCCGGAGCCGGCGGCGGACGCCTTCCTGGCCCTGCTCGCGTGCTTCTCAGCGCGCCGGTTCGCGCGAGCCTCCTCGCGACGACGGCGCTGGTCAGACTTGACCTCGGCCTTCTTGCGGGTCGGCGCCAGGACCATGACCATATTGCGGCCGTCCTGACGGGGCTGGGACTCGACGTTGCCCAGCTCGTCCATCTCCTCCGCGACCCGTTGAAGCAGCCGGATGCCCAGCTCGGGACGGGACTGCTCGCGGCCGCGGAAGCGGACGATGCACTTGACCTTGTCCCCGCCCTTGAGGAACCGCTCGATGTGCCCCATCTTGGTGGCGTAGTCGTGCTGGTCGATCTTGGGACGGAACTGGATCTCCTTGAGCTGTGTGTTCGCCTGGTTGCGGCGGGCGTCACGCGCCTTCATGGCCGACTCGTACTTGAACTTGCCGTAGTCCATGAGCTTGCACACCGGGGGGCGTGCGTCAGGCGCCACCTCAACCAGGTCGAGACTCGCCTCCTCGGCCAGGCGCAGAGCGTCCTCGACGCGGACGACGCCGACCTGCTCGCCGCTGGGGCCGACGAGGCGCACCTCCGGGACGCGGATCCGTTCGTTGATACGGGGCTCGCTGATGGCTTTTCCTCACTCTCGGTGATGATGACCGCCGCAACGAAAAAAGCCTTCGCCGCGAATGCGCGCGAAGGCCGTACATGTGCTCGTCCGAGCGCGGCCACCGGCGCCGAGGCGCCCGCGACCGCCGAGGATCTCTCCTCGCATGACCCGGCCCCATGAGGGACCCAGGTGGGATTTCTCCGCTTGCGCGCCGGGGCAGGAACCCCGGCCGGTCGGGAAGACACTACCAGGTCGCCCATCTTTTGCCCAGGATCACCAAGACGACGGTGCGGTGACTCCCGCCACCGAACCGATCTCGACGCGGAATACGACCGATCTCGGCGGACAGGGCGGGCAAGGGTCAGGCGGGCAGGGGGCAGAGCTCGACGGTGTCGATCAGCTCCCCCCAGGCGGGGTTGACCATGACGTGCTGGCAGGTCTCCAGGGTCCGGGCCACGGCGCTGCGGCCGCGGGAGGCGTCGATACGGATGAAGACCCGCAGCTCGGCGTCCTGCCCGGGAGCGAAGGCCACGCCGGTGACGCCGTCGATCTCCTCCAGCTGAGCACTGACCTCGACCTGGACCGGCCCGTTGCGCCACGAGGGCACCCAGTCCTCTCCCCCGGCCAGGGCCACCACAGCGGGCCGGGGCAGGCGCAGGTCGCGACTGCCGGGGTCCAGCACCCACAGCTGGTCGGTGGACAGGCAGGCCACCTGGGCGGCGCGCCTGGGCTCGACCGGGACCGGGCGCACGTCGGCACACCAGGCGGACATGGCCTGCGCACTGGTGAAGACCGGCAGGGCGACGTGCCCGTCGGAAAGGCTCACGGCCAGAGTGGCCGCGTCCTGGCAGGCGTCGGCCGTGTGAACCTCATGGTCGGGAACGTCGGGCTTGACGCCGCCCCGCGAGAGCCTGACGCGCTGCGGGCCGGCCCCGCCCGCCGGGGGCCGGGAGGGCATGGCGTGCGCGGCCACCGGCACGATGAGGCGCCCACCTGCCAAGGCGGTCCACAGCCGGTCCAGGTACTCATGACGAGGCAGGCCGTCCGCCTCCAGGACCGCGCTCACCTCGGGGCGGGCAGTGCCGTCGTCCCCGGCGAACGGCGTGGGCGCTGCCAGAAGCCGCTCAAGCTTGGACCTGGCCGCCATGGCCGCGGCCACTTGGGGAGACGCGGCCGCATCGGAGGACGAACCGCCTGACTTCCCTGCACGGCCGGCCCCCTGAGCATCCGATGAAGAAGGACGCCCCGCGGAGGCGACAGGGGCAGAGGACGACGCCGCATCTGAGCGAATGCCCGAGTGGGCATCGGACGTGTCATCAGACCGGGGACCTGGACGGGAGTCGCTCACGCGCCTCACGGTAGCGCCTCGAAGCCCCGGAGCCCAGTGAACCGCCCGTAAACCAGCAGTGGACCACCCGTGAACCGCATGGCACTGAACCAGCAGGAATCGGCAGGACTCCCCGTCCTCGACCGTTCTCCCGGACGCACAGCGCCGATAGCCTGTTCGCCGTGGCCTCGCTCTACTCGCTGAAGTACTGGTACACCCGGCGCCTGGGCTTCCTCATCCAGGGCTCGGTGCACCGCGGCATCTCACCCGACGCATGGACGGCCGTCGGCGTCCTGTCGGCTGCTCTCGGCTGCGGAGCCCTGGTCATGGGATGGTGGGTGCCGGCCCTGATTCTGCTGGCGGCCAGGCTCGGTGGAGCCAACCTCGATGGCGCCGTCGCCCGCGCCCGCGGAGTCTCGCGTCCTTTCGGCTTCGTCCTCAACGAGATCGGGGATCGAGTCTCGGACCTGTTCATCATGGCGGGCCTGGTGGGCTTGGCCCTGCGCATAGGAGCCCCTCCCTCCACAGTTGCCCTCACCCTGATCGCGCTGACCGCGGCGACGCTGCCCACCTTCATCTCCCTGGCGGCGGCCGGGGCGGGGGCTGCGCGGCTCAATGGCGGCCCCTTCGGCAAAACGGAGCGATGTCTGGCTGCTGTGGTGGCCGCGGCCCTGCCCCAGCATCTGACCGTCATCGCTTGGATCATCGTGATCGGCTCCCTGCTGACGGCGGCAATCCGCCTGGCGCGCACCCGCAAGGCGCTCACGGGGCGCACGGGCCCCGCCATGGCCGACACGATGGCGCCCGCACCGCCGGAGGACATTGCCCGCCTGGGACTGGGACACGGCCGCACCGACCGCGCGCATCACCCTTCAGGCATAGGGGGCTCCCCCGAATCTCCCAGCCCCTCCACCGCGCTGGGTTCCGGCCAGGCGAACCCGGATCAGGATGACCAGCAGTGAGCGCCGCGATCATGAGTGCAACGGGTCTCGCGGGCGCTGCCGGCGCTACGAGTACAGTCGATGCCGTGGGAGACGCTGCCGGCCCCGCGCTGCACGCCGCCCACGCCTCGGTCGCGGCAGCCCTGCATTCATACCCGCTGCAAGGAGGGTTCCTGGACTGGTTCCTGGGAGGGGACCGCTCCTGGACCATCACCGTGCCCAGAGCCGGCTGGGTGCTCACCGGCCGAGCCGTATTCCTGGCGGCGACCGCTGTCACAATTCTGCTCCTGGCCGGCATCGGCGTGGCCCTGTCAGGAAAGGCGGAGCTGCGCCGCCGCTGGGTCACCTGGGCGATCATCATTCCGGCCGTGGGCATTCCGATCTGGATGGGCAGGGGGACAACCGCACTGCTGGCTGCGCTCCTAGGCCTCCAGGCGGTGCGGGAGCTGGCCCGGCTCACTCGGCTTCCAGGAGCCGAGACCACGCTTCTAGCCATCCTGTCCGTCGCCTATCCCCTGATGGCCTGGCTGCGCCCCGGGACACTGGGCATCGCGCCTCTCATGGTCCTGGTATGCGCCGTACCCGCAGTCCTGGCCGGGGATGTCGAGGGCGGGATGAGACGGGCAACGGTGGCCGGCTTCGCCTCGGTGTGGATCCCCTGGTCTCTGGCCCACCTGGTGGTCCTGTGGCAGGACGCCTTTCTCATCGCCTTTGCGGCGGCCGCTGCGGACGTGGCGGCCTGGACCGGGGGCACCTTCCTGCGCCGCATGCCATGGGCCGCATGGGCTCGCCGTCCCCTATCACCACTGTCCCCGAACAAAACGCTCGGTGGACTGGTCGGCGCGGTGCTGGGGGCGGCTCTCATCCTCACTCTCCTGGGAAGGATCACGCCCGGCCTAGTAATCGCCGTCGGCCTGGGAGGCGTGCTCGGCGACCTGCTGGAGTCCCTGGTCAAACGCACTGCCGGAGTCAAGGACGCCGGCTCCTGGCTGCCCGGATTCGGCGGCCTGCTGGACCGCATCGACTCCCTCCTCCTCGTTCTGCCGCTGGCCGCCGTCCTGGGAGACCTTGGATAGGCTCTACCGTTCACGCCCGACACCACTCCGTACGGAAAGGCTCGCCGCCATGCCGCCACTGCCCGCGCTGCCATCACTGCCGCCACTGCCCGGATCAGCCGACATCGCCTCAGCCGGGCGACGACTGCGCTCGATCGTGCGCACCCCCCAGAAGGTGACCTGGCGGGCGGTGCTGCGCCAGAGGTTCTGGTCCGCGGTCATCGCTCCGTTCGGGGGCGTTCACGTCGAAGGCGAGTTCGAGGCCGACGGCCCCTACGTCGTCGTGACCAACCACAGCTCGCACGCGGACACGATCGCCATGATGAGCGCCTCCCCCACTCTCATGCGGGTGGTGACCGTGGCCGCTCAGGACTACTGGTTCACCCGGCGCTCACGGCGCGCCGTGGCGCGAGGCCTGCTGGGCGCCTATCCGGTGCGGCGCGACGGCGAAGGCGCCTACGAGGAGCTGCGCGGAGCGCTGGCGCACCGGGTGGCCGAGTCCATGAGCGTCCTCATCTTCCCCGAGGGGACCCGCAGCCAGGACGGTCAGATCGGACGCTTCCACTCGGGTGCCGCCCGCCTGGCTCGGGACTTCGGCATCCCGGTCCTACCAGTGGCGCTCGTGGGCACCCGTGAGATGATGCCCAAGAAAAGAGGCCTGCCAAGTTATTCCCCGGTGGAGGTGCGAGTAGGTCGCCCGATCGCTCCTTGCGACGATGTGGAATCCGTGAGCGAGCAGGCCCGCGCACAGATCATTGGCATGCTCAAGCGACCCCGCAGGCCCTACCCCGTCTCCGACATCCACACCGTGCTGCGCACGGCCATGGAGGGACGCCGGGGTGACGCCGTCATGTTCGCCTGGGGACTGGCCGAGGCGATCTCCTTCCCAGTCATGGCGGAGATGAGTCAGGTCTGGCTGGGACTGACTGACCCTGAACGCATGTGGCGCCGATCCGCATTCGTGGTGGCCGGATCGGTCACCGGCGTGGCCGTAACCCACCTGCTCACCCGTGCCGGTCACCGCCCGCCGGCACCTTGGACGACACCTTCCATGGAGGCGGCCGCCTCCCGCTACCTGAGTCGAGGGCCGGTCGGCTACTGGAAACAAGCGCTCACCGGCATCCCGGTCAAGCTCTTCGCCGCCGAGTCGGGGCGCCGCGACCTGCCCCTACCCGCGGTACTGGTCCACGCCGCCGGGGAGCGCGCTGCCCGAATGGCCGGCTCCACCGCCGTCGTATCGAGTCTGGCGAAGCCGTTGGGGCCGATCACCCGCCAGCACTACGGCCCCTACCTGATCACCACCGGGATCGTCTTCGCCACGGCGCTGCGAGCCGTGGTCAAGCACTGGAAGCGCCGCCAGGGCTGAGGGATCAGCGGGCCAGGCGGTCGTTCTCCCCGCCGTCGGCCACCGCCAGCGCCTCCGGAAGCGTGAAGTTGCCGTTGTACAGGGCCTTGCCGACGATCACCCCCTCAACGCCCTCGGGCACGAGGCGGACCAGGGCGCGCAGGTCGTCGAGTTGGGCGATGCCGCCGGAGGCGACGACAGGCGCCCGGGTGCGCCGGCAGACCTCGGTCAGCAGCCGGATGTTGGGACCGGACAGGGTGCCGTCCTTGGTGACGTCGGTGACCACGTAGCGGGCGCACCCGGCGGCGTCCAGGCGCGCCAGCGTCTCCCACAGGTCGCCGCCCTCCTTGGTCCACCCGCGGGCGGCCAGGGTCGTGCCGCGCACGTCGAGCCCCACGGCGATCCTCTCGCCGTGCTCGGCGATGACGCGCTCGGTCCACTCGGGGTCCTCCAGGGCGGCGGTGCCCAGGTTGACCCGGGCCGCCCCCGCGTTCAGGGCGCGACGCAGCGAGGCGTCGTCGCGGATGCCGCCGGACAGCTCGACCTTGATGCCGACCTCCCCCACGATCCGGGCCAGCAGCGGCGCGTTGGAGCCGCGGCCGAAGGCGGCGTCGAGGTCGACCAGGTGGATCCACTCGGCGCCGGCCCTCACCCAGTCGCGAGCGGCGTCGACGGGGCTGCCGTAGTCGGTCTCGCTGCCGGCCTCCCCTTTGATCAGACGGACGGCCTTGCCGTCGGAGACGTCGACGGCCGGCAGGAGAGTGAGCATAGCGGGTCCCTTCAGTGGTGCGGTGGGCGCAGTTGAGATGCTGCCGATTGCCTGATTCCAGGCTGGTTACAGAGTGGTCAGCCAGTTGCGGAGCAGCTGGGCGCCGGCGTCGCCGGACTTCTCGGGGTGGAACTGGGTGGCGCACAGGGGGCCGTTCTCAACGGCCGCCACGAAGTCCTCGCCGTGGGTGACCCAGGTGGCGGCCGGGAGCCGTGTGGGGCCGGGTCCCAGAAGCGCGGCGGGGTCGGTCTTGGCCGCGTAGGAGTGGACGAAGTAGAAGCGCTGGTCGGCCACGCCGTCGAAGAGCACTGTGCCGCGGGGCGGACGGACCCGGCTCCAGCCCATGTGGGGGACGACGTCGGCCTGCAGCCGCGTCACGGCTCCGGGCCACTGGCCGAGTCCCTCGCTGGTGGTCCCGTGCTCCTCGGAGCGCTCGAACATGACCTGCATACCCACGCAGATGCCGAGCACCGGCCTGCCCCCGGCCAGCCGACGGTCGATGAGCCGGGGGGCGTCCACGGTCCGCAGCTGGTCCATGACGGCGCCGAAGGCCCCCACGCCCGGCACCACGAGTCCGTCGGCGGCCTCGACGGCGGCCCGGTCGGCGGTCAGCTCGACGTCGGCGCCCACTCGTTCCAGGGCGCGCACAGCAGAGCGGACGTTGCCGCTGCCGTAGGACAGGACGACCACGCGGGGCTGGCTCATGCGCACAGCCTACCGGTGGAAGCGCACCATAAAGTCCCCGTCTCGGAGATCGGTCCGCGCGGGGCCGCCCCGGCCGCGGTCGGACGCCGGCTCCGCTGGTGGCAGGATCAGCACATGCCTGTCTCACCGTCCGGCCCCGCACGCCGCACCGTCGTGCACGGCCTGCTGGCCGCCGCAGGGCTGACGGCCCTCGG
>ERZ772772.2746-NODE-2746-length-10318-cov-2.940953_pt1 | contig 10318 bp, 7 predicted proteins | sample MGYA00511484_ERZ772772 | MGnify/ENA primary metagenome ERZ772772 (study PRJEB29015, sample SAMEA2737913) | human oral metagenome | biome: human oral; feature: human-associated habitat; material: dental | place: China | collected 2088 ... | reverse complement strand
TATCGACGCTCATGGAATCGTTCAGTTCAATGGTTGCAATCGCCGTCCCGGTTACACCTGATGTGACACTTCCCGGGTCGGGATGCTCCTGTCCGACTGCTGTGGACAACTTAGCTACAGCATCCACAAGTTTCAAAGTTGCAATCAGAGACGGCGAATTGCCACCACTAGCAAGCGTTTCGCACGCGCTGCGGGCGTCATCAATCACTTTACTCACCGACTTTCTCACTTCTTTAAATATTGCAGCCTCAGCATTCAAAGAAGAGTTCCAGTAAATCGCAGCATCCCTCAGATTGTTTGTGACACCTCTCAAGTTGTCGTAAAAGTTAAGTTTAATGGAATCGGCAAAGTTACCTTTCATCGTATTGCAATCAGTTTTCACTCCGTCAAATGCCTCGACAAGCCCCGGCGTCTCCGGGGAGGTAGTTTCCTCGGAATCCCCGTCCGTTCCCCCCTTATCGACGATTTTTTTATACTTGACACTTCCGGTAGATATCTCAGATATAGCCTGCCAACCCACATCTGCTTGCGCCTGTATAGACCAATGTATTGGGAAACTGGGCTTCCACGGTGAAATTGCGTCGTCAATCCTAGTCCGAATTTTGTCAAACGCGTCACCAAATTTTTTATCCATCCAAGCGTCGTCACCCGGGAATCCCAAATCCCAGCCGGAAGCGGTCCAGTCCCCTCCACCTTCACCGTCGCTGCTGGGACGAGTAACCTTATCCGGATCACCTATTATTTCTATTATTCTCATTCTGAACATGGAGGGTTCGTAATGATCATCTTTCCGTTCCCATCCACGCTCGTACATGTATGCATCGATCGCGGCAAGCTTTAGAGCCGCAATTTTTGAATCAATATTGACAAAGTCGTCTGGGGTGGACGTAGAATTCACCATGGCGCTAAGCACTCCTTGTGATGTTGTTATTGCGTACGTGTTCATTCTACTTTATATTTTTAACCATGTCAAGGAAGTCGACCTCGGATAACCACCCGACACAGAGATGCTCGACACGCCTTTGTTTCCTACAGGCACGGCGATGGAAGGTACCACATGTAGAAACTGAAACGGTTGACCTAAAATAGAGAAATGTATCACAATTCTCTTAGTTTCGAATTTGAAGGCGATGCATTCAAGGCGCAAAATTCTAGATGTATTAAAATTATTCGGGTTTTCACTTTATATGCGATCTGAGTGGCATAAGTGTAGTGACAGCTATGGCAATTCGAAGGTGAATTTGCGCGGTCCAGGCGCATATTCACGGTAGACTCTTTTCTCCGTTTTGGTGTCGGCCGTCTAAACTAACGGAATGACCAATACGCCGAGCATCGTCCAGACCGCCCAGCCCTTCCTGCTGGCGGTCTGTCGAATGCCCGGCGCCATCGCGGACGACGAGCTTGAAACCATCATCGACTGGGGCCGCCTCGACCCGAACAGCGGCATCGAGACGATCTCCCTCGTCGACGAAGACGCCGTCGACCCCGCGAGTCTCGATCTGTCGCGGTATTCCGGAGTGATCATCACCGGTTCCCCCTTCGGGTTCGGGCAAGACGAGAACCGCAAGAGCCGCGAACACCAGGTAATGGAACACCGCATCCTTGCGCTCAGCAAACGTCTCGTGGAAGAGGACGTCCCGACCCTCGGGATCTGCTTCGGCCTCCAGGCGATCGTCAAAGCGCTCGGCGGCGAGCTCGTCGAGGGATGCGGCGAGGACCTTCAGGCCCCGCGCATGACCCTCACGCCCGAGGCCGCCGCCGACCCCCTGACCGCCGATATGCCCCAGGTCTTCTACGGGTACACGGGCCACGCCGAGGCGGTGGGCGACGTGCCGGGCGGCGGCGTCGTGCTCGCCACGGGCGACTATTGTCGCGTCCAAATGGTGCGCTGGGGCGAGAACGTCTACGGGACCCAGTTCCATCCCGAGATCACCCGCGAAGGGATGCGCATCCGCATCAACACCTACGGCGACACCTACTACCCGGCGGATGAGAAAGCTGCGGTCATCGCCCGCTGCGACGCCGCCGAGGTTGACGAATCCAACCGATTGATCACGAAGTTCGTAGCCAGATACAGTTCATAGCCAGATACAGGCGGTGATCGCATGTCCATTGCTTTTCGCGACTCCGAGCGCTCGACGGTCGGGCTCGAATGGGAAGTCCAGATCGTCGATCCGAAAACGTTGCAACTGGGCCACAACGCCAAGTGGATCCTGGCGGAGGTCCGCCGCCGGGGATGCAGCCTCGTCAAAGGCGAGATGCACCAGAATATGCTCGAGTTCGTCTCCCGCAAGCGTGTGAGCGTGGCCGAATGCGCGGCCGACATGGAGGAGGCGATCGACGCCGCGTTGCCCTATGCCGAGGAGCTCGGCGTCGGGTTTTCCGGCGGAGGCTCGCACCCCTTCGCTCACCCGAGCGACCAGCCGGTCTCCGAGACGGCACGCTACAGGGAGCTTGTGGAACGCACTCGCTACTGGGGGCGGCAGATGGTGATCTTTGGCACGCATGTGCACGTCGGCGTCGAGGACCGCCGGAAGGTCGCCCCCATCCACAACTTCCTCAGCGCCAAAATCGGCCATCTGCTGGGAATATCGGCGGCCTCCCCCTACTGGGACGGCGTCGACACCGGATACGCCGACAACCGGGCGATGATGTTCCAGCAGCTGCCGACGGCCGGCTTGCCGATGCACCTGAACTCGTGGGGCGACCTTGAAAGGATCGCCGGGGACCTCGTCAATGTCGGCGCCATTCGCGAATACAACGAAATCCGCTGGGACGTCCGGCCCTCCCCCGGCTTCGGCACGATCGAGGTGCGCGCCTGCGACTCCGCCACGAACCTCGCGGAAATCCGCGCCATAGCGGCCTTCGTTCACGCCCTGGTCGAGACGGCTTCGCGTGAGCTCGACGCCGGGCGCCCGCTTCTCTCCCTGCCCTTCCACTTCCTCGAGACCAACAAGTGGAGGGGCGCCCGCTACGGAGCGCACGCCAAGCTCGTCGAGTCCGCCGACGGCGAATGCGCGCCGCTCGCCGAAACCCTTCCCGACCTGCTCGCGTGGATCGAGCCCGCCGCCGAGTTCCTCGGCTGCGCGGAGGACCTGGCCGCGGTGCCCGACCTGATCGCCTCACCCGCAGCGGACAGGCTGCGCGCGGCCGCGGGGCCCGACGGCGACCTCAAGGCCGTCGCGGCCCACGCCCTCGCCGAATTCAACGCCGGCCGCCCGATCCAGCCGGACCAGATCGGGGCAGACCCGGCCGCGGAGAACCCGCGAGGCGCAGCTGAAGAGAAAGGCATGTGAGGAGCGGCTCAATCGGACTGGGCCTTAATCGGACCAGGCTCGAACGGGCCCGACTCGAACAGGCCCGACTCGAACAGGCCCGACTCGAACAGGCCCGACTCGAACATGCCGGCCTCAATCGGGCTGGGCCTCAATCGGACCAAGCGCGGTTGAACCAAGCCCGATCGAGCCGAAGGGTCCGTGAAAGGCGGCCGACGCGAAGGGCCAGAAGACGGCTGCAACCATGCGGCAGGCCAACGGCGATTTGCACGCCGCTTCGCTCGGCCATTCGCTTCGGCCAGCCAAACGGCGCTTTGCGGGCCGCTTTGGTCGGTCCTCCGCAGCAGCCGGCCATCCGCAACGGTCGGCAGGCCCGTCGGCCTCCTTCCCGATGCCGCCGCCGGGGCTCGCGCGCCTATCTTCGCAATGAGCCGCGCAAACCGACCGCTCGGCGATAGGATAGTTCCGACGGCGAAAGGAATTCTATGGCAGCGCATGCGCGGCGCTTCGGCGCCTGGGCGGTTCTCCTCCTGTTTGCGCTGACCGCATTCGCCGCAGCTCCCCGCTCTGCTCAGGCCGCAAACGTCGCAAACGCCGCTGGCGCATCCTCGCGTCAGCTGGCGCAAAAGCAGACGGAGAACGCTCACTCGGCGGGAGCGGCAAACGGCGCGCCGTCGGCCAATCAAGCCGCAGCAAAGCCGGGCACAGCAGCGCAACCGGCCGCATCAAGTTCGCGCGGCGCCGCACCGGCTTCCGCGGCACAGGCCGCGGGGAAGGGCGGCAAGCGCCGCACCGTCGTCGTCGTAACCGGCGGCGTGCGCTGGGATCAACTCGACCACGCCAGGGCCCCCAACCTGGCCCAACTCGGGGCGTCGGGCGCGATGGCCAACCTCGTACCGCTCGCCACTCGCGGCGCCCCCTGCCCCGTCGACACATGGCTCGCGTTCTCCGCAGGACGCCAGATCTCCGAACGCGCGATATCCACCACCCCCACGTGCGCCCAGCCGCCCGTGGCCGCCGGCGACGTCCTCCCCAACTGGGACCGCTACACGCGCGCGCTCGCGGCCACCGACCCGAAGGCCAAGCTCGGCCGCTTCGCCGAGTCCCTACACAAAGCGGGGGTAACCACGCACAGCATCGGCGACGGCGGCGCCTACGTGCTGGCAAACGGCTCGGGAGACGTTCCCGCCAACCACACGCCGAACCCGCTCACCGTCAAAGAGCTCGGCGAAGAAACGGCCAGGAGCGCGGCCAAGTACGACCTCACGATCGTCGACGCCGACGCCGAAAGCTACGCCTCGGACCAGGAACGCGACGCGGCGCGCCAGCTCTTCCAAGAGCAGCGCAAGGAGCTGGAGAACGACCAACAGCCCACCCCGACGCCGACGGACGGCATCGGCCCGGAGAACCCCACGCCGCCCGACACCGTGGACGGCTCCACCCTCCAGCCCGACCGCCGGGCCTTTTCGGCCATCAACACGCTGCGGGTCGAGTCGATCCTCGAACGGGTGCCGGCGGGAACGCGGGTCGTCATCATGTCCGCCGTGGACATCGACACATACTCCTACATGCAGCTGTTCGTCATGGCCGACGTCTCAGCGAAGGGCCGGATCATCCCCGTCGGGCTGGCCGGCAGCGACTCGGTTCGCCACGAAGGGCTCATCCAGATGCTCGACGTCGTGCCCACGCTGTTCGAATGGGCCGGCGCGGACCGCACGGGAATCGCCGGATCCCCCATATCGGTGGCGAGAACCGCCGACGCCTGCGAGCAATCCCAGCCCTGCTACACGAACCGCGTGGACGAGCTCGCCGATCAATCCCTCCACGCGAACAAGATGCGCACCTTCCGGGGCGAATTCGTCCAATACATGACCTGGGCCGCCATCGGATACTTCCTCTTGTCGCTCTTCTTCTTCGCGCGGCGCTTCTACGCCTCCACCCTGGGGCGAAGGCGCGCCTACGCCAAGCTGTGGCAGTGGCTGGGGCTGACTCTCTCGGCGCTGCCGCTGGCGAGCCTCGTCGCCAACTACTTCGGCTGGTGGTCCGCTTCCAGGCCGTACGTCGCCCTTTTCGGCGGCAGCTGGATCGGGGCGGCCGCCGTCGCCGCCGCCGTCCTCCCCCTCGCGCGGCTGCATTCGCTCGCGCCGCTGACGGTCGTCTCTTGCTCGACGGCGGCGCTCGTGGCGATCGACGCCGCGACCGGATCCGAGCTCATGGCCGACTCCCCCGTCGGATTCAACCTCCTGACCGCCGCCCGGTTCTACGGCATAGGCAACGAAGCGTATGCCCTCCTCGCATCCGGGGCCCTCATCGGGCTGGCCTTCCTGGGCGTGTGGCTGCGAAGGTGGGTCAGGTTCGCAGCGGGCGGCGTCGTTCTCTTCATCGGCCTCGCGATCGGCGCGATCGACGCCCTGCCCTCCATGGGCGCCGATTTCGGCGGCGTCCTTTCCTTCGTCCCCGCGCTCGGCCTCCTCGTCCTGATGGTCGCCAAGCTGCGGCTGTCGTGGCGACGGCTCCTTGTGGTCGGAACGGTGACGATGGGCGCCGCCGTCGCTATCGCCGTCGCCGATTGGATGCGCCCGGCCGAGGCGCGCACCCACCTTGGACGATTCGTCCAGTCGGTGGTCGACGGGGACCTGCTCGCCGTCGTCGGCCGCAAACTCAGCACGAACATTCGGCTGCTCTCAGCGTCGACGCACCGGTGGGTGGTGCTGGCCGCGCTGCTCCTCTTCTTCCTCTGCCTCATTCACCTCGTGCGCGTCCCCAAGAATCCCGACGGCGCAGGCGGCGCCCTCCCACGAGCAGGCGGCACCCTCTCCCGCGTAAGCGAGGCTCCCTCTCGCGCAGGCGGCGTTCCCTCTCCTGCAGGCGACGTTTCCTCTCCTGCAGGCGACGCCCTCTCAAGCGCAACGGACCGCGCAGAAGCGGACGCAGGCGCGGCCGTCAGGGCCGAAACCGCCGTCGCGGCCCAGCCCGAATGGACCGGAACAGCGCAAGAGGAAGGCCGCACAGAGCGCACGGAAACGGGCGCATTGGGAGAAGAGGCATTGGGAGAGGACGCCATCGAAGGAAGGTCGAAGTTACGGCGCGCGATCGCGTGGTGCCACATGTGGGCGGAGCTTGTCTGGCTTCGCCTCCGGGAATGGGCGCGGCGGACGAGGATCCAGGCAGAGGAGAGCTGGTCTCTCCGTCCGCTGGAAGGCCGAACGTTCGAAGGCCTTCGGCTTGGCCTCATCTCGTTGGGCATGTGCATGGCGCTCGCTTTCGGGCTCAACGACTCCGGCATCGTCCTGCCGGGCATGGCGGCGATACTCGTCATACCCGGAATCGCCCTCGCCGCGGTCAAGGACCGGGAAGGGGGAAGGAGCGAAGGCGGAGGAAACGAACCGACCGAAGCGTGACATTCGCTCGCTGCGCCCGCTATCGTCGCATGCCCGACGCCGTCAATGGGGAGGAAAATCCGGTCCCTGTGCGCGTTCGGAAGGTATGCGCTAGAATCAACGTGCCCATCAAACAATGGAAGGTTGACAGAGCGGCCGAATGTGACGGTCTTGAAAACCGTTGTGCGGCGACCCCGCACCAAGGGTTCGAATCCCTTACCTTCCGCGGACAAAGGGACATTCACGCAACCGAGGGAGAGACATGAACTACCAACTGCGAGCGGTCACCATTCGAACCAACAACTCCCTGGAGGGCATGACGCAGATAGGCAATCTGTGGACGGACATCATGAACGGCAAGTTCAATCTGGACCTCCCCCCGAATGGGACGATCATCTCCCGCTACTCCAACTACGAAAGCGACGAATCCGGCAACTACGACCTGAGCGTCATGGGCGTGAAGAAGGACTTCGTCGAACAGCTGGAAGCCGAAGCGAAGAAGGGGCGTTTCCGCGTCTACCGCGGGGAGACCGACGACGGCGACGTCGCAGCCGCCACCGAGCTTGCCTGGCAGCGGGTGTGGAACGACACGCAATCCGGCGAGCTCAAGCGCGCATTCACCGTGGATTACGAGCTGAGCGAGGTCGAGAGCGGGAAAACCACCTGCACCGTCTACATCGCGCTGCCTTAAGAGGCCTTTTCCCGCCTCCCTACGTCGGCCATGAGGGCGTGTGCCTACGCTCGCTTTTTGCCGCGTTTGATCCAGTACATTGCGTAGCCGAGAAGCACGAATAGGACCAGCATCACCACACAGTAGAGGGTTACGGCACCCCAGCCAATCTGGCGTCCGTTAAGGAAAAAGTACGGGAAGGGGCTGTCTTCGTTCTCGGGAATTGGGACGTTGAAAACGATCCCCCGAACCAAGGCGTAGAAGAGGTAGGCAAGGGGAAGGGCCGGCCACAGCAGGGGCTCGGTCCGACGGTAAGAGCCGCGCGGGTCGAAGAGCAGCCAGTCTGCGGCCACGAGGATCGGAACGATGAAGTGGACCGCCAAATTGTCGTAGGCCAGCACCTCGGAAGGGTCGGTCTTCGGCAACAGCAGAATTCCGAAGGTGAAGAAGGTCATGAGAATGGCGGTGGTCACCGCCGCCTTCACGCGAAGGTACCCCTTCGACCTGAGGACCCCTGTGCAGTTGACTGCAAGCAAAACCAAATGCAGGCCAAAGAAAAGCACCACCAAAGAATTCGATATCATCGTGTAATAGGTAAACTGAAACCATTTGAACGGATACATCTGCACGTAGACACCTGTCACTCCCAGAAGGACGATTGCCAGGGCGTTGACCATTTGAATGCCGCGGCGCTTCACCGCCACTCGCTTTGCTTCCATCTTCGGTATCGCTTTCCTCTTTCCTCGTTCGGTCCTTTTCAGACTTGATCCCTAAGCGTCAATTCTAGCACGGACGTTCGACGATCGCCCAAGCCGACTGAGGCGGACAAAGTAGGCGAGGTCGGTGAATTGAAGGCAAAACCGGAGGCAAAACAGCGCAGAAGGTTTGCGAAGAGAACGCCATGCCGAAGGCAAAACCGCGTAGAGCAACGAATCCGGAGACACGAAGCGCGCTGCAGAAACCGCAGTCAACACGGCGGGCCAAATGCCCTCGCCGGCGGGGATGCTCGGTGTACGATGAAGTAGCTCACCACACTTTGAACGAAGTGACTCACCCATTTCGAAAGGGCTTCGATGAAGAACTCGGCTTTTGCCGCGAGCGCGGCCTGCCTCTGCCTCCTGCTCTCATCGTGCGGCTCGGACTCCGCCCCTGCAACGCACGACGCCTCCAATATCGCAGCCACCGCCGCGTCAAACGGCCGCTCAGCCTCACCGGGAGCCGATTCCGCGACGTCGAGCGTCGATTCCGGAGCGCCGGGAGCGGGCCGCGCTTCGGCGTCGTCGGGATCCTCGGACGGCGGCTCCCCGAACAGCCGGCGGAACCCGAAGCCTTCGCCGGCGAGCAGCGCAGGCAAGGCGAGCAAGGGCTCGGTTCTGGCGTCGGTCAAGTCGATGGCGTCGGCGCGCGTGACGATGCAGGTCTTCTCAAACGACGCCGCCAATGCGAACCCCACGCACAGGAACTTCGGCGGGGTCTATGACGTGACGTGGAACGGGAACGAGGCTGCGTCGGTCTCGCCGTCGGATCCGAAGTCTGACGTCGGCCACATGTTCTGGAAGGGGAAGTTCGCCTACCTCATGCGGCACGCGAAACGCGGAACCGTGCAGGCCGAGAAAACGGTCTTCTCCGTCGGGCGGGTGAACGCGCCGCTCGCGCAGGAACGGCAAGCGGGCTTCGCGCCGTGCGCCCAAGACGGCACATTCCGCGTGCGCGAGGCCACGATCGAGTACGACCCCGCCTCGCAGGCCGTCACGCGACTCGATCTGACGACCGAATCGACCGACCTCAAGGTGCCCAACAGCTCGCGGGCCGTCTCATGCCGGCTCGTCATGGCCTTCTCCCAGGTCGCACGGAGCTGAACGCTCACGGGCCTTGTCCCGCCAGTCCTCCTCGCCCCCTCCCAGGCGGAGCTGAGTTCAGGCGTCTCTTTCCGACCCCTTCCCTTTCCAGCCCCTTCCTTCTCTTTGGTCGCGCGAATCTGAGGGGCGGCTCCGCCTTCCCTCGGAATCCGCCTTCCTCCTCTCAAATCTCGCTGAGCCGCGGGGTTAGAGCACCCGCTAAACGGCGCTCGCCGATCCAGCCCGCAGGTACGCCGCCACCGCGAAGCACAGTTTCGAGGCCGCATTCGTCGGCGGCGGACAGGCTCACGCTCACCGGCGCGGGCAAGCTCAGCAGGCTCAGTCCATAGGCCAATGGGCAACAGACCCGGTGGATCGAGTGCAACAAACACGCTATCCTTGATGGTACTGGAGACGTCGCATAGTCCGGTCGAGTGCGCCTTCCTGCTAAGAAGGTAGGGGTTCAAAGCCCCTCGCGGGTTCAAATCCCGCCGTCTCCGCAGAGCCTAACCGCTTTACGCGAGCCCCGGCCTTTCTTATAGCCGGGGCTTTGCTGTTTGCGACACTGCTGGCGTCAGTGCCTCCGCTGCTTCCCTCCGCAGTGCTCGGACGAAACTGAAGGCACTGTGTTCACCTATCTACCTACCCGCTGTCGGGAAACTAGGGCAGATGGACCAGAGACTTCACACCTGCACTCTGGCCGCCAGCCTGTTGAGCTCGACCTCAACCCTCGGCCAGCTTGGAGCATCGAGAGCAATCTTCCACTTGCCGTAATCTTCGGCATAATTCGGGAGCCAGCGAGTGCGAATGTTCCCATCAGGTTGCGGGACAGCGCCGAAAAACATCGCCGTCCAGTTTAGAAGACCATTGGCAGTTAAATCTTTCTGCCAATCCTTGAAAATACTAACAAATGCTTGAACCGCACCTCCAGGAAACCATTGGTCAAATAACTGACCACTACAAATCAAAGGAATATAAACCCGAACACCATGGAGATCCTTATGTTGATTGATAATGGCACCAAGTCTGCTCCATCCTTCGGCGACATCATCGGCCATGTCTTCAAGAACGGTTAAAGCATGCCCCATGTAGCGAGCGTCGATTTCATGAGACGGGGGCAGACTTTGCATCTGTTTGCCTTTCGCTAAGCATCTT
>ERZ772772.2743-NODE-2743-length-10321-cov-22.642996_pt1 | contig 10321 bp, 6 predicted proteins | sample MGYA00511484_ERZ772772 | MGnify/ENA primary metagenome ERZ772772 (study PRJEB29015, sample SAMEA2737913) | human oral metagenome | biome: human oral; feature: human-associated habitat; material: dental | place: China | collected 2088 ... | reverse complement strand
ACGGACACCGGGCTGGAGCCCGCCCCCTCCCCGGAGCTCGACTACCACGCTCTCAACGCCAGGCTGAACCTGTACGACGCCAGCGGGAGGATCCAGTTCGACGCGGACCGCCAGGCCGCGCGCCAGTACTTCCTCCAGCACGTCAACCAGAACACGGTCTTCTTCCACGACATCGAGGAGAAGCTCGACTACCTGGTCGAGGAGGGCTACTACGAGGGGGGCGTCCTGGAGCGCTACTCCCCGGAGTTCGTCAAGGCCGCCTTCAAGGCCGCCTACGCGCACAGGTTCCGCTTCGAGACCTTCCTGGGCGCCTTCAAGTACTACACCTCGTACACGCTCAAGACCTTCGACGGAAAGCGCTACCTGGAGCGCTTCGAGGACCGGGTCACCATGGTGGCCCTGGCGCTGGCCGACGGCGACGAGCAGCTGGCCCTGGACCTCATCGAGGAGATGATGACCGGCCGCTTCCAGCCGGCCACGCCCACGTTCCTCAACGAGGGCAAGGCCCAGCGCGGCGAGCCCGTCTCCTGCTTCCTCGTGCGCATCGAGGACAATATGGAGTCGATCGCCCGGGGCATCAACTCCGCCCTGCAGCTGTCCAAGCGGGGCGGGGGAGTGGCCCTGCTGCTGAGCAACCTGCGTGAGATGGGCGCGCCCATCAAGCGCATTGAAAACCAGTCCAGCGGCGTCATCCCGGTGATGAAGCTGCTGGAGGACTCCTTCTCCTACGCCAACCAGCTGGGGGCGCGCCAGGGCGCGGGGGCCGTGTACCTGCACGCCCACCACCCCGACATTATGCGGTTCCTGGACACCAAGCGCGAGAACGCGGATGAGAAGATCCGCATCAAGACCCTGTCGCTCGGCGTCGTCATTCCCGATATCACCTTCGAGCTGGCCCGGAATGACGAGGACATGTACCTGTTCAGCCCCTACGACGTCGAGCGCGTCCACGGGGTGCCGTTCGCGGACCTCGATGTCACCGAGAAGTACCGCGAGATGGTCGACGACGCGCGCATCAAGAAGACCAAGATCAACGCGCGCAGGTTCTTCCAGACCCTGGCCGAGATCCAGTTCGAGTCGGGCTACCCGTACGTCGTGTTCGAGGACACGGTCAACCGCGCCAACCCGGTCAAGGGCAAGGTGGTCATGTCCAACCTGTGCTCGGAGATCCTGCAGGTCTCCGAGCCGAGCGCGCTGAATGAGGACCTGTCCTACGCGCACGTCGGCAAGGACATCTCCTGCAACCTGGGCAGCCTCAATATTGCCAGGACCATGGACTCCCCGGACTTCGCCAGGACGATCGCGACCGCGGTGCGGGGGCTGACCGCCGTCTCGGAGCAGACCCACCTGCCGAGCGTGCCCTCGATCGACCGCGGCAACCGCGAGTCCCACGCCATCGGCCTGGGGCAGATGAACCTTCACGGCTTCCTCGCCCGCGAGAGGATCCTCTACGGCAGCCAGGAGGGCCTGGACTTCACCAACGTCTACTTCGCCTGCGTGCTCTTCGCGGCCCTGAGCGCCTCGCACGACCTCGCCGTCGAGCGCGGCCGGACCTTCGTCGGCTTCGAGGATTCCGCGTACGCCACCGGCGAGTTCTTCGAGAAGTACACGACCCGGGACTTCGTTCCCGTCACCGACCGCGTCCGGGAGATCTTCGAGGCCTCCAGCGTGCACGTGCCCACGCGCGCGGACTGGGCGGAGCTGGCCGAGAAGATCCGGCGTGACGGCATCTACAACCGCAACCTGCAGGCGGTGCCGCCGACCGGCTCGATCTCCTACATCAACCACTCGACGTCGTCGATCCACCCCATTGTGGCCAAGATCGAGATCCGCAAGGAGGGCAAGATCGGGCGCGTCTACTACCCGGCGCCCTATATGACGAACGACAACCTGGAGTACTACCAGGACGCCTACGAGATCGGCCCGGAGAAGATCATCGACACCTACGCCGCGGCCACCCAGCACGTGGACCAGGGGCTGAGCCTCACCCTCTTCTTCCCCGACACCGCCACCACCCGCGACGTCAACCGGGCCCAGATCTACGCCTGGCGCAAGGGCATCAAGACCCTCTACTACATCCGCCTGCGCCAGGCGGCCCTGACCGGCACCGAGGTCGAGGGCTGCGTCTCCTGCATGCTGTAGAGACGGTGGTTGGCGTTGACTGGTGCTGAGTTATGGGCACAAATATTCTAAATGGCGTCGCCGGCTGGGAGTCCGCTCGCCCTTACCGGGTTTTTATAGACGAGTCGGAGGTTCGTGGTTACACGATTGTCGCAGTATTGGTTAGACCGTCTGACGTGCATAAAATAAGAAGGATTTTACGCACGCATTTGCGGTCGAATCAACGGTCCCTGCATTTCACCAATGAGCGCCCCTCTGTGAGACGAGCGGTTGTGTCGGATATTCAGCAGATGAATATCGGTATCGAAATATATCATCTTGACAGTCCCCCTAGGGTGGCTCGACCAAAAATTCTTAAGGTGCTAGCGAGACGGCATCGACGCTCAGGCTGTCAGCAGCTCGTCCTGGATCAGGATGATTCGGTCCTGAAGCCAGACAAGCAAGTTCTCAGTCAAGAACTCAGTCATGGTTGGGATGGTACTTTCGATCACCTGCATGCTCGCGAAGAGCCATTGCTATGGTTGCCCGATGCTATCGCCTGGTGCTGGTGCAGAGGGGGAGAGTGGAAGAGGATGGCTCGCCTGATGAGGCCAGTTGAGGTTCCTATAACCCTCTAAGAAGGCGCGGAACCCGGCTCGCCCACCGTCCGGAGGGCTGCCGGGCCCACTTCGCAGGGCTACTGCCCCTTGCGTAACCAGGGTACGCAGGCGCCGTCTGCAACGCAAGTGTTTGTGTCAGCGCCGGCGTAGCCTGATCCCGGGGCGACAGGCGCGCGGGTACCCTGCTCCCATGCCTGTCTCGCTGCCGCGACGCGCCTTCGCGGTCTCCTCGGTCCTGGGCGTCATGGGCCTGCTCGGCTGCGGTGCCAATGCGCACGGCAGAGAGGTTGAGGACTACTTCGAGGGCTTCCCGATCGTCCAGGACGCATCGGCGGATCGCACCGGCGACTCCGCCAACGGCTATCGCACCGATGTTCAGCTGACTCTTGTCGACGACGCCGAGCTCGAGCAGATCCTGGACATGCTCGCTCAGGCTCGCACCGCGTACACCAGACGCGGGGCGTCGGTCTTCCCGACTCTCGTGTGGAGTGCCTCGGGCACCGCCGTGACACTGAACCTGCCGGATCTGGGCGATAAGAATGAGGATCCCGAGCGGGAGGAGGAGATGGTTCGGCTGGCGGCGGGTCTTGCCGGCGGATCGGCGCAGAGCGTGAGCGGCTCTCAGACCCAGATCGAGATTGATCGCGGGGACGGGGACGACCTGCCCGATGATCTTGTTGTCTCCTGCCCCTCCTCTCCCAGCGGCACAGTGTACGTCGTGAAGGACCACGTGGGGCTGCCCGGCTGGAGCGTGACGGTCGGCACCGCCAGCGGCGAGGACCTTTCCGCGGTTCTGCTCGGCAAGGTGATCAGCCGCATGATCGTTCGCGGAACGGCTTCTGACCCTTACTCGCTGACCTTGGAAAGCGAATCTGCTTCCGAGAGTGATCTCGTGACCCTGACGGTTCATCTTCCTCAGAGCGTCTCCGGATCCGAGAAGGACGCCGCGGCTGCCGTCCTGCGGGCCGTCGTCGACACGCCGGTGCTTGAGTACGTCGATATCTATGGCGTGGAGGACGGCACGCGCTTCTCATACACGGTGAAGGACGGCGTCCCCGGCGTTGACGCGGAGGCCTCGAGCTCGGCCCGCGAGGCTCGGGACATCCTCAAGAGGGCCGGCGTCGGGTCGTGACGGCCCTCGGGGTCTGCGATCGCTTACTACGCTCCTTTGTCCCTTACTACGCTCCTTTTCCTCGTACAGTAAGGGACAAAGGAGCGTAGTAAGCGAGGAGGCCGGGCGGGGCCGGGTCGAAAACCATGTGTGACCGGGCGCACCGCCGGCTTCCAGGAGTCCGACGCCCTGACCGTTACGGTCATCACCTCGGTCACCAGTATCGATGGTCACCATCGTGGTCATCCTCCTGGTGGACAGGGTCGGACACCGACCCATGCTGCCGGCCTTCCTGGGCACGGTGGGATCGGCGCGATTCCGCGAGATCCTGCTCGAAGGGGCCTGCGCGGTCGCCGACGTCGGGAAGTGTCTGCGCCGTCGAGATGGTGCGGGCAGGCGCAGTCAGGTTGCGATGATGAGACGCTGGTCCCCGAAGGCGGCGGTCACCTCTACAGTTCCGCCGAGCGCGGTGATGTAAGCGTGCAGAGTTGCCAGACCGGAGCGGCTCAGGTCGCCCGACTCGAGTGCTGAGACTGTCGGCTGGGTCAGGCCCATCCTCTCGGCGACCTCGGCCTGTGTCAGTCCCTGCTGCTCGCGGATCTCCCGGAGCCGGTATGCCGTCTGCTCTGCCGCGAAGCGCACTCGGTGCTCGGCCACAGCACTCTCGTGCGGCGGCCGGCGACGGCGCACGGCCTCCCAGCTACTCGTTCTTGTCATCAATGCCCTCCCTCAGCCATTGATCGAATCGGAGTTCGGCGAGCGGGATGCTTTCCCGGTACCACTTCCGCCAGCGCCCTCGTTTATCCCCGGCGATGAGGAGCACGGCTCTTCTGCGAGGGTCGAAGGCGAACAGGATGCGTATCTCGCTGCGTCCGGAGGATCCGGGACGGAGCTCCTTCAGGTTGTGATAGCGGGAACCGATGAGCCGGTCAACAAGTGGCCGCCTGAGGGCCGGTCCGACTGCCGCCAGGTGATCGATGGCGGCGACGACCAGGTCGTAGGAGGCGTCGTCGAGGCTCAGCAGCCATGACTCCACGTCCTCCCACGCCACTCATCCAGTATAGATCATGATCTATACTGGATGGAAGCGAGGCCCTGTCCGCAGCTGCGGTTCGGCGCCGGTGCAGCCGCGGGGTCGGCACGATCCCGAGGGATCCTGCTCGAAGGGGCCTGCGCGGTCGCCGACGTCGGGAAGTGTCTGCGCCGTCGAGACGGGCGGATGGACTCCTGGGTGATTGATTCGAGCAGGCGTGGGCCGAGCTTGCGGTCCCCCTTCATCTTCCGGGGCGCGGTGGCGCCCGGCGGGCGCTTCGAACCGATCTCGACGCGGAACTCGACCGATCTCGGCGAAAGGGGGCCGCTGGAGCCGCTGGGGCGGCAGAGCTGCGGGCGAGAAGCGGCCGACCCACTCACCACCCTCGGAATCGATTGTTTGGACGTCCTACTCGGCGAGCAGGTAGGCGCGGTTGCGGCTGGTGGGCGGCGCCGTCGCGGTCACCAGCCCGTCGCTGACCAGCGCGCGCAGAAGCGGTCGGAGCGCGGTGGGGGACTTGCCCGTCCGCTCGGCGATGTCCTGGATCTTCAGCGGCTTCCGAGTATCGAGGACAGACAGGACCGCCCACCTGGCCCCAGTGGCCGCCATGCGCAGCCTGAGGTCGGCGAGTACGTAGGGGCCGTCGTTCATGCCGACCAGAAGCCCCTCCGCAACGAGCTCGCCGAGGAGGTCGCGCACGTCGTCGGAGTCGAGACCGAGATTCCTCCGCACGTCTACGACCCGCACCTTCCCGTCCCTGCGCGCCAGCGCCAGAACGGAGTCCGCCGCGGTACCCCGCGGTCCGCCGGGAAGGGAGTCGAGCCACGCCCGCACATCGGGGTCGAGAAGGCCGAAGCGGGACAGCTTGACCGTCACGCGGTCAATCGTCGTCGCCTCGTAGTCCGGCGCGGGCAGACCCTGCTGGCGCATAGAGCCGATCATTCGCGGAACACCCGCCCGCGGCCTCGGCCACCACGCCTCTGCCATAGGGGCGGGGAACGCTGCGCAGAAGGTTCGCAAGGACCTTGTTGCGAGAGACGGGAATCCCCTCGTCAAGATTGGCTACGGTTCTGCCCCCGTAGAGGCCACCGGGATTCCCGATCTCGACCCGGTCCTGATAGATGTCCACAGCAACCGTCTGCCCCTGAGCGTGCGCGGAGTAGTCGCGGTGCATCACCGCATTCGTGATAGCCTCCCGCAACACGTCTTCTGGAATCTCGAGAACATCTTCTGCCAACGCCCCCTTCGTCATCCGGCGACGGCGCAGATTTCGTGCCACCGCGGATACGGCATCCTCCACCATGAGCGGAATAGGACCGTCGCACACCTGTCGATCGAGGAAGCGCACGTCGCCCTCCTGGGCCTTCTGGGTGCCGGGATGAACGGAGACATCCACAACCAGTCGTGGAAGCTCCTGCTGCGGGTACGGGGAAAGCGTGACGTATCCGGCGAAGGTGGGGACGCTGTCGGACGTCAGGACGTTGAGCCGCCTGAGGGCGGCCTCCCGGTCGTCCTCGGCGATATGGTCGAGGATGTGGGAGCTGCTGCTGCGAAGCTCGGTGAGAAGGCGGTCCACGCTCCGAGGGTCGAGGTCCTCGAGACTCGTGCCGGTCACCGGCTCACGATCTGTGCGGTCCTCGATCCGACGGCTTGCCAGCACGTACGCCTCGTAGGAGGACAGGCGGACGTCATGACCGTCGACGCGCTGGAAGCTGCCGTTCTGAATCCCCTTGGCGGTGACATGGCACGGCAAGTCGAGGTCCGGGCGCTCGCGCAGGGAGGGCACGTCGAGGACGACCACGGGGCGGCCGTCCACAGTGGCGCGCTCCGGGCGACAGCCCGGCACAGGGAGCACTTTGGCGGTCCCCTGCGGCGAGGTGTTGAGTCCGGTGATCAGGGCGTTGATCTGCCGGTTGGCAACCGACTCGGTGAACCCCTCGGCCGGTTGAAAGTCCTCGCGCTCGTCGAGTCCGAGGATGACGGTTCCCCCGTCCGTGTTGGCGAAGGCGGAGATGGTGCCCCAGATGCTCTTCGGGAGATCACGAACAGCGGCCTTCGCCTCCACGAGGGCATCGTCGCTGCGCTGCCGGCGTATGCGCGCGACGTGGGAGAGCAGGTCGTCGTCGATCACGATGTCACTGTGCCTCAGTGAGGGCGTCACTTTGTAGAGTGAGAAGCACAGTTTCTACAGTGAGAGCGTCACTCTATAGAGTGAGAGGCTCGATCTCTTCACTGACGGCACCTGTTCTGCCATGAGGGCGTCGGCGAGCACCGAGGCCAGCGAGCACCGAGGCTGGCGGGGCCGGTAGCCGTAGCCCGCCGTCGTTCGACGGCGGCCGCCGGGCCGCCCGACGCTGCGACCCGCTGCGAAGGTGCGGGGCGGGTCAGGTGAGTGGCGGGCCTCAACGTCAACGGAGGTTCGTCGCGTGAACGTACCTTTCTCCCATCCTTCTGAGGATAGACCTCAGAAGGATGGGAGAAAGGTACGTTGACGTTGGGAAGGTACGTTCACGTTCCGGCCCGCTCCGCTCCGTCCGAGCGCCCGCACACCCAGCCCGCCCACAACCTCCGCTCACAGCCTCCGTCCACGGCCTCCACTCGCAGCCTCCGCCCACTTCGCGGCCTCCTTCACCGAGCTCGGTTGTACTCCGGCTCGAAATCGGTTCAAGGGGCTCAGCGGGCACCCGCCGGTGGGCCTCTACCAGCCCCGCCGGGACTCTCCGAGACCCCAGGAGGCACCCGGGAGGCCGACATCAACCGACGTCAACCGACACCGCCACGCTGCCGAGCGCTCGGCGAAGCCGTCAAGCGGGGTTGCCGTGCGCCTGGTGGGCCCACCGAGTGGGCCCACCGCGTCGGGCACTCCGCCGGCCGCCTCCTCCCAGTTCCTCTACCAGGGGAGTCCTCCCCGTTCCCTTTCCGAGACCACTCGCGTACGGTCGAGAGCATGCCGCATATCCAGATTCACTCCCGCCTCCGCCATAGACACAGCATCCTGCAGATCCTCCTGACGGCTCTCGTCCTGGCCCGCCCGGCCTGGCCGTCCCGCCTGGCCTGGGTGTTCTGAGCGGCGCACCGGGCTGCGGGCAAGAGGCGTTCCGCAGCCCGGCCGGCAGCGTGACGGCAGCAGCGCCGTCGACGACGACACGCCCCGCCCCTACGCCGAGCCCCATCGTCGCAAGCGTTGGCGCACTCGCCCGCCAGGGCCAGCGCGTCTTCGGCGTCGGCATGGTGCTCGCCGCCGCCCTCCTGGTCTACGCCGGCGCCAGGCCCTGGGCCACTCTATCGGCTCCCTGAGCCTGGGCACCTGGTGACCTGGCTCGTCAGCGTGATCAGGCTGATTCCCCTGGCGGTCGGCCTGCCGGGGCTGTGGCGGGTGCAGGACCACGCCGCGGCGGGCGAGCACGGCACGACGACGGTTCTCGGCTAGCGGGCGCCCAGTGCGCCGGTCCTCGTGGCGGGCGGTGCGCCGGTCGCTGTGGCTGCCGACGCGGCTGTTCCCGCAGCGGCTGGTCTGCCCGCCTCCGTGGAGGCCGGCAGACACCGGGGCGGGGACGGTGACGGTCAGCGGCGCGATGTGGTGCGGTGCGGCGGCGGGCCTGGAGGGGCGATCGCTGGGGCACCGGAGTGCCTGGTGCATCTCGGACCGTGATCTATTGTGATGTGCTATGGCGGCATTTAAACAGGATCGGCCATGGGTGGTCTTGTTCTGGGGCGGCGGCAGGGCGCCCAAGGGCAAGCGAATATTTACGGACACTTGCAGGGTGGGCGAGAACTGCTGGTGGCCGTAGGGGTGAAGCGTCGTGAACGCATATAATGATCTTATTGATCGTTTGGCTGACAGGATAAAGGATCTTCCCCGCTAGCGGGCGGGTCATCTTCTTTTGGTGTTCAACGGAGGCGATTGCCCTTTATTCGGATGTGTGCTCTCTCGACGAGGCGGAGCGAAGGGCGACGGAGGTGGCCCTGCGCGAGGTGAAATACATTGTATTGAACTGGGGTGAGGAGCATGTCAAGACGGTCGCGGCTTCGGTGAGCTTGATTCTCGGCAGGCCTCGTCCGGAGACAGCGTCTCGATTGAATGCGCGTGGATGCGTCTCGACTGTGCTGTGCGCATCGCGTGCGACGACGCCTATCGCCCAGGAGCGTCGGTGGAGACTATTATCCGGCCATCAATAGCCGCAGCAAACGAGGAGCTGTTTGGGGTGCATCAGATCGGAGGCGGTCCGGACAAGGGGCGCCAGGTCGCCTTGATTCTCGCCAATCCTGAAGTCGAAAGAGATGCGCGTTACTGCTGGCGGTCTATTGCGGTACTCGAATCAGGCGAACGAGATGAGTCGTTGATGGAAGCGCTTAAATGGGCGGCGCCGGCGGTCGTTCCCACGAGAAATATATAAACGCGGCTCGTAGCCGGTCAGATGGCCTGCCGGGTGTGGCCGGTAGCCGGGGCGGTGCAGGGCGCTGATGGAGGACGTCGCGTGCTCGCGGACTGTGCGGGCCAGCGTTGGCGGCCGCGGACAAGAGGGATGAGGACAGGCGTCTCCTGGGGTCTCGGAAGGCCGTGGAGAAGACTATGCCGGTCCTGGAAGGCTGGACCCCGCCCATCGTCCGCAGAACGACACGGGCATTGGAATGGGAAGAGAATCCGGTCGCGGACGCGCTGTCAGCGGCGAGATTCCTCTCATTCAGACATGTCTGCGAGGTGCCCCCTCGTTGATGTCCCGGCTGTACTCCAGCAGTTGCCACGTGAGAGTGCGCGAACTGCTGGGGCACCTCGACCACTCTGATATCCGGAAGGTCGTCATTCCCTGCATCAGGAACAAACTCGCCTCTGCGGGCGGTTTTGGCCGGTCGGACCACTGGGCACCACCTACCACCGCCCTGAACCACCTCGGCTCCTACGATGAAGCGCACTGGGTCACCGACTAGGGCGTGTCTGGACTTGAGGTGCGTGGTGTTTCTGGGGCAGTGGTGGGAGGGTGGCGTATTCGGGAGGTGAGGTGGGATCGGCTTGTAGCTGCGCAGGGACTCGGTGGTGAGTTCAAGGGGGCGGGTGGTCCCTGAGGTGGCCTGTGAACGGCCGGGCTGTCGCGGGAGCGGCGAGGTCCTGCGGCCTGGTGCCGTTGTCTGGGGGCATCCAGGTCGGGGTACTACGCATGGGTAGGGAGGCGGCCATCAAGATCCGCACGACGCAGAAAGGGGCTCAGTGCCTTGAGCGAGCGGGTGGTCGGTGGCTCCTTCGGGTATCGAAGGGTGCCGCGCCGCCCTGGAGAGGTGGAGCATTCGCGTTCACCCCGACACGGTGAGGTTTCTGGTTCAGGGCTGTCCGAAGCACGCCCGACAGTCCGTCTGAGCCTGGGTCTTACAAGGTAACGGGCGCATCGCGACGGAACGCCTCCATATGGCTGAAGTATCCGTACTGCGCCGCTATCTTGGCTTCGTAGACGTCGTTCCAAA
>ERZ772772.2742-NODE-2742-length-10322-cov-6.300380_pt1 | contig 10322 bp, 9 predicted proteins | sample MGYA00511484_ERZ772772 | MGnify/ENA primary metagenome ERZ772772 (study PRJEB29015, sample SAMEA2737913) | human oral metagenome | biome: human oral; feature: human-associated habitat; material: dental | place: China | collected 2088 ... | reverse complement strand
TTATACGGAGTTTTTTATAAACTAATAACCACAAACTATTATAATTGTTTATGTTACCAACTCCCCGATAAATCATTATATATAAAGATAAAAAAACAAGCAATTATATTTATACAAAAGTAAGTTTTATATAACTTGATTTAACAGCCACAATAGATATAATCAATTGCATAGGCTTATGTATTAGGCTATCATTGTAAAGATAACTTGCTTATTTTTATAAAATATATTTTGCTATTTGTATAAATATAGAAAAGTAATAAGCTTTACTTGTTAATAAGAACTTAAAGAATAGAAATTTTACTTAAAATGCTTTAATATATGGAGAGGAGAGGTGTGTTTATATGAAAAGTATATGGGATTTTTGGGCAAATTATTACAATAAACTCTGGGTGCAAAAGTATTCATTAAAGCCAAGCAGAGATAAGGTTATAAGCATTATAAAAAAGACAGGAATTGATAGGGGAAGTTTACTTGATATGGGCTGCGGTACCGGGCAGCTCTTAGAACAAATCCATAAGGAGTTTGGCAATAAATTTTTACTTAGCGGTGCCGATTATTCTGTAAATATGATAAAACAGGCTAGGAGAAACTTAAAAATAAAAGATATAGAGGCAGAGCTTTTCAATACAGATATAAGTGATATAAAAGAAAATATAGCCGAAGACTTTGATATAATCACCTGCACACATTCACTGCCGTATTATAAGAATCAGGAGAAGGCACTTTCAGATATGGCAGATTTATTAAAAGAAAAAGGATATATTATAGTTATATGCGCCTCTGTAAATAACTTTTATGACAGATTTGCCTGTAGCCTGCTTAAACTTACGACCGGCAAGGCACATTACCCCTGTGTAAAAGAGCTTAAAAGCTTTGCAAAGGATAAATTAAGGTTTATGGGTTCTTGTCGTATAAAGAAGGCATTTTTCATGCCCAATATAGTGGCTGTAGTATACAAAAGAAAGTGAGACATTGTGGAAAATAGACTGCGTATATTGTTGCTGCGTCCAAGACCGCCTAAAGAAACTATAGGTTTGCAGCATGTGATGATATGTGAGCCTTTGGAGCTTGAGTACCTGGTGGGAAATATAGACAAGACCAAGGCAAGTGTTAAGATAATAGATATGATACTTGAAAAAAAGCCTATAGAATTTTTTATAAATAAGTACAAGCCTCATATTGTGGGCATGACTGCCTATATCACCCATGTCGGAGCGGTAAAGGAGATGGCAAGAAAAATCAAATGCCTATCAAATAAAACGATAACCGTTGTCGGAGGAGTTCATGCTGAGGTAGTACCTGAAGATTTTACATCAAAATATATAGACTATATAATATGCTCAAATCCGGTAGAGACCTTTAATAAAATAATAGACCGGGTAAGAGCAGGAGTAGATACAAAAGATATAGACGAAACTTATATAAAGTCAAACGATCATCAAGCATATTTGGCAAGTCGCTGTGGAGATGCAAAAGAGATAGATGAAACCTATATAAAGTTAAACGATCATCAAGCACATTTGATAATCCATTGTGGAGATGTAAAAGAGATAGACGGAATCTATATAAAGGGGAAAAAGCACATAAGAACCTCCTCTTATAATATTCTTCCTCCCAATAGAAGCTCTGTTAAAAAATATAGAAAAAAATATTATTATATGTTTCACAATCCCTGTGCCTTGATAAAAACATCTCTTGGCTGCCCCTATACTTGCAGTTTTTGCTTTTGCAAGGAAATAACCGGAGGAAAGTACTTTGCAAGAAAGATTGATGAGGTTATGGAAGAACTTGAGAGCATTAAGGAGAGGGAAATCTATATAGTAGATGATGATTTTTTATTTAATGAAGACAGATTAAATCTTTTTTGTGATGAGTTGGAAAGAAGAAATATACATAAAAGATTTTTGGTGTACGGAAGAGCCGACTTTATAGCGAGTCATGAAAAGGTGATAGGCAGACTTTCAAGGCATGGGCTTAGTGCGGTAATTGTGGGAGTAGAGTCGGTAAGAGAAAAGGATCTTAAGGACTTTAATAAAAGAAGTTCTCTTGAAAATAATGAAAAGGCTATAAGAATTTTGCAAAAATACGGTATAGAGCTGTATGCGACCATGATTTTACAGCCCGATTTTACAAAGAAGGATTTTAGGCAAATAGAGGACTACATAATAGGACTGAATGTAAGTTTTGTTAATTTACAGCCGCTTACGCCCTTACCGGGAACGGAAATTTATGATGACTATAAGGATAAGATATTGGTATCCCGTAAAGACTATGCCATGTGGGATCTGGCACATATAGTGCTTAAGCCTAAGTATATGAGCATAAGGCAGTATTATTATCAGATAATTAAGACCTATGCCAGGATAGTTTTAAGACCGGATAATATTATTAAAATGCTTAAAAAATACGGAATAAAAGAAGTTGCTAAGATGTGGTGGGGAAGCCAATTTGTCAGCCTGCAATATATAGGAAAAATTATAAGAGGCAGGTAGTAATAAAGGAAAACATGATGCTAAAATTGTCATCATTACTGTATTACGATTCGGCAAAGGTAAATGCGGATTATTATGAAATAATAGTAATGTGAGAAATTCACTGCTGCCTGTATTGTGAGATAAAGACAGTATAATTAAGATATGAAAGTTGAGTTACGATTCGTCAAAGGTAGAATGTGGATATAGGAATGTATTAAAACTTACTGCTGCCTGTGTTGTGGTATAAAGACAGTATAATTAAAATATGAAAATTAAGTTACAATCCGCCAAATGTAAAAGTGGATTATTATGAAATAATAGGAATGTGAAAAACTTACTGCTGCCTGTGTTGTCTAATAAAGGTAGCAGAATGGAGATCAATATGCAAAAAAAGAAACTTGTACTTATACAGTCATCTCCTTACGACCATGAAAAAAAGCCCATAAAAAAGTCAAAGCTTTACTTTGTAGGACTGGCGATGCCTCTCCTTGCGGCTATGACTCCGGATGAATTCGAGGTTAAAATAATCTTAGAAACCATAGAAGATATAGACTTTGACATGGATGTGGATATAGTAGGCATAGGAAGTATGGGGCACGCTGTTATAAGAAGCATAGATATTGCCAAGGAGTTCAAAAAAAGAGGCAAGACGGTATTTATGGGCGGATACATGGTAAGCCTTATGCCTGAGGAGGCAAAAAAGTATTGCGACAGTGTAATAGTGGGAGACGGAGAGGAAGCATACCCTGCCATGCTTAAAGATTACCTTAGGGGAGAGCTTAAAAGCTTTTACAATATGCCGGTAAAGCTTATACATACTCCACTGCCAAGGTTTGATCTGATACTGGATAAAAAAATAGGAGATATGCTGCCGGTGCAGGCAGGAAGGGGCTGTCCTAAATCTTGCAGTTTTTGCTCAATCTATTGTCTTTACAAAAACCATTATATCAGAAGACCAATAGAGGATGTGGTAAGAGATATAAGGCAAATAAAGGACTTGGGCTTTAATAAATTCATGCTTTTGGATGATAATATCATGTCGAACAGGAAATACATGATGGAGCTTTTAGATTACATTATCCCCATGAAGATGACATGGATAAGTCAATGTTCAATAGATATAGGTGATGACAGAGAACTGCTTGAAAAATTAGCAAAAAGCGGTTGCATGACACTTAGTTTCGGACTTGAGAGCATAGTGCAGGAAAGTCTGAACAGTATGAATAAATCATGGGCTAAGGTGTCTGACTATAAAAGACTTATTAAAAATATCCAATCCGTGGGTATAGATATTTCAACGGAAATGGTAGTGGGAGCGGATGCGGATACGAAGGAGTCTATAAGAAATACCGCCGCCTTTATAAAGGAGTGTAAGATAGTTGTACCGAGATTTTATATACTGACACCTATTCCGGGAACTATATATCATAAAGAAATGCTTGAAGCAAAAAGAATTTACATAGAAGATATGTATAGTTATGACGGAAGTCAGGCGGTGCATATACCGAAGAATATGAGCCCCGAAGAACTGACGGCGGAGTACTGGGCACTATATGAGAAGGTGTTTGAAATCGGGAATATAATGAAGAGGACAGTGCTTAGAAAAGAGTTTTTTAAAGCCCCCGGCAGATACCTTTTTTACATGGCAATAAATCTTTATTACAGGTATCAGATAAAAAACCGACTTACTCCCAACATAATTTAGCTTATGAGAACTGTAAAGTTTATTGATTTTGAAAGGGCTTAGCAGTTTGCATAAAGAAAAGGATTAGAATGTATATAGTAAAGGCTGAGAAAAAAGACTATAAGAAATTTATAAGTTTTCAAAAAGAAGTCTACAGTGGGGACGAATACTTTAGGGATCTGCAATCAATTTCCCTGCCGAATATATTAGAGCATAGAGCAAAAATCACCGAAGGCAGCGATATAGAAGCCTATATTCTGTATTCGGATAAAGAAAAAATAGAGGCGGTATTTGCTTTGGCAGTAATAGACAGGATGCCGGATACCCTGCAAATAGCCTTTTTAGACTTTAGAGATAAAGAAGAGGTATTTGGAGAAGTTTATAAATTCGCCAAACTTAAAGCAAGAGAAAAAAATTTACAAAAACTTTTGCTTGGGCTTAATCTGCATGTAAACTACGGACTTGGGCTGTTGGCGGACTCATTTAAGTCCATGCCGAGTTTTGGAAGTACCTATAATAAAGAATATTATATAAGGCATATTGAAAAATATATTAAGCCTACGGAGCTGCTTTACAGTTACCGGATAAAAATATCGGATATGGATATGAACTTACCTGACAGGTTAAGGGAGTATATAGAAAAGAATTTCAGTATAAGGGGGGCGGATTTTAAAAATATTAAAAAAACCGCTGCCTTATATACCGAAATTAATAACAAGGCTTTTGTAAATCACAAGTACTATTATACTGCGAGAAAAGAAGAGGATATAGAGTTACTGTCCTCGTTTAAGTATGTTATCAAAGAAGAAAATCTTTTGTTTGTGTATTATCATGAAAAGCCCGTAGGATTTATGCTCTGGTATCCTGACTTTAACCAACTTATAGGAAGCGGTAAAAGGCTTGGGGTATTGCCTATACTTAGTTATAAGCTTGGCTTAAAAAAGATAGATACTGTAAAAATCACAGAATTTGGAGTACTGCCTGAATATAAAAACAGCGGTGCGGTAATCGCCTTACTTGATTATCTTTATAAATTGAGAGGAAGAGAGTATACATATTTGGAGTCCGGCTGGATAATGGAAAGTAATATAGAATCAACCGCAATTACAAAGCGTTTTATGAAAAATAAGTATAAAAGCTATAAAGTATACGAGGAAGTACTATGAAGTCAGGCTTTAAGGTTTATGACAGTGCGAAAAAACTTCCTGATACATGGGATGAAATAGCTGCAAAAAAGGTATTTATAAAAAAGGATTTTTTAACTTTTTTAGAAGAGGTAAATTATTGTAATCAAAGCTATCATATCAATGAAGAGGAAAAAATTATTATGGTAAGTTACAAGCTTAAACTTGACTTACTTACCTTTAGCAGCAGCTTAAAGCTTAATTTTAATATAATAGTAGTTGGGATTCCTCTATCAATAGCCTGTGAGGGCTTTGTCTGTGCTGATGGAAAACTTGAGATTTTAGCTAAGTATTTAAAAACTTTCCCTCTGCTTTTAGTACTTAATACCGACGGCAGGCTTCCAATAGCAAGAGCGAATACCTTAGGAAGCTATGTGATGGAAATAGATAAGGATTTTGACGAGATTTTTATGAGTTTAAAAAGCCGTTACAGGAGAAGATTAAGACAGGCACTTGCAAAGTCAAAGTATTTACAAATAAGCAAGTTGGCAAATGAAAATTTTCAAGAGCAACATTACGCCTTATATGAACAGGTATATGAACGCTCTGAGGGAAGACTTGAAAAACTGAAGCCGGAATACTTTTGTGAAATGGATGCACAGATGTATGAAATCAAAGGAAGTGAGGGTGAGTTACTTGCTTTTTTTCAAATAAAGCAAATAGATAAGGAAATGGTATTTTTATTTTGCGGAGTCGATAAGGAAAGTAATAAAAAGTATGATACTTATTTAAATATGCTGATATACATGGTAAAGCTTGCTTATGAAAAGCAGTGTATCAGACTTCATTTGGGACAGACTACAGGATACAGTAAGTCCAGACTTGGAGCAAAGAAAGAAAAAAAATATATGCATTTGGCAAGTAATATTATACCGGATGCAGTGTGTAAAAAGCTTTTGGATATGCTTGGAAATAAGGAGGATCAATGAGAGTATTGCTTGTAAGACCTTGGGTCAATAAAAAGATAACTACGGTGAAGAACTTTCTCTTCGGTGAGCCGCTTGGAGTTGAGTGTGTAGCCACAATATTAAAAGAACAGGGACATAAGGTGCTGCTTGCCGATTTTATGGCAGAGCCTAACGGAAGGTTGGGAGCTTATATAAATAAGTTCAGACCTAAGGTCATAGGGATAACTTCCCAATGTACTGATGTGGAAAATGTTGTAAAAATTGCAAAAATTGCAAAAAAATACGATAAGGACATCAAGGTCATAGTTGGGGGAGTACAGGCTATGGTATATCCCAATTCTTTTTTCAGCAAGTATGTAGACCATGTATTCAAGTCCACTACAAGGGCTAATTACAAAGAGTTGATGGAGCTGATAGCCTCAGGAAAAAAGCAGGAGAAGCCAATAGTAGGGATTTTTTCCAAAGAACTTAATTTTAAGAATGCCGTAGAGGGCTGTTACAATGAATATGTAAGACCGGATACAAATTGCAGTAAGCGTTACAGGCATTTATACAAATATGTCGGTTTTCAGCCCTGTGCGGTGGTTCAGACCTCCTTCGGTTGCAGAAACAGATGTAACTTTTGCGTGCGTTGGAAGCTTGAAGGTCCTACTTTAAGAGAGGTTGATATAGAGCAGATAGTACAGCAGCTTGAGGATCTTAAAGAGCCTTATGTAATGATTTGCGACAATGATTTTTTGATAAACAAAAAAAGGCTCGAAAAATTCTGTGAGCTTTTGGAAGAAAGAAAGGTTAGAAAGAAGTATATATGCTACGGCTCGGTAAACTCCATACTTGAAAAAGAAGATTTATTTAAAAGGCTTTACAAAAACGGATTGATTGCGGTAATAGTAGGTTATGAAAGCTTTGATAATAGGCAGCTTAAAGAATATAATAAGGCGGCCACTATAGATGAGAACTTAAAAGCCACAAGAATACTGCAAAGAAATAAAATAGCCTGCTGGGGTTCTTTTATCCTGCATCCGGACTGGGATAAGAATGATTTTAAGAAACTTCTTAAGTATAAGAATCTTTTAAGACCTGAACTTATGACATTTTCACCGCTTAATCCCCATCCGCTCACCCCTCTTTTTGAGGAGTACAGAGACAGACTTTTATATGATGAAACCGACTATGAAAAATGGAATTTCGGAGATGTACTTATTATGCCCTCCAAGATGAGCCTAAATGAGTATTATCTTGAGGTGCTTAAGTTTACATTTGCGGTAAATATGAGTTGGTACTCATTTCTTTATACACTTAGGACATTTCCTATTAAGAACACACTTAGGATGACCTTCGGATTTAATACCTTAATAAGTGTGTATATAAAGAACTTTTTTAGAACTTATATGAGCAGTAAAAGGAGAATTGCATGAAAGTTTTGTTGGTAAGACCGGGAGCACCCAATACTTTAAGCTTTACCAATATTTTAGATTCCGAGCCCTTAGAGCTTGAGTACCTACATACGGGACTTAAGGCAGCCGGCTATGAGGATATGATCTACGATTACATTTGCCAAAATAAGCCCTTTAGAGCGGTATTAAAAGACTATGATCCTGATGTGGTGGCAATAACGGGTTATATAACACAGGAAAATATGATGAAGAAATTTTGTATGCAGGCAAAAAAGTATAATCCGAATATAACCACCATAGTCGGAGGAGTTCATGCACAGATCAATACTAAAGTTTTTTATACGGAATTTATAGATTATATAGCAAAAAGCGAGTCGGTTGATGCCTTTGTCGAAATTGTTACCTATACAGGTCTTAAAAAGAATATTATTAATGCAAATGATATCGTAAATAAGAATTTAATTAAGGAACTTACAAGTATAAACGGTATGTGTTATAAACTTGAGGATGGTACATGGCAGTCCAACCCTATGATACCTATAGATATCAATAGCCTCCCTATACCGGATCGGACTTTCTTTTATGAGAACAGAAAGCATTTCAGATATCTTGATTTGACACAAGCCGCCAATATAAAGACATCTTTCAGTTGTCCCTATAATTGTAAGTTTTGCTATTGTACCTTACTTAATCATGGAAAATACAGGGAAAGAGACTTAAAGCTCGTTATAGAAGAGCTTAAGAATATAGATGCTGAGAATATCACCATATCGGATGATGATTTTTTGGTAAATGAGAAAAGATTAAGGGAGTTTGTAAGGCTCGTAAGGGAGAATAATATAAAAAAGAACTATGTGTGTTATGCAAGAGCGGACTTTGTAGCAAGCCACCCTGAGATTGTAAAGGAGCTTGCAGACATAGGATTTAAGTACTTTTTGGTAGGGCTTGAGGCTATAAGTGATGAGGAACTTAATGATTACAATAAGGGAACCAGTAAAGAACATAATGTAAAGGCGATAGAGGTAATTAACTCCACATCCGCACAGTGCATAGGTCTTATGATAGTAGGGCTTTCAGCCACTAAAAAAGATTTTGATGACCTGTATGATTGGATAGTAAAGCACAAGCTTATTCATGTAACTATTTCCATCTTTACCCCCATACCCGGAACGCCTTTATACGAGGAATATAAGGATAAGCTGATTACCAAAAAAATAGAACATTGGGATTTTTTGCATTTGGTAGTGGAGCCGGAGAATATAAGCAGACATAAGTTTTACCTATATTATAGGAGGCTTATCTTAAAGCTTTATAAGAGGGCAAGAAAGGCAGGAATGTATGAGTATCTTGACTTGGGGCATTATAAGAGGATGCTGTCTAAATTTTTGCTTAGGAAGGCATATTTGGACAGGTAGAAATGGAGTGAGAATCTAAGAGGGAAAATAATACTTATACTTATGTTTAGGTGCATATTAGCATCAGATGTTTGAAGAAGACATTTTATTAATTATAAAAGAAAACAGATAAACTTTAGTGCAAAAGTCCCTTGTATTTAAGTCTTTTTAACAACTATTTTTCAAAGTTTCAAAGCTGCAACAAATCGGTATAGACTGAAAAACTTAACTTTACCTCTATTTCGTAGCGGGTTGGGTTAATGCAGTTACTGTATACATAATTTGTATCTTGACTTGTTAAAAAGATTTAAATACAAGGGACTTCGTTAATAATCTTTAGCTTAAAATATGGTTATTATTAATATAAACACAATTATGATAACAGCAAATATTTTCAGGAAATTATTCTGAAAAAGTTTACTGTCTTTAAATTTCTCATGAAATACAATCGCTCCTATAATCACTATAATAAATACAGTACATTTAATCCGATTCATGATGTTTCTTATTTGAAATAGCGGTTGTAGGTTAATGTGTGTTATATCGACTGCACCATTTTATCTTATATAATCATCTTTTGAATCTTTAAATATTAATGCTTTAATTCTTACTACACCTGAACTTCCTAATGGCTTTTGAGGATTAAAGTGCATCGTATCACTAATATGTCCGGCAGGAATGTTTAATTTATCAAGATCTAATCGGTAAGATGTGTATTCTTTACCGTCTTTTAAGCGTACATACTCCAAGTAAGCACTTAAAAGCTCATTGTCATCAGTTGTGTTTCTGATTCTAAAGCTTATGCTATTGTTATTTACTACCAAGTCTTCTATACTTGCCTTTTGAAATATGTTTTCTAATTTATAATTGAAGCTATTATCAATGTTTCCGCTTGCTTTGGACTCACTTGCTCTGGGATCAATACTGTCGGTATAGGAGGTAGTATTAATTGTATTACTTTTAGTTGCACAAGATGATAATAAAAGACATATAACTATGGCTGAATATGTGATTATTTTTTTAGGCATTTGATTATAACCTCCTTCAATATGATTACTTATATGGTGGGTGATAGTGAAGATACATTAAAGTATCAATAATATAAATAAGGCAGACAATAAAAAGTAGTCTGACCGTTTATAAAGTTAATTGGTTTCTAAGTATGATAAAAACTTATGTACTATGAGTTGTATCCATTATCATAGCCTAACAAAACAGCTCCTAGAATGCTTTTTCAATAAGATAAAACATTTCCGTAAGTTGCCAACTAGGTATGAT